>Ga0228698_1000980_pt1 | contig 15750 bp, 15 predicted proteins | sample McNCre117_Aug_MG_FD_178015 | JGI IMG/M metagenome (GOLD analysis project Ga0228698, IMG submission 178015) | Freshwater microbial communities from McNutts Creek, Athens, Georgia, United States - 1-17_Aug_MG | ecosystem: Environmental > Aquatic > Freshwater > Creek | place: USA: Georgia...
CAGGCGGAAGCTGCTGTGCGTGTCGCCCTCGAAATACAGCACGGTGTCGACGATGTGCTCCAGCACGCGGGGGCCGGCCAGCGCGCCTTCCTTGGTCACGTGGCCCACCAGCACGATGGAACAGCCGCGCGCCTTGGCGGTGCGGGTGAGCTGCGCCGCGCATTCGCGCACCTGGGCCACCGAGCCGGGCGCGCTGCTGAGCTGCTCGGAGTACAGCGTCTGGATGGAGTCGATGACGCAGAAGTCCGGCTGCTCGGCCTCGATCGTCGCGAGGATCTTCTCCAGCCCGATCTCGGCCAGCACGCGCACCTTGTTGCCGGGCAGGCCCAGGCGGCGCGAGCGCATCGCGACCTGCGCGCCGCTCTCTTCGCCGGTCACGTACAGCACCTTGACCGTCTGCGACAGCGACTCCACCGCCTGCAGCAGCAGCGTGGACTTGCCGATGCCCGGGTCGCCGCCGATCAGCACCACGCCGCCGGCCACGATGCCGCCGCCCAGCACGCGGTCCAGTTCCTCCTGGCCGGTGGGCGTGCGGTCGTAGTCGCTGGCCTCGATCTCGCTGAGCGTGGCCACCGGCTGGCTCTTGGCCAGCGCCTGGTAGCGGTTCTTGCCGCCGCCCGCGGGCTCGGCCGCGGATTCGGTCAGGGTGTTCCAGGCACCGCAGTGCGGGCATTTGCCCAGCCATTTGGCGTTGGTGCCGCCGCACTCGGTGCAGGTGTAGATGCTTTTGCTCGTGGCCATGTGGCCATTGTCGTCAGGCCGCGCGCCACAGCCTGACAGCATGCGGCAGCGATTGCGCCTCGGGCATCCAGCGGTCCAGCGCCGCGCCCAGGCCCACGCCGGCGACGAGCAAGGCCAGCGCGCCGGCCCAGGTGTGCCGCAGCGCGCAGCGCAGCCAGCCGCCGCGGTCGAACCGGCGCTGGTGCCGCCAGGCCAGGCCGGCCGCAAAGGCCGCCAGCGCCACCTCCACCGACACCGCCATCAGCACCTCCACGCCGAACAGCAGCGCGACGCCGGTGCCCAACAGCGCCGCCAAGGCCAGTGCCATCGTGATCACGGCAGCCAGGGGCAGCAGCAACAGCGCGCCCTCGTCGGCTCCGGCGGCCAGGCCCAGCGCGTCCAGCGCGTGCCCGCCTGCGCTGGCGCCCGCGTCGGCCACGTCCCACGCGATCTCGGCGGTGTCCGCGATGTCGGCCTCTTCGCGGCTCAGCAGGTAGGCCGCCCACAGCCGCAGCAGGCCCAGATAGGCCGCGTAGCTGACGAGCAGGCTCAGCCCGAAGCGCAGCGACAGCGCGTCCACGCCGGCCCGGCGCAGCAACGCGCCGCTCAGCCACAGGCAGCCCAGGCAGCACAGCGCGATGAGGCCCACGTGCAGCCGCAGCCATCGGCGGGCCTGCAGCCAGCGGCGGGTGCTGAGGATCTGCCGTTGTACCGAGGGTGGGGCGTTGTGTGGCATGCGGGCATTCTGGCGCCAGGCCATGGCATGACCACCGGCGCCGGCGGCGCAACTGGGGCACACTGGCCGGCCTACCTTCCCGCCTGGAGTTCTGATGGCTTTCGCCACCTGGTTGACCCTCTTCGCCGCCTGCTGGGCGATCAGCCTGTCGCCGGGCGCCGGTGCCGTCGCGGCCATGAGCGCGGGGCTCAGCCACGGCTTCAGGCGCGGCTACTTCATGACGTTCGGGCTCATCCTGGGCATCCTGACGCAGGTGTTGTTCGTCAGCGCCGGGCTCGGCGCGCTGATCGCGGCCTCCGAGACCGCGTTCGCCGTCATCAAGTGGGCCGGCGTGGCCTATCTCGTCTGGCTGGGTGTGCAGCAGTGGCGGGCGCCGGCCAAGCCGCTGGCCGCCGCGAGCGAGGACGCCGGTGCCCCCGTGACGCGCCGTCAGCTCGTGCTGCGCGGCTGGGGCGTGAACGCCGTCAACCCCAAGGGCACCGTGTTCCTGCTGGCCGTGGTGCCGCAGTTCCTCGATCTCCATGCCCCGCTGGGGCTGCAATACCTGGTCATCGGCGCGACGCTGTCGTTCACCGACCTCGTCGTCATGGGCGGCTACACCGCACTGGCGTCGCGCGTGCTGGCGGCGTTGAAGAGCGCGCGCCACATCAAGCTCATGAACCGCGTCTTCGGATCGCTCTTCGTCGTGGCCGGCCTGCTGCTGGCCAGCTTCAAGCGCCACGCCTGAAGCCACCGCCCGTCTCGGCGCCGGCTGAACGCCGGCCGTTGCGGCTGCCCCGCCCGAATTGCTGAACGCCTCTCGCCGCCGATGGCGGCTTTTTTCTGGTTTCGCCATGTCCACCGCATCGCCCAGCCGCTGGCTGTTCTGGGGCCCCACGCTGATCTGGGCCAGTACCTGGCACGTCATCCTCTACCAGCTCGCGTCCGGCGTGCCGGTGTTCAATTCGGTGGCCTGGCGCTTCGGGCTGGCTGCGGCCCTGCTCGCCGGGCTGGCCCGCTGGCAGGGCCAGTCGTTGCGGCTGCCGCGCAGTGCCCATGTGCTGATGGCGGCCACCGGCGTCGTGCAGTACAGCGGCAACTACCTCGCCGTGTACGAGGCAGAGCGCCACATCCCTTCGGGCCTGGTGGCGGTGTTGTTCTGCCTGATGGTCTATGGCAATGCGCTGTCGGGGCAGCTGTTCTTCGGGCGGCCGGTCACGCGGCGCTTTCTGGCGGCGGCCAGCGGCGGCGTGCTGGGCGTGGCGCTGATCTTCTGGCCCGAGATCGCCGCCACCGGCGCGCGCCCGACGGCGGCGCTGGGCCTGGGCCTGGGCTTGTTCGCGGTGTTGGTGGCCTGCATCGGCAACGTGCTGACGCTGACCCTGACGCAGCGCGGCCTGCCGCTCGTGCCCGTACTGGCCTGGAGCATGGGCTACGGGTCGGTGTTCCTCGTCGGCGCGTCGCTCGTCAGCGGCCAGGGGCTGCATTTCGACCTGCAGTTGCCCTATGTGCTGAGCCTGCTGTACCTGTCGGTGGCGGGCTCGGTCATCGCGTTCGTGCTGTATTTCAAGCTGGCGCAGGCGCGCGGCCCGGCGCATGCGGCGCTGACGGGCGTGACCATCCCCGTCATCGCGCTGGCCATCTCGGCGGCGTTCGAGGGCTGGCAGGTCACGCCGCTGGCCGTGGGCGGCATGGCGTTGTGCCTGGTCAGCCTGTGGGCGGCGACGCGGCCGGCCGCCTAGTGAGGCGGCAATCGAGAGGCGCGAGGGCGGTCGCGTGGCGATCCTGAGATCGCCACCGGGCCGCTCAACGAACAATCACCCCCCTCTACCCAAGTCACGCGATGGACCGGTTCTCCACGCTTCAGCTCTATGTCCGCGTCTTTGAAAGCGGCAGCTTCACGAGGGCTGCGCAGGAGATGGGGATAGGTCAGCCGGCGGTGAGCAAGCAGATCTCGGCGCTGGAAGCTCATCTGGGCGCGAGCCTGTTCGTCCGGTCGCCGCGCGGCCTGCACGCCACGGCGGCGGGCGACGACTTCTACGACTCTGCGGTCAAGCTGCTGGCCGGGTTCGAGGAGGCGGAAAGCCGCATCGGGCGCGGGCACGTCGCGCCAGCGGGCCTGGTGCGTGTGGCGGCGCCTCCTGCGCTGGCCCGGATGTATCTCGTGCCGCGGTTGCCCGCGTTCTTTGCACAGTTTCCCGACATCGCCGTGGAGGTGTCGGTGTCCGAGCGTCATGTCGACCTCATCAAGGAGGGCATCGATGTGGCGCTGCGAATCGGCACGCTCAGGGATTCATCGCTGATCGCCCGCAGGATCGGCAGCATGCACATCGCCACCGTCGCCAGCCCTGGCTATCTCGCGCAACACGGCACGCCGCAGGACCCGGCGCAGCTCCGCTTCCACAACCTGGTGACGGGCCACGCCAACAACCGGGCGTTGGCGTGGCGGTTCGAGACGCCGTCGGGGCCTGTGCAAATCGAGCCGAACGGCAACATCCGGTCCAACGACGCGGAAGCCATCCGGGCGGCCGTGCTGTCGGGGCTGGGCATCGCCCACGACGCGCAAGCCATGTTCCAGCCGGATCTGGACGAAGGCCGGGTCGTGCCGTTGCTGCAGTCCTTCAAGCCGACGCCGCGCGACATCCATGCGGTCACGGCCGGCGGGCGCCGCCTGCCGCATCGACTGCGGGTCTTCATCGACCTGCTGACGCGCATGGCCGAGGAAGAGCCGGGCCTGCGCGCGCATTGAGAGCGCACATTCCCGGCGGGAATGGCTGTCAGTCTGGAGGCCGGGCTACCTGGGCCGAGGGCCCGCCGATACCGTGCCTGTCTCCACAACAGCAGGTGCAGTCATGCAGAAAACTCTCGAAGGCAAGGTCGTCCTCATCACCGGCGGGTCCCGCGGTCTCGGCGCAGCGCTGGCGCAAGCGTTCGCCGATCAGGGGGCGCACGTCGCCATCAGCTACGCGGCCTCCGCAGCCAAGGCGGCGGCCGTCGTCGACAAGCTCAAGGCCCAAGGGGCACGTGCCATCGCGATCCAGAGCGACCAGGCCGACCTCGCCTCCGCCAAGCCCCTGATCGACGCCGTCCTGGCGGAGTTCGGCAAGCTCGACATCCTGGTCAACAACGCGGGCATCGCCATCCAGGGGCAGCTCGTCGACGATCCGGAACTGAACGGCGAGAAGTACAACCGGCAGTGGCAAGTGAACGTGATGGGCACCATTGCCAACACCCGCGCTGCCGCGCCCCGGCTGACCGATGGCGGCCGCATCATCTTCATCGGTTCGCTGCTTGGCGCGGCGGTTCCGTTCCCCGGCGTTGCCGACTATGCCGGCACCAAATGGGCGCTGGCCGGATACGCCAAAGGCATTGCCCGTGACCTGGGCCCCCGCGACATCACGGTCAACGTCGTGCAGCCCGGCATCATGCCAACCGACATGGCCGCAGACGTTGCCGGTGAACTGCCCGACCGCGACGCCATTCTCGACATGCACCCGATTCGTCGCATTGCGACGCTCGAGGAAGTCGCGCAGACCGTCTGTTTCCTGGCCGGCCCGTCGGCGGGGTACATCAGCGGTCAGGCGATCAGCATCGCGGGCGGGCTCGCCATCTGATTCGCTGGACTAGCCGGCCCTGGCCCCGTCGATCAGCAGCCGCAGCGCGGCGTCGAACACCGCGTCGGCATCGGCGCCCACGGTCTGCCGCCAGCCGGCGGCCAGCAAGGGGTATTGAGAGGCGTCCGGCCCGCACAGCGCGGCCGACGGCGGCGCGTCGGGCGCCTGGGCCGACTGCTCCTCCAGCACCCAGCCGACGACGAAGCGGCCCACCGACATCATCAACAGCGTGGCCGGCCCCGGCTCGAAGCCGGCCGCGCACAGGCTCTGCAACCGCGCCTCGATGGATGCGCGCTGCGCCTCGCCCGGCCGCGTGCCGGCATGCAGCCGTGCGCCGTCGCGGTAGGCCAGCAGCGCGTGCCGGAAGCTGCGGCCGTCGGCCATCAGCCATTGCCGCCAGTCCTCGTGCGCGGCAGGCGTCTCGCGCGCCCGGCTCTGCTGCATCACGGCCTGCGACATCGCGTCCAGCAGCGCCGCCTTGTTCTTGAAATGCCAGTACAGCGTCGGCGACTGCACGCCCAGCCGCTCCGCCAGCTTGCGGGTGGTCAGGGCGTCGATGCCGATCTCGTTGAGCAGCTCCAGCGCGGCGCTCAGGATGTCGTCGCGGTTCAGGCGGGCGGGGCGTTCGGTGGCGGTCATGTCCCTATCAATGATAGAGAGTTTCGTGCACAATGCTCTCTATCGACGATAGGGAGAAGGAATTGAATCGAGCCTTGACGGTCATCCTGGTGACGCTGCTGCTGGACGCGGTGGGCATGAGTTTGATCTTCCCCATCCTGCCGGGGCTGCTGCGCGAGCTGAGCGACGCCGAAGCCACCACCCGCCACTACGGCGCGCTGCTGGCTGTTTATGCGGCGATGCAGTTCCTGTTCTCGCCGGTGCTGGGTGCGCTGAGCGACCGCTTCGGCCGCCGGCCCGTGCTGCTGGTGTCGCTGGCCGGCGCCGCGGCGGACTACGTGCTGATGGCGCTGGCGCCCAGCATGGCCTGGCTGTACGTGGGCCGGGTGCTCTCCGGCATCACGGGGGCGAGCATGGCCGTGGGCACGGCCTACGTCACCGACATCACGCCCGAGGCCGACCGCGCCCGGCGCTTCGGCCAAATGGGCGCGGCCATGGGGCTGGGCTTTGTCGCCGGCCCGTTGATCGGGGGCGCGCTGGGCGAGTGGTCGCTGCGCGCGCCGTTTGTCGCGGCAGCGCTCATGAACGCGGCCAACCTCGCGATGGCGTGGTTCGCGCTGCCCGAGTCCAACCAGCACCGCACGGCCAAGCTCGACGTGCGCAAGTTCAACGCGTTCTCCGCGCTGCACCGGCTGCAGGGCCGGCCCGCACTGCTGCCGCTGGTGGGCGTGTTCGTCGTCATCGCGCTGGTGTCGCAGGTGCCGGGCTCGCTGTGGATCCTCTACGGCCAGGGCCGCTTCGGCTGGAGCGCCTGGGTGGCCGGCCTGTCGCTGGCCTGCTACGGCGCGCTGCATGCGGTGTCGCAAGCCCTCGTCACCGGGCCGCTGGTGGCGAAGCTTGGCGAGCGCCGCGCGCTGGTGGTGGGCATTGCCGCGGATGCGCTGGGTTTCGTCGGCATGGGCGTGGCGCTGGCGGGCTGGATGCCGTTCGCGCTGCTGCCGCTGTTCGCGCTCGGCGGCCTGGCCATGCCGGCCCTGCAGGCGCTGCAGTCCCGCCAGGTGGACGAGCAGCACCAGGGTGAACTGCAGGGCACGCTGGCCAGCCTCACCAGCCTGGCGGGCATCGCCGGGCCGCTGGTCGTCACGGCGGGGTTCTCGGCGACGCAGCAACGCTGGCCCGGCTGCGTCTGGGTGATCGCGGCGGCGCTGTATCTGCTCGCGCTGCCTCTGCTGTTCAGCCGCCGTGCGCGGGAGCCGGGCTGACGGGGCTGACGGGGCTGACTGCTGCCTGGGCTATGGCGCGGGGTTCTTGGTGGGGCTGGCGCGGTTTGGTGGGCAGGGCGCACCGTGTCTGGCGGCGGCCGGCTCGGTGATTGCTCTGGTGCTCCCGGCCGTGTTTGGGGGGCGGACAGGTCACACGGCTGGCCGTAGGGGCGCATGGCGCTGGGCTTGGTCAGTTTTTTGGCGGCGGTGCTTCCGCAGTGATGGCCCCGATCGGTAGTAACCGGAATAGCTAGCCGGCGGATGACAAGAGGATCGTGTACGAGATTGACTGGCCTGATCTGTAGCGAAACACCTGGTAGCGCGACAAATCAATGCGGCCAGCCAGCAGCGGCGGCAGACTCCAGGTGCGGTCCCCAAGTGGTGTCATTGGGTATGGTGTCTGATTCGGGTTCGGCGTGTGAACATAAACGGCATCGCTCGCGGAATCGGCTGGCGTGACCGACGCGAAGACTTGGTACTGACCGTGGAAGCTCATCAACTCGACCTGCGCTCTTCGGAACGCATGCAGGAGGGCAGCCAAGTGGCGTCGCCTATCAAGCCAGCTCTTGTTCCCGAGGCCATCCCAATCGAAGTGCCGGTGCGAATAGTCGCACCACTTCTTGCGTTCCATTCCGACCCTATATGTGCGCGCTTTTCGCCACATATCGACGTAGTAAGAGCGGTCAGGCAGACGCGGAGCAACGGGCCGCCGCGTTGGCTTGTTCATGACGCATGACTCTATCGAATGAGACCGTATTGCCCGATACCGAGCATTCGCTGATGGCTGTTCTTGGCCGAAAACCGCCCTGCCACCACCGGGTCTTGACTGATTTCAAGCAGTGCGCGGTTGCTGTTGCCCGACAAGACATGGCGCAGCGCGCTCGAAAACACTCCGTTCCACACCGCCCCACCCCGCGCACCCGGGCTGCGCCTAATACTCCGCCCCACCGCGCCGACCAGCCTTGACGCCGCTGCGGCGGGCCTTGCCCTCCAGCCGGCGTTGCTGGGAGCCGTAGGTGGGCTTGGTGGCGCGGCGCGCCTTGGGGACGTGTGCGGCGGCCTGGACGAGTTCGATGAGCCGCGCCACGGCGTCGGCGCGGTTGCGTTCGAGGCTGCGGGAGTCCTGCGCCTTGATGACGACGACGCCTTCGGCCGTGATGCGCTGGTCCGCCCAGGCCAGCAGCCGCGCCTTCACGGCCTCGGGCAGGCTGGACGCGCGGATGTCGAAGCGCAGGTGGACGGCGTTGCTGACCTTGTTGACGTTCTGCCCACCGGGGCCGCTGGCGCGGATGGCGTCGAACTCGAGTTCGTCCGGCCTGGGTTGCCAGTTCAATTCAGAGGATGGCATCAGCGGCTTTGCTCTGCGGGCCGGCGCCGGCCCGCAGGCGATGTGCAAGCGGCTCGATGCCGTTTGCATCGCCGTCTCCTCGGGGGACCGACCAAGCTTGCCCGCGTCCAGCGCGGCAAGATGGGGCGAGGGGCTCAAACACTGCGCATCGGCACGCGCGGCGCGACGGCGCACATCAGCTCGTAGCCGATGGTGCCGGCCGCGCGGGCCACCTCGTCGATGGGCAGGCGGGCGCCGTGCGGGCCTTCGCCCCACAGCGTCACCTCGCTGCCGAAGCCGCTGCCGGGCAGCGCGCTGAGGTCCACCGTCAGCATGTCCATGCTGACGCGGCCCAGTGTGCGCGTGCGCGCGCCGTCCACCAGCGCCGGCGTGCCGGTGGGGGCGTGGCGCGGGTAGCCGTCGGCGTAGCCGCAGGCCACGATGCCGATGCGCATGGCGCGGTCGGCGGTGAAGGTGCTGCCGTAGCCCACGGTGTCGCCGGGTTGCAGCTGCTGCACGCCGATGATGCGGGAGCGCAGTGTCATGGCCGGGCGCAGGTCCCAGTGGGCGGCGTCGTGCTCGGGGAAGTCCGGCACGCCGCCGTAGCTCATGATGCCGGCGCGCACCCAGTCGTTGGCCGTGCGGGCGGCGTGGCGAAGCGTGGCCGCGCTGTTGGCGATGGTGCGTTCACCCGCCAGGCCGTCGGCGGCGGCCTCGTAGGCGGCCAGCTGGTGGGCGATGCCGTCGCTGTCGCGGCGCAGGCCGTCGGCATCGGAGAAGTGCGTCATCAGGCCGATCTCGTCGACTTGCGGCAGCGCCTGCAGCCGCGCATAGGCCGCACGAAAGGCCGTGGGCACGAAGCCGAGGCGGTTCATGCCGGAGTTCAGCTTGAGGAACACGTGGTGGGGCTCGTGCGTCTTGTGCATGGCCAGCCAGTCGATCTGCTGCTCGCAGTGCACCGCGTGCCACAGCTTGAGCCGCGAGCAGAGTTCCAGGTCGCGGGGCTCGAAAACGCCTTCCAGCAGCAGGATGGGGCCGCGCCAGTCCAGCGCGCGCAACGCTGTGGCCTCGGCCAGGTCCAGCAGCGCGAAGCCGTCGGCGGCGCGCAGGCCCTCGAAGGCGCGTTCGATGCCGTGGCCGTAGGCATTGGCCTTGACGACCGCCCAGACGCGGGCGTTGGGCGCCAGTGCGCGGGCGCGGGCAAGGTTATGGGCGAGGGCGTCCGGGTGGACCAGGGCTTCGATGGGGCGGGGCATGTCAGGGCATGATCGGCCACCCGCCGCAGGCCGGAATGGGCGGCGGCTGGCGGCCGCGGGGCGGCATGAAATGGCCATTCTGCGCTGTCACCGACACAGGAAACCTGCAAGAGGCGCGTGCTATAAACCCGCGCCGCCTGTCTTTCGTCGGCCTCACTTGTTCATGGCTCTCCTGTCAGGATCGAACCCCGATCGATGAAACGCGGCTTCTACACCGTCATGTCGGCGCAGTTTTTCAGCTCGCTGGCTGATAACGCGCTCTTCGTCGCCGCCGTCGAGCTGCTGCGCACGTCCGGTGCTGCCGAGTGGCAGCGTGCCGCGCTCGTGCCGATGTTCGCGCTGTTCTACGTGGTGCTGGCCCCCTTCGTCGGCGCGTTCGCCGACGCGGTGCCCAAGGGCAAGGTCATGTTCTATTCCAACAGCATCAAGGTGGTCGGCTGCCTGATGATGCTGTTCGGCACCCACCCGCTGGCGGCCTACGCCATCGTCGGGCTGGGCGCTGCGGCGTATTCGCCGGCGAAGTACGGCATCCTGACCGAGATGCTGCCGCCGTCACAGCTCGTGAAGGCCAATGGCTGGATCGAGGGGCTGACCATCGCGTCCATCATCCTGGGCGTGCTGCTGGGCGGCCAGCTCATCGGAGACCGCGTGTCGCACCTGCTGCTGATGGTGGACGTGCCCATGATCGACACCGGCATCGACACGCCGCCCGGGGCCGCCATCGCCAGCCTGCTGGGGCTGTATGTCGTGGCGGCGCTGTTCAACCTGCGCATCCCGCGCACGTCGGCGCCGCTGCAGCCGGTGGCGCATAGCGTCGTGGGCCTGGTGCGCGATTTCTCGGCCTGCAACGGGCGGCTGTGGCAGGACAAGCTGGGGCAGATCTCGCTGGCCGTCACGACGCTGTTCTGGGGCGTGACGAGCAACCTGCGCTACATCGTGCTGGCCTGGGCCGCTGCGGCGCTGGGCTACGGCATGCAGCAGGCGTCGTCGCTGGTGGGCGTGGTGGCCGTGGGCACGGCGGTCGGGGCGGTCGTCGCGTCGGTGGTGAGCCGGCTGGACCGCGCCATGGCCGTCATCCCGCTGGGCGTTGCGATGGGCCTGCTGGTCATCTTCATGAACTTCATCAGCAACGTGTGGGTGGCCGCGCCGTTCCTGATGATCCTGGGCGCCATCGGCGGCTACATGGTGGTGCCGATGAATGCGCTGCTGCAGCACCGCGGGCACAACCTGATGGGGGCGGGGCGCAGCATTGCCGTGCAGAACTTCAACGAGCAGGCCTGCATCCTGGGCATGGGCGCGTTCTACACGGCCATGACCAAGTTCGGCCTGTCGGTGTTCGGGGCCATCACGATCTTCGGCATCGTCGTGGCGGCCACCATGCTGTGGATCCGCAACTGGCACCGGCGCAACCTGCGTGAGCACAAGGAAGAGGTCGAGCACCTGCTCGACCTGGCCCGCACGGACCACCTGCCGCAGGACCGGTAACGGCCCACCCCCGACCGGCTGTGCCGGCCTGGGAAGTCAGGAACTGCTGCTGCTGCTGCTGCTCGATCCACGGCCCTTGCGGCCGGTGGTGGCGGGGATCAGGTGCTTGCCTTCCAGCACCATCTCGATGGCCTCGCTCCAGGCGCGGGCGATCTTGAAGCAGCCGCTGTGGTTCAGGTGGATCTCGTTGTGCCAGTCGCCGCTGATGCCCGTGGAGCCAGGGGCGGCCAGCGCCAGCGGCACGGTGGTCGAGTCGAACACGAACAGGCCGGGGAAGGCCTCGCGGTCGGCGGCCATGCCCTTGAGCAGCAGGGCCAGGTGGAACACCATCAGCCGGCTCACGGCCGCCCAGTCGGCGGCCGGCACGCCGTAGGCCTTCAGCGCCGGGTACAGCCACGGGCCGCTGGCCCCCAGTTCGTCGCCCGCGCCGGTGCCGGCCGGGCGCGGCATGGGCACCGCGTAGCAGTGCATGAAGACGGGTTTGCCGATCGACGGCCCCTGGTCGCGCAGGCTCAGCAGGTGCTTGACGTTGGCGCGCATGTACTCGGCATACGTGGCCCAGCCGGGCTCGGAGAAGTAGCGCGCGACGCCGGCAGACGGCGGCCCCCATTCGGTCTGGCGGCGCAGCAGGCGCAGCTCCAGCGGGATGGGCTCGCCGGCGTCGTTGTGCGCCGGCGTGCGGGCTGCGGCGATGAGGTCGTTGCCGCCCACGGACAGCAGCACGCCGTCCCATGCGGTGGCGGCCGGGCCGGTCAGCAGCCGCACGAAATCGGCGCTGGATTCGAGGTCGACCATGTGCGCGAGTGCGTTGCCGGTGCCCGCGCAGTTGATGGTGGCCGTGGGCGACTTGAACACCAGCTCCTGCAGCAGGTTGGCATGGGCGTTGAGCTTGTCGCGCGCGTTGGAGAACCACGAGTCGCCCTGGGCCAGCAGCTTCCAGCGGAAGGGGCTCAGGTCGGGTGGGGTGCCGCCGGCGAGATCGGCCGGGGTATAGCAAACCAGGTGGTCCATGTGGGCTTGTCTGTAGTTGCTGACCGGGGCTGGCCCGGTGGTGTGACCCTGAAGTCCGCGCGATTGGAAGGCCTGCCGCGCGCAGGTTGCCATGCTACAAACCCTCGAGATGGCCTGCAGGTAGCATGGGCCTCGTACTTTTAGGGAGGCCGCGCATGAGCGCCACCGTCTTCGACTTCCAGGCCACGTCCATCCGCGGTGAACCGGTGGACCTTGCCGCTCAGCGTGGCAAGGTGCTGCTCATCGTCAACACCGCCAGTGAATGCGGTTTCACGCCGCAATTCAAGGGCCTGGAGCAGCTGTGGCAGGACTACGGCCCCAAGGGCCTGGTCATCATTGGCTTCCCCAGCAATGAATTCGGCGGCCAGGACCCGGGCAGCAACGACCAGATCGCGAGTTTTTGCGAACTCAATTACGGGGTCAGCTTTCCCATGATGGCCAAGATCAAGGTCAACGGCAGCGAGGCGCACCCGCTGTGGAAGTTCCTGAAGAGCGAGCGGCCGGGCTTACTCGGCACCGAGGTCATCAAGTGGAACTTCACGAAGTTCCTCATCGGCCGCGACGGCGAGGTCATCAAGCGGTTCGCCCCCAACGATGCGCCGGACAAGCTGCGCGGCGACATCGAGGCGGCGCTCGGCGCCTGAGCTCGCTAGCGCCTCTCGCTACTGATCAGTGCCAGCGCCTCTTCGAAAGAGTAGGCGGTGCGGTGCACCAGGCTCGTGGTGATCGGGTCGGCCAGCGTCTGGTGCTGCAGCGCCGGCATCATCAGCACGATGGCGGCCTGCGGCAGCGCTGACAGCGCCTCATTGAGCCGCTGGCTGTCGGTGGCCGGCAGGTCGCCTGCGTCGGCGCCGACGACGAAGACCGTGCCGATGGTGTCGACCCTGGCTTCGGCCGGCGGCTCGGCCAGCTCGTCGATCGTCAGGTGGCGGGCGTCCAGGCCCTCGGCGCGGATGACCCGGACCAGCAACTCGGCGATCAGCTGGGCCTGTTCGCTGGCCATGCTGATGCACAGCGAGACCGAGCCTGCCGGCACGTCCAGCCGCCCCTGCCAGCGTCCCTCGCTCTGCATCCGGCCCTGGCGCAGCGCCATGCCCAGGCTGGTCGTGTCCAGCACGGCTCTGCGCGCAGCGCGTGTGCGGCACGGCTCGTGTGCCAGCTCGCTGAAGATGCGCGCCACGACCTGCTGACCCACGCGCCGCTGCTCGTCGCTGATCAGCCCCTGCGCCCGGTCTGCCGCGGCCAGTTCGAAGGCGGGCATGACGATCTTGTCGCAATAGGCCGCCAGCGACTTGCGCTTCAGGAAGACGCGCGCGTCGGCCACGATCTCCACCGAATCACCGCTGATGCAGCGCTGGTAGAAGCGCTGCGACAGCGACAGCGCGGGTGTGTCGCCGAACAGGATGTCCAGGAAGGCCAGGACCTGGACGTGCCGGCCCGCGACCACGAGACACAGCGTCAGCGGCGTGGACAGCAGCAGCCCCACGGGGCCCCACAGCGCGCCCCAGAAAATGGCCGACACCACCACCGAGAACGGCGACAGCCCTGTCGTGTGGCCGTAGAGCTGCGGCTCGACGACATGCGCCACGATCAGCTCCACCACCAGGAACACCGCCAGCGTGGCGCCCATCAGCTCCCAGCCTGGCACCACCGCCGCGGCAAAGGTGCCGGCGCACACAGCCGCCGCCGGAAAACCGATGTAGGGAATGAAGCGCAGCAGCCCGGCCAGCGTGGCCCAGACCGCCGCCTGCGGTACACCGATCGCCGCCAGCAGCAGCCCGATCACCACACCCACGCCCAGGTTCACCGAGAACTGCGAGGCGAAATAGCGCGACAGCCGCTGCCCGGCGTCGTTGAACGCACTCGTGGCCGCCCGCACGTCCTGGCCACCCGTCAGGCGGATCAACCGGTCGCGCAACGAATCCTGCTCCAGCAGCACGAAGATCAGCACCAGCAACACCACGCCGGCAGAACCCAGAGGCGCCCAGAGCGAAGAGACGAAACGCATCAGCAGGCTCAAGGGGGCGCCGGTGCTGCCGGCCTCGCTGCCGTGGTCCGGCAGGCTCGGCGCGGCCAGGTCGCCGATCAGGCGGTCGGCGTGCCCTTGCGCCTCGGCCAGCCTGCCCAGCGTGGCTTCGCGCAGCGTGGTGATCTTGGCTCGCACATGGGCTTCGTAGCGCGGCATGCTGTCGGCCATCGTGCCCAGCTGCAACAGGATGGCCGTGGCGACGCTCGCTGCGGCCAGGCCGGCCACGATCAGCGCCAGCATGGCGGCAGGGGCCTGGGCCAGGCCCAGCCCGCGGAGCTTTTTCACCAGCGGCGCCAGCATGAAGCCCAGCATGGCCGCCAGCGTGATCGGCACCAGCACCCCGCGCCCCACGTAAAGCAGGGCCAGCACGGTGGTGCCGGCCAGGATCTTCAGTGCCACGCCCGAGGTCCGGGCCTCGCGGGCTTCAGTCGGCGTCATCTGGGAGACGGGTGAGTGCGGGGGACGGCAGTATCGCAACGACCGGAGGCAGGGCGCCGCTCGAGCCCGGCAGTCTGGGGTGCGTGTCACGAACCTCGGTGTCCAGGCACTGGAGCGTTGGGGGCGCATTGTTCACGCCATGAATCGATGTGCTGGCTGTGGACGGCGTTGATGGCTACTGGTATCCGCGTGAGGCCCAGCCGGGGCGGAGAACCGATCGAGCGTCACGGCCTGCAATTTGGCTTACCCTGCTCGCGGGAGCAGCAACGCCGCCAGTCTTGTGCTGCGCAGCGCGTCACAGGGCGCCGGCTGGCCCGAGCCAGGTCAAGGCAGCACGCGGCGTCACGAGGGTTGATCAAGACGACGTGGCATAACGCGTCGTCCGAGGTGGGAAGAGAAAATGAAAACAAGCAACAAATGTCAGGCCGCCGGGCCGGTAACGATTCTGCAGACCCGGGTTCTGACCCTGCTGACCAGCGCACTGCTGCTGGCCTGCCCCGCTGCACATGCCGGTTGGGACGAAGGGTTGGCTGCATATCAGGCCAAGAACTACGCACTGGCGCTGCAGGAGCTTCAGCCCCTGGCTGAACAAGGGGACATGCGCGCTCAACGCGTGCTGGGGGTCATGTACCGTTTCGGCCAAGGCGTCGCCCAGGATGATCGCGTGGCTGTCACCTGGTACCGCAAGGCTGCAGAGCAGGGGTTGCCAGCGCTCAGTTCAATCTCGGGGCGATGTTGGCGAACGGGCTAGGCGTGGCCAAGGACGAGCGTGAAGCCGTCACCTGGTACCGCCAGGCTGCGGAACAGGGAAATGCTGATGCCCAGTTCAACCTTGGGGTGATGCTGACGAACGGGCGAGGCGTGGCTAAGGACGAACGCGAAGCCGTCGCCTGGTACCGCAAGGCCGCAGAGCAGGGGCTTGCCAGTGGCCAGTTCAGCCTTGGGGTGATGCTGGCGAGCGGTCTAGGCGTGGCCAAGGACGAGCGCGAAGCCGTCAGCTGGTACCGCAAGGCCGCGGAGCAGGGGTTTGCCAGTGGCCAGTTCAACCTTGGGGTGATGCTGGCGAACGGGCAAGGCGTGGCCAAGGACGAGCGCGAAGCCGTCAGCTGGTACGGCAAGGCGGCGGAGCAGGGTCTTGCCAGTGCCCAGTTCAACCTTGGGGTGATGCTGGCGAGCGGGCGAGGTATGGCCAAGGACGAGCGCGAAGCCGTCAGCTGGTACCGCAAGGCCGCGGAGCAGGGGTTTGCTAGTGGCCAGTTCAGCCCTGGGGTGGTG
>Ga0228698_1000981_pt1 | contig 15740 bp, 12 predicted proteins | sample McNCre117_Aug_MG_FD_178015 | JGI IMG/M metagenome (GOLD analysis project Ga0228698, IMG submission 178015) | Freshwater microbial communities from McNutts Creek, Athens, Georgia, United States - 1-17_Aug_MG | ecosystem: Environmental > Aquatic > Freshwater > Creek | place: USA: Georgia...
CAAAACATTACAACGAGTGTATAGAATACCTACATATACACGAACAAAAGTGAAAACGTGTAGAATATAACTTGCGAAATACTTGTTTTTAGTTTTCACGACACATTACAATTTATTTGATTGCTTGCTTACTAGATAAGACTAGTGGATACAAACAAAGTATATCTAGTTATTTGTAGTGAAGCATGCGTAAACGCGACAATATTTTACTTGCGTTTGTTGCGCTAGCACTTGCATTGCAGCAAGTACAAGCAACAACGAAAAAACAATACGCTCTTACAGTGGATGAGTCTGCGAGTACTCTTACATTTGAAAAGTTTACAATAGGCAACGATTACCACTACGTGCTTATATTCCGCATTGTTTTCAACAGTGATGTATACGTAGTGGACGGCAACCCGTCTACGGGTACTCCCAAACGTGTATGTGACATGACGGATATTGTGGAATACGACGACTATCGCGCAACCGTGGCGTTTGTCAACAGTACATGCGCCGCATCTATGACATGCACGGACGAAAACACTCCCGTCAAAATTAGCACTTACAGAAGTCAATCCACTGGATTGTTTACTCATTTGCTGACTGCCATTGGCAATGAGTTTCCTCATTTGTATTTTGGATGGCATTTGTACGGACACATGAAAAATCCCCACACACACAAACGTTGCAACGAGTTGATTTTTTATTATTTGACAGAAGGTGTATACCAAGGGGAACCGTACATCAACACTATTCCAAACAACGTCGTGGAAGTTGAGCAATTAACAATCGATTTTGCAGCAGTGACTGGCGGGTCATGCGGTCTTGGAAAAGTGTTTGGCGGTTGGCACTCTGACTGCACTGCTGCCACGTGCACGTTCAAGCAAGTGTCTTCGCGTGTGAGTTTTGCCACTCCCACTCCAAAAGTCAACTTGATGAACCTGACGCGCTTGGAAGCCAACATCGAGCGCATTCGCGAGTTGGAAACCGAGTTTGCACAAGCGCCGTCGCAAGACATGCTCGAGTCTATTGTGACAGCCGTCAGCACGCTCGACAAAGCAGACGCGTTCATGGGCGCGGAAGTGCAAGTAGAAGAGTTTGCTTTGACCAAATACTCCAATGTAACAACGATTGCAGATGGCGACTCGTGCCATTTTGAACCTGGCACTCAAGAATTCGACGAAGATGCAGCATGCAATGTCGCATTGCGTAACGTGACATGTCCGTTGTTTGATGTCGTGGTGAACGCGCGACTCAAAGTTGTAGACAGTTTGTTACCTGCCATCGTCGAAGAGAAGTGCAAGCATCCGTTATTTGTAAATGCTTTGTACTCTGCGTACGCAGACGCGTTGCATGCTTACGAAGACGCGTTGTCTGTGCACACACACTCTCACGTAATCATTTATCATTTGGAACAAATCTTGAACAACGCACTTGCTGAAATCGACAAGCCGTGTTCTTACAGCATGGAGTGTAAGTATGGCCAGTACTGCCATTCGGCGTACAATAGATGCAAACCGCAGATCGACAGCGTGCCTGTGGTGATTGCTAATTACATTGCAGACCAAGTGTGGGCGTACCAAATACACGGCTTGCGGCTGTGGCTGATGAAGTTCCACCAGATCCCCGTCACAAACGACAAGGACGAGTTTGCTTCTGCACTTGCGCAAAAACTCGTGTCTGAGTACACTGCTAGCATTTGCATTGCTGGCAGTTTGACGTCCGTCGACGAGTATGATTACGGTATTACGACAGTACGCGACACAGTCACGGGTAACTGGAAGACCAAAACCACTCTTGTCAACGACTCGTTGTGCGAGGAAGATCTGGGTTCTAACTACGATACTCTTACCACCAAAGCGTCGACTTTCACGGAACTCAACTACAATACAACCACCGACGCTCTTGGTAACAAGCGGTTGTCCATTTGCGGAGTGGATCTTGTCAACTCTCCGTACTTGGACGTGTCTTCACCTCCTCTGTGCATTGCTACGGGCATTTCGTCTTCGAGTGTTTGTACCGGACGCAATCACACGTGGGACAGCACCAACAGTCGTTGTATTGTGAATGCTACCACTGCAGCCACTTGTTACGCTGATGCTGTTTGTGCAACTGCACTGGCAGACTTGCAAGCCAACTATTACAACTACAACTTTAATCCTGAACTGAGTTCTTTCTCGAGTGGTTGTTACCAGTCTTACTGTTATAACGACGTGGCCGATGCGGACGACTGCGATGCTGTGAAATCCGCAGTGCGTGCTTCTATGACGACTTTGAACAGAACCGACATGATCACAAAATTCTTGGACGTCAATTTCCAAAACAACACGGCGTTCAAGTGGGGACTGTGTTTGCGCTGGATGAGCACCAACACCGAGTACGGACTCGCAAACGATTCTGCTACTTGCATTCGATCCGTGCACATGTCTTCTTTCCATGAAGGCCGTTTGTTCATCCAGCCGCGCTACAACACCCCTGCGGACTGCGAGAATGGATTTGATCCCAACCCACTTTTGAGAGGATTCCAAAACAGCGAAGACACTATTGCATCGACTCCCGTCTGCGATCAACCCGTGCAGGCGTGTGTTGCCGGACTGGATGTCTCTGGAGTACGCGAAAAGACACTCTGTTACAACCCATGGATCAAGACTGCCACCGCGTGTGTCAATGGTATTTGGGTCAACAGTTTGTGTAGATTTGCTCTTAATCGCACACAGTGTAGTGCAGAAGGATATGAATACTACGACGCGCGTGATTTTACCAAAGCGCAATGCGACGCTGCAACTTTCCCCAGTGCCAATGCTGTAACGTACTTGGGCTATGCATGGAACAACTATGCAGTTGCACGCAATGCCACGGAATGTACTACATTGGCGGGTTCTTGCAATGACGATGATCTTGAAAAGACTTATTTTAGCGGTAGCAACGTCGTTCGCAATACAGCCATTTGCGTTCGCATGCCTTCGTTCATTGAGAACACAGACATTCCCAAAAAAGCAGTTGAGCCTGTTTCGGATGGCACTCTTGGCAAGTTCAATACCCACACTCGCTTGGGCTACGTCGTCAATTTGGCCACTCCGTCAAAAACCAACTGTCTTGCTGGACACGCGAGCAACAGATGGATTGATCGTGCATACAACCAATCGTCGTGTCTCGCGCAAGGGTACACTTGCAACCAGAGAGAGTCAGTGAATGGAATGGGTCGCTTGTTTGGAGAAACCACTTGCTCGTCCTGTGGAGGTACGTACAAGCCCATCTATCAGTGGTCCACCGGCAAGACGTCTGCGTCTACGCGCATGTCGTCCACCTGGTTGGCGAAGAAGTGGGACTCGGTCAACAAAGTGGGTTTGTCTTTCTCGACCAGTGCCTTTTCCAATGGCTTCAAGAAATCCGCTGCTGGATATGTCAACTCGCTGCTAATGAACCACGTCAACAAACTGCAAGCTTTACTTCCGCTCATGAAAGTTGTCGCCTGTGACTGCAACTCCACTTCATCTGCGACGTCTCTCGATTGCTTCAAAAACACCACTGACTACTGGACTGTGAACATAACGTCGCAACTGATTGATCCTTTGGATCCTCAACCTATTTCCACACTCGTGACATTCAACAAGCCATTCAACAGTTTGCTCAACATCCAATTACCACCTGTGATGGTTCACTTGTCGCGCATTCCTAACTCTGCGTTTGCGATTGCTGCAAACAAGACAAAATCAATTGATGCTGTCACCGGTGCCATGCAGCGATCTCTTTTAAGCGACGACAGCGGAACGCGCGTGGATGCGTTTGCAGTGGCGAAAGCAATCGTGTTGAACGAGTTTGACCAGTTGGTGGGAGAAGTCGTGGGAGACGCGATCAAGATACAAACCGATGTGACTGCAGTCTCGATGGAGATGGAGTTGTGCTTGCCTTTGAGTCCGGGAGCAGAAAGCGAGATTCCCGTGTTGTCTAATTACACCTTGAACGCCGTTGCCGCAGTGGAAGAAGTGAACGGAAACATGTTCTTGCGTGTGTACTCTATCGACGTGACCAAGATTGGAAATCAGTTTTGCTTCAACTTCACGTTCGTCAACAGTACCACCAGTCGCCCGTCGCTTTTGAGCAGCACCATCACGTCCGATCTGCCCACCGTGAATTACTACGCGTTCGCACCCGTGCACGTCGATCCTGATTACGCGGACATGAAAGCAGCTGCAGCGGATGATGATACTAGCAGTGATCCAGCAATTAAGTGGTGGGGATGGTTACTAATATCAGTTGGAATCGTTGCTTTTGTTGGTATTATCATGCTCGTAAACAAGTATTACTGTTCCAGCAAAGGTTATCGTGGCATGAAAACCAGCAGCGGCAGGGGAAGATCGAAAAGTCGTTCTGGTGGTCGTTATTAATTCATTTGTTTTTTGTTTGTAAATAATAATCATTTAGATAAATAAATTTCACTCATTTTCACATTTGAGTTAATCGCAGTCTTTATATTACTATACAAATTATATTCACGCGTAACATACATTTGATCGACATGAGCAAACAAGCCAAAAAACGCAAGACGTTGCCATTGTTAGATTTGGATTCTTCCGATGCTGTTGCCAACTCACAGCCTGTGTCGTCGGAGAACAAAGAACAACGACCACAATCCGAGCCTGTTTCTAACACGAACAACGAACAGCAACAGAAATTATACGAAAAGACACAAAAAGAAGACGAAATCGTCCAAGCCGCCATGCGCAAGCAAGAAGAAAAGATCCGCATTGACGCTGCGACAAGCTTTTTTCAACAAACCTTTGAAGACATGCGTCGTTTCAATCCCGCTGCCACTGCCGTAGGCGCAGGCGCAGGCGATCAAAAAGCAAACGGAATGGATCCTGTCATCTTAAAAGAAATCGAAGAGTTGATGCAAAAGGCGCAAATCGCGCAAGAAAACAGCATTCGCAAGAAATCTTCTTCTTCCTCTTCTTCTAGTAGTAGCAGTACGAACGACAACTTGGCACACCGCGAAATGCGTGCTGCTATCAGCAATATATTCACTTACTCCATCACAGAAGCACAGCGGCTGCAACAGTTGCGCGATCAGCACAGCAAACTAGTTGCGTCGCGCACGCTGCCGCAAATTGGCTTTACTGACATTCAGCGCACACTCATCACTGCGACGACGTACAAACTGCAGAAAAGCAAAGCTGTTCTCATCGCGCCTCCGTGTGCAAGACGCGCAGACTGTGTCGGACTAAGTCGCGACATACGCATGGAAGACAACTTGCAAGAAATTAACAGATCGCGTCTGATGTGTTGGATGACACGTGACGAGTACAATCGGTGGAAGTCAACTGGCGTGCCGCCGTTCCAGTGCGAGAAGCGCCGATGTTTCTTGTGTGATTTCGTGTGCAGATCCATCGATTCCGCGAGTTGTATGTTGACCAAAGGCTTTTACTCGTGCGCGGAAGGGATCGACGAATTGGCATCGCAGATCCAGTACATTGTTTGCACGGGCACTGACGACACCGTCAGCATGCAAGCGTTTGAAAACGCAGAAGCCAGCGATCTGCAAGAGAACGCCGAGATTGGATTCGCCGTTCCTTTGGTGCAACTCAACTTGTTGTCGTGGAAACGCAGTCCGCACGCCAAACTCGCGTCTGCCTCTGCGTACATTGATTTCAGTGCATATCGTGGATCCATTACAAACACACAATCCACAATGCCCGTGTTCGATCCCATCAAAGAACTGGAACCCATACAACTTTAGTAAAAAAATAAATAAATGATGATCTTTTTATTAATCGTATTTATGCAATATTTATAATTATTTATATAAAAAAGTTAATGCGTGCAATCATGCAAAACAATCAAGAAACAAAGATTATACACAATCCAGAATTGTACGTCAGATTCGTGAATTATACAATTGGAGCACAGATTGTTTTGTTGGCGTGTGAAATTATTGCTTTTATGACCGATGTAAAATACGAACATTTCATAATTTACAATGTCTGTATAATTATTGGTTACCCTGTGGAATTCTATTTTACACGCAAAGCTAAAGAAATGGAGAGGTTAATAGAAGCAAATGACAGGAGCATTCGTCAAAAGAGATGGAATTGGTATCGTTGTGACGATAAGTCAACAGAAAGAGACAAGAAGAAACTGAAAGCTTACTTAGACAATGTGGTGTTAGCACCACAAAACAAATACACGGAAGAACAAGAATTTGACTTGTTTTTCAATGAAATTAGAAAGTAAAATCTTTATATGTGTAGAAAATGCAAAATAACAGCTTTTTTTAAAGTTGCAGTAATACGCGTCTTTATTTGTTTGGTTATTAGAAGTTACAATTAAAATGCACGAAAATCCGCAGATTATATACGATCCAGAGCGATACGATCATATCATCGATTCTTTAACTACAGTAGAAATGTTTTTCTTGGCAATTGAAATTGCAGCTGTTGTCTCCCATAGAGGTCTACAAATTGTTGCTATTCCGTTTTTGTGCTTGATAACTGCAAGCCTTGTAAAACAACAATATAGAGAAAAACAAGCTGAGAATTTTGCTTTACTTGTAAACAACGATGATGTTATAAGCGCAAAGAGAATGCGCTGGATTGAAATGTGTATGTCAAACAAAAAATTACGAGAAAAGCTGACGTCGCAACAACATAAATTCTTTCGTATTGACGACAACACATCAATAGATGATATAGACGATGCATTTTTCAATGAAATTAGAAAGTAAAAATATTATATTTAATAAAAAAAGAATTCATTTTTAAATTTGCAGTGACATATGTATGTAAATGAGAGTATATGATTGGACAACTAAAAATGAAAACTCGAAGTGGTGCACATTGGGGAGATGAAAAGACTTCGCCCATGCGCGAATTGATTTTGGAGAACATAGTAACAAAACATATGTTTCCCTGTAAGAACGAAAGTTTTCGATTCAACATTGGGTGTATTATCCTGAGTTTGTTATTACCGGATTTACACGAGGACGGAGCGTTTTATGACGACTTGGACTTCTGGTACAAATTCAATTTGATACGCGAATCACCAACATCAACCGTTTTCATTCCAGGGTCAGACCACACTGCGTTGTATTGGATGTGGTTCCACATAAATGACAAACATGTCAAGTTGATTTTAAACACATTTCAACTGAGCCATCGTTTATTTCTACACGGAGCTGTGTTTCTCTACGACTTGTGCGAACCAAAAGCATTGATGTACGCACCGCAGACAATAAGTGATATCAACTCAATTGCAGATAACACAGACATGTTGTACGCGTTTTTTTATCAGCTTGTGCAATCTTCCATATCAGAAGAGGATGCAACTAACTGCGTGTTTCGTTATTTAGAACACGTACTTAACGTGTTATTACCGAGTTCTAGAAGGTCTGGCATTATGTGCCAAAGTATTACTTACGCGATCGTGGATTCTGCCGTCGACAACAAAAAAAAAGGGTGTATTGAAAGCATCATTGATAGAGTGCACGGCTGGACGGCACATATGATAATCAGAAAAAGGAATGGTCGCAGGTCGTCTATTTTTGAATGCGCAATGAAAGATACATTACAAATGTTCAAGAATCATTGCAAACAAGCTTGTGCATTCCATGAAATCACATTACAGCTTTACGAATTGGTTGTATAAGAAATGTGCATGTCAGTAAAATATAGATTGTCATTGCTTTAATTCGTTTTGTAGTTATGTATATCATTACACTAGATCATATATAAATAATTATCATGTCATTATTAACTCTTGCAAAACAAAACACACTTTCAAAAACCAACACCACTATTACAACAACAACATCAAACCCGACTGTCAAAGTGCAAAAGATAAATGACAGCGAGTTTACGAAATTAGTTACATATGACCATCCACAATTTACATTCTTACAAGCTGCAACGGCACTGTTAAAACATGTGGAGAAAACCGCCAAACACACAGAGAAACGCAAAGCGCCGTTGGTCGGAGTGTATGACGCGTTCGTAAGCAAACGCAAGAAGACTTCACAGGGACAACTCAACATGAAAAAGTTCACTGAAAACAAAGAACGACTGCCTTCTCTTATAAGAGAGTATATGGATCCTACGTTTGCGTTGTTTGGTAACCAAAAGAAGATCGTGGAAGCGGTAACAACGTTTGTGGCGAGCAAAGTATACGGTCCTGATTGGGAGTTCCACGAGAGTTCATTCCTAGAGGACAACGCAGAGTTCTTTGAAAAGTATGGCTTTCCGCGCAAAATGTTACAGTTTATTTGGATTTCCATGTCGCGTCAGTTTGGCAAGACCACATGTGTCGCGTTCTTGATGGCGTGTTTGTTGGTGTCGTGTCCCATTCGCATCTTGCTGTTTGCACAAAACGAACGTTCGTCCAAGAACTTGCTGGGCTTTATGAAGAACTACGTCAGCTTGTTGCTGGGATTTGACGACGCACGCATCACGGAGTGGTCTGCCACTGTGATTCGCTTGTTGCCAGAAGGCGTGAACAAAGACAACATCAAACAAAGCTCGCGCAAGACGTATCCCGGAAGTTCGTGGGTGCGGTCGTTGCCGACGGGTACCGACAACTTGCGTGGTATGAGTGCAGACGTCTATATTATTGATGAAGCAGCATTCATTGATCCGGACATGTTATACAGCGCCATCTTGCCGATGGCCATGAACGGCAAAGCGCTGACGATCATGATGTCGTCTTCTAATAATACAGAGTGCTTTTACGAAACTTTGCCAGACGTGAAACTGCCGAATGGCAAACCCGTCATGTTTCCCATCCGCGCAAGTATGGTATGCATGACATGTGTCGAGAACGGCCAAAAAGAAGAGGCGTGTCCACACAACATCCACGACATGCCACCTTGGAGGTCGAACGAGTCGTTGGACATTTCCAAAGCTTTGATGCCGCCGGACGTGTTTGCAAAAGAAATCCAGGGATTTGCAGTCGACGCGGAGCACTACGCACTCGAGCGTAAGCAAGTTGACTACATGAAAAGCATCGAGTGTGTAGTGGATTCGATTGGAAACGCGTCGCCGTTTATTTGGTTTTTCATCGACACACCCGGTGGAGGCAACCAGCGGTTGGGATCCAAACTGGCCATTCTTGGCGTGCACGTGCACAGAGGCGTGTTTACGATCACGAATATAGAAAACCAACACGTCACGGATATCAATCACCAGGAACACGTGTGTCAGGACCACTTCAACGCCATGATGCGTGATCAGAGGTATGCCAAAAAGTACATGAAGAACGTCTTTGTCGAAACAAACCTGAGCAACGTGCAAGCCAGCAGTGTACATGAGCACTTGAGACGCGAGCGGTACCAACCAATTTATTTGATCGAGCAAAAGAAGAAGAATAAGGAGAACCTCGATTACGGCGTGCTGACTACGAACGAAGTGAAAGAAACAGGACTCAAGATGCTCCAATTTTTAATTAATAATAAACGCATCAAGCGACTAGCGCATCTCGTTGGCACCAACGCTGACAAAGACTACGAAGAGTTTTGCAAACAACTGGGCTACTTGCGCATTGAAGAAATCGGCGAAAACAGTCCTACTCCTAAATGCCGAATCACGGGCAAAGGTCAACTGACACAAGACGATCTCGCCATTTCGCTCATTTGTCTCTTGACACACATGGCGCGGTATGCCAAAGACCCCGCGTTCGTGTCCCTCATGAAACAAAAACACCAATTGATTGAGTACGAAGTGTAGTTTTATATTAAATTTCATTTGCTACTTATCATGAATGTGTTGTGTATGTTTGGATAACTAACATTGAGTGAGTGTTTTGCGATGTCATTGCTTCCAAACACAAGAGGGTTTTTGGCCCGCAAAATGACTGGATTGATTCCATGGCCTAAAACAAACTATAACGCCGATCCAATAGATCTCGCGTATATTATCTTGGAGTATGTATTGACGGACACAAAAACTACATTTGACGTAGAAACGGGAACAGAAATCAACACGCCAGATAACACTGAACTTGTGGGAATGTCCAGAATGAATGAGATTGACTTGCGTACATACATAACAAACAATCCACTCGTGTGGATTCGCAATTCATGCAGCGCGTTGTTTGTAATTGGATTTGTCAGACAGAGAATAGATTATCAAATGTATCTGAACGAGATTTTTGAAAAAAGTAACGACCGCGATGTTATTTCGTTTGAAGAGAAGGACGCGGAAGCCATTTGTAAATTGGCGACTACGTCTGGTTACGAAATTTCATTGACTAAACTGCTCGTATCTGAGTTCTTTTTGGATGCCTTTTTTGCGAGAGACGTGAATCCAGCGGATCACAGAGATTACAAACGCGTGTCTATCGCGGACGATGTATTTGATGTTGCCCGCAGAAAATTCAGCAAAAAAGTAAACTGGCAGCGTGTTATAAGCAAACTCATTAGTCACTTTAATGACGATGTATCAGTTTATCGATGGGCGCCCTTTCGCATACCTTCAAACGAGACAATAGCGAGTTTTGTATTGCAAAAAATCAAAGAAATCGTAAAGATTTCCAACACAAGCTTATACGATGAAGAAGGTATATTTAACGATCATATGATTGAACTCGTAAAGGAAACTTTCTTGTTTTCTGTTTGGCATAAACACGAACATAAAGAAGAAGTTAAATACTCCCAATTCTTTGAATTTGCATGCGATCTTTTGGAAAACGTTAAAAATGCAGAATTGAGACGATGCAAAGAAATAATACAAGTAAAGCAAGCATTCTTCAAACACTACAGTACCCAGCAAAAAGTATATCACTATTTAGTTGATCTATGGAATGAATATGACAATAACCCAGCTTCTATCAAACAGTTTTTTAGTGGCTTATGGCACCAAGGAAGAATCTTCAAAATCGACAAAGGCGTCCTAAAACTCAACTACAACTTAAACGACCTTCGTCTTGAATTGAATTACCCCACACTAAAGACAAAGGTTATGAAAAAACACATCGAAGAACAAGTAGAGCAGTTTTGTTATGACCATGATATTGAACGCAATTCAAATAGCACATCATCATCATCTTTGTCTCCAGCAAGGAGTGTACAAAATCAAAGACGAATTGACGAGTTATTGATGGCCCCGCGTAGAGAGCGACGTTTTCATCCGTATTCGCATTCAGAAAATCCATCGTTAACATAATTGCTACACTTTGGTGATTCTTACAATAAAGTTTTTCAACTTAAAAATTTTCCACTTGTAAATATCATATATACACATACTCATCTGAAACATATACATGTTTTACAAATCTAATAAAGCTATTAAACTGTTTTTCGATTTTGTCTTCTTTTTTGTGGTTGCTACTGCGTTGTTGTCACTATTAACACTAAGAGGGGCTGGTTGCGAGTGTACATGCGGATTTGCACTTGCACTTGTGTGTATACTTGTGATGGGTTTCAGTCCTAATTGCAGCATGCTTTGCATGTCTTGTTTGCGTTGTTCATTCAGTTTGAACGTCGTGCACCAGAAATCCAGCGCGTGCGGCACGTTGTGTACAAACGTCAACCGCGCGAGACGAAACACGCCGTCCCAGTTTTGCACTAACCCATACGGGTTCTTTGTTAAATAGCCGTCAACGGCTTGCAAGAAGTAATACCGCAGCTGCAAATTAGGCACACTACAATGTTGCAGTCGTTCGTAAGGCAGTGAAAATACATGTAGCAATGCAACGTGGTGCATGACAAATTCTGACGCGAACGCGTCTGGTAATGGCAGTTCATGCTTGACCCAGAAGAAGCTGTACTCTTTCACCACTTCTGTGCGTTGTTGTGCGTTGACAATGTGCAAATTGGCGCTATTGGCATACCGCGACGCCGGATACAACGCGGCAATCATGCGGTTGCGACACATGCGCGCGTACAACAACTTATTGTGATTGTTCATGTTACCTGTCAAGAAATCGATGTATCTCTGGATTTCATCCACATGTGGTTGCACTTGTGTGACTGTCGTGTTCATTGTTTCTTGTGTGTTTGTGTGTTATATATACCACATATAAACAGATTATAAAACAATAATTAAAAATAAAATGCATTTTTACGAATGATGTATACGACTTGTGTAGAACTATTTTGTGTGTGTGTAAATTGTGCAATGATGCAACACCCAAACTCGTCGTCGTTTTCAGCAGAATTGTCACAAACACACTTGACTGCAAAAAAATACTACAATGTGCAGAAGAAACCCAAAAAGAAAAAAGACAAACATGTAAATGCAGACAATGAAGATCAAACAGCATCAACACATACACAACAAGCAGTGAATCCCATGAAAGCGTCCAAACACATGAAAGGCGAGTTCAAGATGCCCAGTAAACACAAACGATCGCGTGATGACAAGACGTTTGTGACTTCTTCCGGCGACGTTGTCACACGCAAAGCGGGAGTTGGAGGCGAACAGGTATCTGTATACGACACCAACATTGTTGTAAGATGCACTCTCTTGAACATGTTTGACTGCACGACGCACCAACCCATTACCACAGACATGATGTTTGCGCGTCTTCCTACTGTGTTTTCCGCAATGTCGTTCCCGTCTGCGTCCATTTCGCTTGCAGATCCGCGAGTGACAGTATCCGTAACAGTAAATGGCAAAATATGCGTGACAGGCGGGCGGAAACAGGAAGAATGCATTACTGCGATTTACTTGTTTCGAATGCACTTTGCACGCATTTTCAACGCGCATAAAGCAACCATCACCAACATTCGCGCAGTAAACCGATCTGCGCACGGAAGTATTGAGTGTAAAAACAAACACGTGAATCTCGACAAGTTGTACGCGTACTTGAAACGCGAGCAGGAAGAAAAGTTCCTCGAACACAGTCATGTCAAGTATGACAAACACACGTTTCCGGGCGTCTTGCACTGGCCGCGGAATGAACTGAAAAAACATTATGTTGCGTACTACTGTAGCGGACAGTTCTTGATCACAGGCAGTTTCACAGCAGACGAGCTGCGGGATCTAGACACGCGCGTGCGTGAAGTGATGAACATGTTTGTGGAAAACGGCGCGGCAAGTGAAGAATCCGTAGACGAACTTGCCACTCAACTTGCAATGCACGCGTATGACGAAGAAGATGAAGACTTCCAATTGCAATCAACGCACGACTCACAAGCAGATGTTAATGGCAACATGAATGATATTGATTTGAGCAAGTGTGTGTTTGGATCCGACGATATGAACGACGAAGAATTCAACGCCATCTGGAGTGAACTAAACTTGTAATATCAATTAAATTGTACACTATGTAAACACAACTCTAGCACGTCTATGTATATCCATTCCACTACTACTACTACTAGTACTACTTATAGTTATAGATAGTTATGTCGCGTCGTACATTTTCATATGGACTTGGCATCGCGGACGACGATGACAACGAAGAAGAGTACAAAGAAAACTTGTTTCGAGAAAAACGACAACGAGTGCAGATTTATGATGTGAATAATAGCAGTAATAATCGCCAGCGCGTAGTAAACGCAGCATTTACATCACAAGCAGGCCCAACTTCATTTGGCGGCTTGTCTTTGACGACACTGGGTCGCGTGGAAGGTGCATCAGCAGCGGGAGCATACAACTACGAAGTTCCTGCGCCGTTTCCCAACTTTGACAATTCGTACGGAACTGGTGTACATATTACTGACATGGGTGGACACGGGTTTCAGCAGTCGTTTACTGCTACCGTCACACCCGAGACACCCATGAACGATTTGCAACATCCTCCGGAAAACCCTCCTAACAATAATCCCGAGCCCATGTATCGCTGTTCCACGATGCAGTATCATTACGCGTTTTCAGCACACACCCGTCACGACTACGCTGCGGCTCATGCTGATATGTTAAACGACAACGCCGATGTGTTTCAGTTGCAAAATGGCGACGTTCTTGCAACTACGCTGGCCTTGTCCACTCTCAACAACAAACTGAAACGCGAAAAGGACGAAACTGGCAACATCATTAAAAAACATCGATCTGCCGAGTCTATTTTGGAACTGTACCGGCCGTTTGGAGTAATTGAAAACACTACTCCAACTCAACGCGACACCGCGGAACTGATTGCAGTTGCAGAAGGCACAGTAGTGAACGACATCAACATGTTCAAGACCACAAAAATCGTTACCACGGGCGCAGTTTACATGTACAACATATTTACCGAATACGATCAAAATGTCCCGAAAGATCTGGAAGACGTGGAACTTGTTAGTGGCAGCATGGATGGTGCCTATTGTTTTTTCTTACTTACTCCTATAATGAACGAATCCAAAAAGTTTTTACATTACATGTTTTTGCCGTTTGCCGTTCGCAACACGCTTGGACTCGAACATGACATGGCAACGAAGTTTGACTCAGCAGGAGAAGAGTACAAGAGTCGTCTTGTTTACGTGGGACAAACGTCGTTGTGTATTGGAGACAACACGTTGTCGGGTCCCAAAATTCTTGATATCTTATGTGAGGATTTCACGTCCAACAGCACCACCCCGCTTGTGATGCACTCCAAGACCACCATGAATCGTACCATTTTACAAAGCAAAGACTTCATGGACAAGATCAACATCAACCTGAGTCTCTACAACCAGTTGGATTACATACCCTAACGAACGTAGTTTGTGTAGTTACAAATTCTATATATTTTGATTTGTAAATAATCATTCATCATTTATAATCAATTTAATTTACTTTACTTACACGAGTGCTTGAACCAGTACAAAATTTGATTGTTCTGAAGTTGGCATTGGTCCCAAATGCGTTTGTTTAAGTAGTTTGCACCGCCGTTGTTGTGTACGTCTTGTTCTTCTAGCTTCTTTATTTTCACGCGAAGCGTTACAAGTTTGACAAACATTTTGTGTTTTAACAAATGTCTGTTTTTGGCGTTTAAAAACCACTCCAACGTAATGCCGTTTGATTTAATAGAACAACAATCTTCAATGTCGATCCACGTCTGCTCGACAACGCGTTGCAAATCTGCGTTCAACGTAACAAGAGTTAAGTCTTCCGTGTTCAATTGCTTGTTGTTTGCAAACGGAGTGTGGTATTCGCGTTCTTTTTTGTCAACGCCGCTTTGTTCATTTGGAACAATTTTCAGTTTTGAAATTCTGACATCACACAAACATGCAAATTCAACGTAAGCTTTATATAATAACTTGTCGCGCTTAGAAAGAGTGGATTCGTCAATTACATTTTGCAGTGGTGGCGGTGCATCGTCTTCTACTTTAATAATGTCAACTGCGTTTTTCTTATTGCTCTTCAGAGGCAAATTGGGATTGTCCGGTTTCTTTATTTCTCTGTCTTCTCCGCCGCCGCTGTGCTTCAGAGCACCAGATGCATTCTCGCTGGGAGGACGCAGTGAAATGCGCGCATTTCCCAAAGAACGAAGAACTTGCATCTACGTTTTTTAATTGTTCTATTTGTGTTTAAGCTAGTATTAATATACAAATGATTTTGACAAAAGCATACACAACTGATTATATTGTAAACTCACAAAAACAAAAAACAAAAAGACACGAATTATGAATATTATTATCAATGTTCTAAAAAACTAACGCGCGTGCACTTTGCAGCGGTTCTAAATCGGATTCCGTTAAGACAACCGTCATGTTATTACGCGCGTGCAGCAGAGCCTCGCTTAACAAAAAACACACTTCTGTCAAGAGTGTCTTTTCTTCATGAGCCTTGTTGCCTACATCTGTCCAAGTAAGATCATTGATTTTAAAAACATCATCTCCTGATTTCAAAGCTTTCAGACACACTTTA
>Ga0228698_1000982_pt1 | contig 15738 bp, 29 predicted proteins | sample McNCre117_Aug_MG_FD_178015 | JGI IMG/M metagenome (GOLD analysis project Ga0228698, IMG submission 178015) | Freshwater microbial communities from McNutts Creek, Athens, Georgia, United States - 1-17_Aug_MG | ecosystem: Environmental > Aquatic > Freshwater > Creek | place: USA: Georgia...
AGCAATAGAAGCGCCATTTTTAATGGTCTTAAGACCAATACCATCGATGTTAATAGTGGGAGCGGTAACCGTATTGGGGCCTGCGGACTTCACCTTGTAAGTTGCGTTGGTCACATAAGAAGTGGTGACCGGAGACATAACCGCCGTAATAGCGTCCACAGTACCAGCAACCGACGCAGAATGCATCACAACGCCGGACTGAACTTGTCCAAACTGAGGAACATCGGTTGCAGCAGTAGCGGCACCCAGACCAGTTATCTTGTTGGTGCCCATCGCAATGGCACCAGACATTGTGCCACCAGCCTTGGGAAGGGCAGCCTGCGCAATAGTATCCGTGGCCTTCACTTGGGTATCAATACCAGTGAAGTTGGTATTCAGGAACGTGCCCCAAGCATCAGTGTCGCCGTAGACTACTGGAAGGGTCCATCCGTAATTGACTGTGGTTGTCATCTCTTAGCCCTTTACCAACGAACAACGCCACCGGGGTCGTTCCGGTCGGTGATTTTACTTACAATTGACGGAGTACCCCACTTGATGGTATTGACACCGGGGGTAATGTTATAGTTATTGAGATTGTTTGGTGCGTTCGTGTTGTTGTTCGCGTTGAACGGATTACGCGGACCAAACTGAGTGTCGCTCGGATTGGTTGGGTTGTCATAAGAAGGCACGCCATTCCACATCGGAGGCAACGGAGTGTCCCAAGTTGACTGGTCCAAACTATTGAAGAAGGCGTTCCATGGGCGCATCTGAACGTCGTCAGCCTGCGGGGCAGGAGGAATAAGCTTCTGAACAATGCTCGGGGTACGTTTAGCCAACGCCCTGTTGATCGTGAGCTGAGCTTGCTGAAGAGCATCGGCAACAGCAGGGTTATACTTGCCTGTCGGAGTAACTGCAGGGGCTGGAGGCGGAGCAGCGCCAGTTACGCGGGGTCCATTGTAGCCGGGAGCGTATTGGAACGATCCATGATCGCCGCTGCTCAAGTCACCCCGGCCTACAACACCTCCACCAGTATTCCAGTTACCCACGGAATTGTTTCCGGGGACTGACCTATAGGTGTAGTTTGAGCTTTGGCTACCCTTGCTACCTGAATTATTGCTGCCACCAGACATATTCAGTAAGTCCTTTTCAATGCCTTTACTACGCGCTTCAACGGGGTGCTCCCAATTCTTGCATCCGTTGCATGGTCGTTGATCGACTGCACTTTGGAGTTATAAGAAGACTCCCAGCCGGGGACCCGCTCATCTTCTGCCATGTACGGGGCCGCTGCCTTAGCACAAGCGATGGTAAAGAGATCAGGATGACGAAGGGAGAAAACATTCGAATCAGTGCCACCGCCCAGAGCAGGCACCTGAGCGTAATACGAAATCTCCACAACATCCGCCAGAGAGGGCATTGGCTGTAAATAAACCCTCTGAGCCGTGATGCAGTAATTCGTTGGTCCGCTTCCGCTATCAACTTGCCCAGCTGCGATATCAGCGATGAGGGTCTTAATCTCATTCAAGGTCATGGAGTCCAAGGGGTATTTTCCCTGAATGCCCACGAGACGAATGCGGTTGAAGTCCGGCACAGCCGCCATGAGGTCGATCGTGGTAAACCCACCTGCGATGGTGTAAGTTGTTTCCTTTTCCATCCAGAAGGAGTTCAGCTCACGGTTGAGCATAATCGTAGCTTCATCCAAGAACGATTGGACAGTAGCGTCGGCATAATCACCTACATCAAGGTAATCCTTAATGTAGGTTAGCCAACCCGCGTTCGTTGTTGGATAAGCCATGTTACCAGAGCCTTACCAAGCCAGTTGCTGTCGTGCCAGTAGCGTTGACCTTAGTGGCGCGAAGTTTCAACTCCTGACCAGCTACGACGGTAAGAGAAACTGTTTCACCGCCTTCTGTGACCAGTGAAATCGTGCCAGCGCCGCCAACAAGAATTCGCATGCAAGGGCCGCCGATTCCGTTGGAATCGGAAGGAGTAATTGCTACTGCGTGGACTGCTGTGTCGTCTGCAAAGCCTAATGCCATTTTATACGTTCCCCACTCTAAATTTGCTGTTCTCACGGAGCCATTTCTTCACCCACTTGGCTGAGTCTTCGGACCCGTCGAGAATATTCCTGCCTTGCATGAGCTGTTCATGCACGACTACCATGGGGATAGAACCAGCTCTGCGCCAGACCCGGCTCTTTGACCACCCTTTGTTGGTGTTGTTCTTGATATCGGTAATTTCATCGATGAGTGGTTCAACATCGTGAATGCGCGCAATGGTCATCTTGCGGCCACCGTTGTCAAACCTGTATTTCTCGTCGACGATCATTTGCCGAGCTTCCTGTTGGCCTTGGCGAAAATCTTCGCTTTGGACGATGCAGAAAGGTTGCCCTTATCAAATTGCTGCGTAGCGCGGGCCTTCGCATTCGCAGCGTGGCTCTTGTCCGGCATCGGGTATTTTTTCGAACCGGGGAGGCCAAAATCGCTCTTGGGAAGACCCTTACGGGCTTTTGAAGTAAGTTTTGCCATGTTAACTCACCGCTGATGTTTTCGCTGGAGCAGGTTCCGCAACAGGCGGGTCTGCAAGTACAGCGCTTGGGGTTTCGGGGGCCGGAGCCTCGGTCGTTGCAGCGGCGATGGCTGCTTCAAGCGAACTCGCGGGAAGGGGCGGAGTCGTTGGAACGACCGGAGTCGTTTCAGAAGAGGCAGGAGGTGCATCTGGGAGCGGCCACATAATCCCGACAATAAGACGAACAACCCCTGACAAGTCCTGCGTTGTCATCTGATCGTCAGTCTTATTCATGATGCCCAGAATAATGTCGCGCTTTTCATCAAGGGTTGCCATGTCAGTTCACCTTCTTCGGGTCGGGCTTGCTTGCCTTGTCGTCGGCCTTTACTTCGGGGGCCGGGGCCAAGGTAGGGTCAGCTTCGATCAAGGATTGGTTGTAAGCATCGACCTCTTCGTCGGTTGGCTCGAAGACAGAACCATCGGCCAACAACAGGATGGACTGATTTTCGTCCATCATGAAGATATCGTGCTCGTTGTGCATCTCACCAGTGTACTGGTTGAGGACTTTCTTGCCCTCGGGGACCTTCACTGGAATGAGGTTTGGACCTTTTGACGGGTCTTTCTTGGGCTTCTTAGCGATTAGCGGCATTGACTACTCCTTTGCAGTATGCGTCTCGCGACGCGTTGTTTTCTCTTACCCCTTGAACAGTTTCCGGGGTGTCGTGCTTGGCTGAGTAAGACCTGTCCAGCCACACAGAACACACCGGAGGAGTAACGCTAGGGGCCACTGGCGTTATCCCTGTTAAATGGGTCGGCGGAGGTTGGCACCCCGCCACCAGACTTGACAGCATCAGAAGCATTGACAGCATCTGAAATTCTTTTGTCGGAATCCGCATGTTCAATGTCCCTTTGTTCGGCTGCACCATCAGCACGATCTCTCTTCCGTTGCTCATAGCCTAGCCACTTCATGACCAATTGCAGAAGGGCTGAGGCTATGGCAAGAATAGTGGTCACTTGGAATCCACTTGAGCCTGCGTTACCACGCCAGAAGTCTGGGCAGAAGGCTCAACCACCGGAGCGACCGGGGAGAACAGGTTCTGCTTGATCGAGCCGCCGCCAAATGCCGCCGCGATAAACGCAGCAACACCTAGAACGCCAGCCAGATAAGGAGCATATTGAGGACCGACCCAGCTGTCGGCGCACGAGGCAACATGTGTAACAGCATCGATGCTGCAGCCAACGACCTTGGGAGCGATTGCGACAACGCCAGCCAGAAGGGCCAAGACGTTGGTAATTGAATTAGAATTGAGGGCACTCATTTTCTTCTCCGGGTTAACCGAGGGGATAATTCCCCTCGGTATTATTGTCAAGTCAGGAATTAGCCCTGAGTATCAGCAATAACGGCGTGAGCCTTTTCGTTGCCGATTTCCAAAGTGTATTCCGACTGGATCAGTTTATTCTGGGTGTGGCCAGTACGGGCCAAATCCAGCTGACGAGTGGGCTGCAAGTTGGAGATGTTGCAGAAGCGAGGGTCGATCACGAACACATCGCGGCCACGGCTGAAGCGATCGGGGATGATCTGAACCTGACCGAAGTCGGATTCATAAACATCGATCGCGGAAACCAACTTCTTGTCGTCAGCGTTCTTGTACTTCGTGGCGTTGGCCGCAAAGGTCTTCGAAACGAGGCGCTTGTTGGTCGGGGACATGAGGCAGTACTTGGGAGCACCACCCTGAGTCCACGCTGCGGTAATCGCAGTGTTCAGCATGTCTTCCGTGAGAGCACGAAGGGTGCCGTCAGTCGCTGCAGCGTTCGGGTAGCCCGACGTACCGCCAGAAAGCGTAGGAGCAGCACCAGTAGCACCGCGCTGAGCGTTCGTGATCAGGAAGGCCGGGAGGCCAGCCGCAACACGAGCAGTCGTCGTAGAAGCACCGGGGTTGCCAGCTACGTTGTTCAGCAGCATGGTTTCCTTGTCGCGCTTGAGTTCCTTCAGCTTGTAAGCAATCTGCTTCGAGAACTTTTCGATGCTGGCCGCGCCATCAACACGCTGTGAAGTATCCGTGACCTTTACGGTCTTGTCGGAGATCTGCGTGTAGTTGGAACGACGATAAGCAACGTCAGGAGCGTCAACGGTTGGAGCGTCTTCACCTTCGATAACCCGGTTGGCTGAGTCAACGGCGGAGAGTTCCAACAGAGGCCATTCATGAAGGGTCTTTGTGGCTTCGTTGGTGCCGCAAATCATCGAAATGAACGGAGTTTCAGTCGGGGTGATCAGGTTTTCCGCATCCGAGAGGTCTTCACGGAGGGTAACCGAATCGTAGGTTTCCAAAGCAGCTGCAGTAACGGCAAAAGCCACCTGAGCCTGCCAAGGAAGGAGTAGAGAACGAATACGAAACATTTGTTTCTTCCTTCTTAATGGTTGGTTGGGGTTGGCAAGCTGTCTGCAAACGCGTCAACAGTCTTGTAGTCCTTACGCGGTTCGTGGGTTCGGGGTAAGCTTTCGCCTCCTACGCCACTGTATTAATGCTGAACAGGCGTGGGCTTTCGCCTCCTGTCAGCGGCCTCCTTTACGCACCAGCAGGAGCTGGGCGATATCGTCGGGTTCACCAGAAGCCTCCGCCTTGCGGCGAACAGCCTCGTTCTGCTTCCGCCTAGCAGCGATAGAAGCAGCCGTTGCATTCTGGGAACCACGGATAACTGTCTTAGGAGCCTTCGTAGCCGGGTTGTCGGCATTCGTCGGGTCCTGCTTAGCCTTTTCAAGCTTCGCTTTGTATGCACGCCACTTTGCGGCATCTTCGAGAACTAGAAACGCCCTGTGGTCGGCCACTCCACCAATTTCTTCAGGGGTGTAACCGTAAGCAGAACCCGTGCGCTGGAAGCGTTCGACCTGCTTCTTGGCCTTAACCGGGTCGCGCATGTGAGGCATTTTCGAGATAAGTGTCTCGGTCTCTTTGGCCACATATTCGTCAGCAGCCTTCTGCTGGATAGCGGCGTTCTCCGACAGAAGCTGATCGCGCTGCTTCTTGATAAGATCGCGCTTCTCCTGAGCCTGCCTCTGCTCATCCCGAGCGGCAAGATAGGCCACATGATCTTTCGCTTTGAGTTCTTCCCAATTGATTTCGGGCTGAGCGACTTTCTGGAGCACTTCGTCGATCTGTGCAAGACGCTGAGCGGCGATTGTGTTGGTACGGAGAATAGTGTCGTGCCACTTGGAAGCCTCGTTGAGCTTCTCAGTGGCCTTCTGGACACGCGCATCAATAGCCTTGTTGCCAGAAAAATTCTTCTTGAGGTCAGCGAGGGTTACCTTCTCAGGCTTCCCATCGACCATGACCTCAACTTTGGCCTTGTCGTCAAGCGCAGCAACCTCGTCGGGGTTCTCTTCATCGTCGCCAGACGGGTCAACGATTTCGTCGTCGCCAGAAGGGTCTTCAATGAGGTTTTCGTCACCGTCGAGTGGTTCTTCGCCATCCAAAGGTTCGTCATCAGCTTCATCAGCCTTGTCATCAGCCTTCGGGGCATCCTCTTTGACCATACGGATATTCGAGGCGCTCTTCGCGGGGCGCTGCAGAATGGCTTCAATGACGCTTTTGTTGCCGTCAGCTGTGTCTACGATTGTGTTTTCGCCCGCCATGGGTCTTTCTCCATTGAAATGTCGTTTGCGTACCTTTTGAGACGGGCCACCACTTTCTCAAAAAGCTGGTTTTCACTATAGAGACTGTCCCTTACGTCCCTATTAGATTCACGAAGTATATCCTGAGCAATTTCGAGCTTTACAGCCTCGATTGCTTCATCAAATATCGGCATCCCCATCAACGCCTTGAGGCTTATTTTCTGTTCGCGAAGCTGGCGATCGGTCATCATTGTGCTCTTTGCTCCAAATCGCCGCGAGGAGCACTAACATCAGCATCAGCTGCATGAATGTCTCCACCAATCTTCGACATATTTGCAATAAACGTCTGGTCAGCCGCGTCGCGCATCCGGTCATCTTCCATCAATGCAAGCGACACCTCTGTGTTGTTCTTGCCTTGAGCCTTAGCCAGTTCGGCACGAAGGCTCAAAATCTTGGTTGCCATCTGGTCTTGATGCTTTTGCATATTCTCTTGCATGCGCATCGTGGCCGCTTCGTGGCGCTGATTGACCTTCTGCAGCTCTACCTGAACGTAGGACTGCATCTCAGTCATCTTCTGCTGCATCTCTTGCTGAGCAGCCTGAGCTTTCTGCTGGTTAATCTTCTGATCGAGAGCCGCAAGGTCCTTGTCATCTATCTGGGGCAGATAATCCCCGATGTTGTGAATACCCGCCATAGAGAATAGCTTCTTGTAGGTGTTCCGGAGATTATTCCAGCTGGCGATCGGGTTCGAAAGGCCCAGAGTTTGAACGGTCTGTTGCTGGACAGCGGCGACAGCGCTAAGAGCGGCCTTCTTGTCGTCAACCTTGCCCGCGCCCGCGCCAACAGCCGAACGAATGTGCAAGTGATCGTGCCAGAGGTCCGGACGAACCGTCTTGAACTTACCTTCGTCAGTCGGAATGCTGACCGCGCCCTTCATCTTGTACATTGCTGTACGGAGAATGATCAGGAATATGTCCCGAACGCCCGTCTCAGCGATGTTCCGAATCATCATTTCCATGCGGGCTTCGCCACCCATTACGGCAGCATTCGCGGCGACACGAGAAGTGCTCTGAAGCGTGTCAGAAGACAGCCCTTGGCTTAACTTAGTGATGCCAGAGCGCTGCTCAGAAACGCCATCGAGATACTGCATGACCGGAAGGGTCTGGCCAGCTACGAAAGGCGTAACGAGTTCACGGATATCTTCAATACGCTTGGCGCGGATAATAGCGCCGATTTCGTTGTTCTTCGCGTCGTCTACGTTGACGGTAGAATCGTTCAACACGGTGCGAGGCTGGTTGACCAAGGCCGCGTTGTCAATGATTGATCTCAGGAGCGCCGTTTGCGCATCTTGGTCCTGAACCATGTCTTCTGCAAGAGAAATGGGGTGGAAAACGTGCGGCTGAAGCGAGGTTTTGAACACCGCGTAGTTATGAAAATCAACCGGGTCGTTCTTGACCACCTTGTAATTGGTTCCAACGGCGACGAACTTACGTAGCTCGGCACGACCATCACCGTTGAAGTCCACACGAATGAATCCTTCCGTCAGAAGAATTTCGCGAGACAACGGATCATCAGGGGTCGTGCTGTCATCGTTGTCGTGGACAAATTGACGGCGCTGATTGCGCTCGTCCTTAATCTGGGAATCGTCGTCGCCAGCCAAGTCCTTAATGTCATCGTAATCGATGCCCATTTCGATGACTTCGTAAATGCGCTCGTTGCGCCTGCGACCGAATATACGGGCAGCCTTGAGACTGGTAGCTGTAGCATTGACGAAGAACTCTTCTGGTGGGACACTGTTGAAGGACCAAACACCACGCGCAGAAAGTGATTGGTCTACCTGCTTCTCCTCAGCATCATCTTCCTGCTCATCCGGGGATTCCGCCTCAACAGGCGTGTCAACTTCTTCTGTTTGGGCGGCGTTCTCTTGAGGATTTTCTGCATCAGAATCATCTTCGTCGAACGGCTCTACAGGGGTGGAGGGTACATTAACATAGTCGTAATCAATTTGAGCGATACCAATACGAGCTTTAAGAGCATCAGTTGTGCCCACAATGGTAGTTTCAAATCCGTCGTTCTTTTTAAATACTGAGTTCGTAAACTCGGTAATATCGCTGCAAATGTCCGCATCTTCTTCGTCATCCGAAATGAATTCTAAGATGTTTTCGGTGGCCCCGAAGACCCGGCCCACAGAAGGGATGATCGACTGAATGGTATCGCGGACTTTCGTCACGACTACTTGCGACCGTCCCTCCTCTACCCCAAGCGAGGTCTGCCCGCGATAGTAAGCGTCAGCGGTGATGCGAATGCCAGAAAGCTCCGAGTCAAGGAATTGGACAGCATCGTTAATCTCGTCACGCACGATCGATTGCAGCGTGTCGAGGTCCATTGGCTTGAACTTGGTAGCTTTCTTGGCCATTACTTGAACATTCCGCCTTTGCTCATCACAGGCTTCACACCGTAGCCCGGAATGGTGGCCTTCTTAGCCTGCGTTCCCGGCACGGAGGCTTTCTTCACCCCCGCGTAGGGGTTCGGATGCTTGGACTTGACTACAAATCCATTCTTCATCGTCTGTTTCATACGAATGCTCCTTTGAGTTTACGGCGCAGCGGGGTTTTCCACGACACCACGTTATCGTTTGCAATGAATCCAATTGGCGATGTGTATGCGAAGGTCAAGACGAACGCATCCCCAACGTCTGGGCTGCGCATCGTCCGCTTCTTCATATCGTCCTTGGATTCTACGCGGGTTTTGCCACCAGAAGTGAACCCTTTCTTGATGGCTGATAGCTCCGTTACGAGACGCTGGAACGCCGGGATTTTGACCTCACGGGTTTCAAGCCATTGAGCAGCGAGAAGCCAAAGCTCGTCTCGCATACGGAATGCAGTCTCTCCCAAAATCGCCGGGGATTCGCTAACGTTGATTCCGACGACAGGAAGGCCCACTTCAAGCGCCCGGTCGACGACTCCGGCGCCAATGCCGATACTATCGACGTAAATAACATCAGGACGTTCCTCTGACGGCGTACGATCGTATTCATTTTTGAGCCTTCCAACTAATTCCATTGTGCTAAGCTTGACCCAGACCTTCGGGTCTTCTAATACGCCACGCGGGAAGCGCTTCACGAGACACGCTGTGTCGTTGCCATATCTGGCAGGGTCGAAACCCCACACGGCCTTCGTCCGTTTTACAACCGTGTCGCGGTTACAGGCAGACTCGATGTGTTCGTACGGGATAAGGGTGTCGTCGTCAGCGTCCGGGAATTCGCCCAACACACGCACTTTGTATGTGTTCGAGTCTTCGCCATAGGACTTTTTCATGTCCTCAACGAATTGCTGCGACACTTGCTTGGCCTCGGTAGAAGCCACTTTAATTTTCCAGAACCCCGACCCTTCAAGGTGTGTTCTGTAGAAGTACCCGCTCTTGCGGAGGGGGTTCCCCGCGAGAATTTGAATGGAACCGGGGGTAGAAAGAGCACCCGCAGCGACTTCAAAAATTACTTCGTCAATACCGCTAGCCTCGTCCATGAGGAACAACATGTTTTCAGAATGCATGCCCTGTAGCGCGTCAGGGGCTTCTTTACGTGCAGTACGGGCAACTGCAAAGCATTCCAAGCCACCCCCGATTAGGTTGATTTTATCTGCCTTCACGTCGAACTGCGACGCTAGCTCCGGCTTCATGCGGCGAATCCACATGTTAACTTCTGACCACAGAATATCGTTCAGCTGGTGTGCGCTTGGCGCTGTCGCCGCGATCTTGGCCGGGTAACGGGTGCACAGAAACCATATCAAAATCCATGCGAGAAGGGCAGACTTTCCCACGCCGTGGCCAGAACGGATGCTGATTTTTAACTCGCCGTCTCGTAATGCTGTGAGCGTTGCGAGCTGCCACACGTCCGGCTCAACTCCGAACGCCTCGCGGACGAAGGCCACCGGGTCGTTACGCCAGCGCAGCAGCAAAGAGTGAACGGAGGTGTCAAGCATCCGTGAAGTCCCCCTCTATTACCTTGGGGGCCTTAGCCATATCGGCTAGAATGTGAACGAGAGAATGGGTAACGCGATGCTCGACGGGTTTGTCGGCACCAGTGATTTTCGAGCGGCGCTCCATGATCGCCAGAATGGTACGCGCAGCGCTATCGTTGGGACCCGCAACGTTCCCATCGTCGTCAACTACGTCGCCGCCGATTGCAACAGGGAAGAATGCCTCTTCGAGGGCTTCTAGCTTTGCCATTTCGGCCTCGCGCACCGCCGCAACACGGTCGGGGTCTGCGGCGAGGGTAATGGCGGCGTCGATATGGTATTGGACCGAGGCAACAGGGAGAGACATAATGCTAGCTATTTCGGCGGGGTCGTAACCCATGTACCGAAGAGCTAGTATCTTTCTGCGCGCTGGAAGACCCCGTACGTCCATAACGCACTATAACACGACCGGGGGTGGTCGCGCAAGGGGGATGTGACCACGCGCCGCATATATGCGCCGTGACACGGGGATGGGGTCGGGAGAGGCGTGCTATACGCCCGGTATATATGGGGCGGGTGGTATACGCACGCCGCTGAGAGCATTATAGGAGGGGCGGGGCGCGTTTGAGAGGGGGCGGGGGTATGGCCGGGGGACCCAAAAAGCGGGGAGAGGAGTGGGGGTTTCGGGACGCGCACACCTTCATCTCACTTCATCGCGGGTCCTTTCGCACAAGAAAGAGGGGGCGCGAAGCCAGCGGGCCAACCCCCGATAGCAGGACCCAGCCCCCACACGCGGAGCGAGCATACCACCCCAGCGCGCAGACCGCGCCGCAGCACACGCAGGGCGATCAACAACCGGGGCGAGCAGACCCGCGCCCGATACACGCAGCCCAGCCCAGCCCAGCCCAGCCACACGCGGGGCGAGTAGATGCAACTCCCGATACTGCGACACTCTGTCGCATTGATCGCCGCCTTCGGCCATGATAGGATAGAGGAGCAAAGGAGACAGACCATGACACGACACGAAGCCGCCGACGCCCTCCGGGCGCTCGCAGACCACCGCGAAGCCGAATACCACGACGACGACGCGATCACCAGCGCCGCCGCCAAGGCCCTAGCCGAATACGCCACGCCCACAGCCGAAGGCGACCCGGAGCCGACCGAAGACATAGCCGAAGACGCGCTAGCCGAAGCATACCCCGAGACCATCCGCGAGATGGCCGACGACATCGAGGCGGGACGCGAAGTCCTAATCGAGACGGACTTCGACGCATAGACCAAAGGCCACATAGAGGGCCGCCCGCACCAAGGGCGGCCCAATAACGCACCCGGCAGCACCGGGGCGAATGGGAGGGATGAGCTAACCTACAATCTGGAGTTGTATGAGCACCACTCCGAGTAGCACCACAGAGAAGCCCGAGGAGGGGCATCAAGCACCCAGCCCGCTACCTACATGCCGGGCACCAGCAGAGACGCTCCGATACCCCAAGGAGGCCCGGAGAGAGGCCGCAGGCCCGAGCAGCGCCACACGAGCCGATACTGCGACACTCTGTCGCATTGATCGCCGCCTTCGCCTGTGATAGGATAGTCCCAAGGGCAGCACACGCAGCCCGATCAGGAGACCAAGCCGATGGACGAGATACTCGACCTCATGAGGACGCATAAGCGCCTCTATCTATCGATCGCCTGCCAAGGCGGCAGCGACGAGCACATCCAAGCCCGCCTAGACCCGGACAGCGAGATGCCGGACTGGGTGATCACGCCCGAAGGGCGCGTGGAGGAGTGCCCCAAGTAGGCAGGCACGGCGGCCTCGCACAGAGGCCGCCCAGTCTACCCACCAAAGGAGAAGACCATGACCGGACCAACGCGCCAAGAGGCAATCGAAGCCGCCTACGACGAATACGAAGGGATATGCAGCAACGACCCATGGATACTCAAGGCCAACCAAGAGGACCTCCTAAGGCACGCCCAGAAAGCAGCCAGCCGGACCTCCAAAATCAGCGGGCATAAAATCATCGCCCAAATGGACGACGACGGCAACGCCCAATTCATCTAACTAAACGCACCCGGTCGCAAGGCCGGGTTCACGCGCCCCCGAGAGGGCGACGCGAATGGGAGGGATGGGCAATTCTGCAATCTGGAGTTGTGCAATACTACTCGCGGTAGTGCCACAGAGAAGCCCGAGGAGACATATCGAGCGCATGTCCAGCTACCTATATAGCGAAGACCAACAGACGCGTTCGGAGACCCCTCGGAAGGGCAGGAAAGACCTATTTTGCTCGACCCGGCAAGCAGAACACAACCGACAGCAAGCAGAACACAACTCCCGATACTGCGACACCTTGTCACATAGACTGCGAGCCTTGGCCGTGCTAAGATGGTCCCAAGACGCAATCACGCGTCGTGTACAGGAGAACTACCATGGCCCGACAGAAGACAAGCCCGAATAAGGCAGAGAGCAAGCAGATCGGTATCGCGCTCAACGAGCACAAGGCACTGATCAGCACGATCGAATGGGACGGCGAGGGCGAAAACTTCGCGTTCATCGTGACCACGACAGACGAAGAGCAGCACCAGAGCGCCGACCTTCAGGAGGCGATCGCAGCGGCCCTCGACCACATGCAGGAGGCGGCACCCGAGGCCGTAGAAGAGGCAGCCGAAGCGGACGAAGCCGAAGCTACCGAAGAGGCAACCAACGGCAAGACCATCGTGCCAAAGCGCTACCGCGACGAGTACAAAGCCCGAGGCGATGCTCGGTCCAACGGCGACTGGTTCGCCAAGACCTTCAAGCAGTTCTGCAACGGCTCGTCCAAGAAGGCTCCAGTCGATCTGGGCAAGGTCTACGCCATTGCCCGCGCTAACGGCGTTGACAAAGAGTGGCCCGGCCTCAACAACGGCCAGCAGCGCATGAACGCAGGCAACATGGTGCGCCGCAAGGTGATGATCTCGGGAGTGATGGTCATTCCAGCCGAAGCCAACAACGGCGAAGAGCTGAAGCTCGACGGCGGCGAATGGGCAGCCGAACAGCGCCGCCTCGCAGCTGCTAAGAAGGCCGCAGCAGTCTAAGCCCAACAGCCCCGGTCGAAAGGCCGGGGCACTTCCTTGAGGAGACAAGCATGAAGCTCGTCCTTGCCATAGTTATCATCCTTAACCTCGCCAACCTAGCTATTGTGCTTGGTCCTTGGCTCAACGCAATCGAGGCACTGAAATGACCACCTACAAGCAGCTATCGGCGGCAATGAACGCCTTTAACCCAATCAAAGGAATATGGCAAGGCCCGGAAGCGGCTACCCACTCCAAGACAGTCGCGACTTACTTCAAGACCTACTACCCAAGCTTATCGAAAGCTAAGCCTGAACACGATCCTGAACACAATGACTGGCGAGTTGCACTCGACCACCGCAACTATTGGTGGCCTTCACCGAGCATGATTCAGTCAACTCTCGAAATCGCGCAACGTCGGTTGCCAGCAGAATGATACGCACACCCCGCGTATCATACGGTACGCGTGTCCATAGTCTCCGTGGTGTGTGGTGTTTATACAATTACACTGTATACAATTTTTTTACCCAAAGACTATAGAGGAGAGATATGTGCATAGTGTAGACGGTGCTATACACACTCTCCTTCTCCTTGCCGCCGCTTTAGTGGTGTGCTATACCGCGTATCGCACGGTGTATCTCCGCCGACAGAACGATGTTTCATCCTAGCGCCCCGTGCATATCGCGGCCCGTGCATAACCGAGTATGCGTTCTGCATACAATCCACGAGTTTATGTTCTGGCGTAACGCACCCCCCGCGTATAGCACCCGGCCATATGTTCTCGCGTCGGGTATATACCGTGCTATACAGACATGTGACACTCTGTCACATAGCCGAGCCTCCCAGCCTGTGCTATACTATCCTAGTAGACAACCAAACGAGGCAAAAATGAGACGATATAATACTATGTTGGACCTGTTCAAAGATAGTTCTCACTGGAACGGCGGCCACCATATGTTCACAGACGAGGCGGGTGCCGAAATCTCGTGGCTGATCGACCCCGCCTCGGTCGCCTCATGTTCTATCGTGGGGGCCATGTACCTTGTGTACAAGGGCGACAGTTGGATAGCGGCAAGAAATGCTCTGGCCGACGCTCTCAGGCATTTGCCCGGCATTCAGACGGACAAGATCATCGCGTTCGAGAATAACGCCACCCACGCAGAGGTGTTAGCTTTGCTCAGAAAGGCAGGTGTCTGATGAAGTCCCGCGTCCAGCGTTGGAGAGATTCGTTAACACCAGAGCGTCGTCTCATCCTGCTACAGAAGCAGCGGGCACGAATGCGTCGTATACGGGGTAACGCCCCGGTCACCGAGCAGGCTATCCCGTTCCGGCCTACCCGCCGCATCATTGATTTGGCCGAGCGTCAGCCGGAGTGGTGGCCCGCCGTCAAGGACACCCTAGAGAACCGCCTGCGTAACGGCAAGCTGCCTCGGCAACGTTGGAAGCTCTATTTAGACTCTCCATCTAAGGAGATACGCGAGTTCTTCCTAGACAAGTACCGGACGGTGTTCCGGTCCTTCACATGGCGCAAGCTGATCGAGCTATTCGAGAACACGCCAGCCCTTCACCATCCGCTGCTAATAGAACTGCGGGACCGTATGTTGCGTGAGTACGCCCTGATGCCGCATCTGGAGTTGCCAACCGATGTGGACTTTCTCATTAATGGCTTAACCAAAGGAACCAAGGAAAATGTCTAAATTTTGTGTGATCGGTGACAAGTCCACTAATCTAGCTTGCCAGCGTACGTGGTTTGAAAGTCAGCCGGACGCTGAAGCCCACGCAGCCCGCTTGCTTCAATCCAAGGGCGATTATCACTCGAAGCTGTTCGTGGTTGAGGTGGTCTCGGCTATCGAGCTGCAGGCAGCACCCGGTCGCCGTCTATCAGCCCGCGAACTGTCACTTCTGTTGAAGGAGCTGAAATAATGGCACAGCGCACCGAGATTTTCTATAGCTGCGATTGGTGCGGGGATCAAATCTCTAGCCACGAGCAGGTGTGCCAAATCACGGTGCGCATAGTCCTTAACTACACCCGAGATGAAGAGGAAGCCGAGTTATGCTTCAAATGCAAAGACGAGCTAATGCGGTTCGTCAAGAACAAAGGCGCGCTATAATGAAAGACCAATCATTCTACCTAGGTGACGGTGCTTACCTAACCTGTGATGATTACCAGCTCTGGCTGGCTCGCGATGACCATCGTAATCGCGTCATTGCGCTCGAATACGAGGTGTTCTTCAACCTAATAGAACGCGGGGCGGCCCTGTTCGCGTCTCTCGGGTTCCCCAAGGCTAGCATCAAGCGCCGCTTGCAAGAACTGGTGGACAGATGCTAGGTCTCGCCGCCGCTATTCTAATCGCAATTATTCTATTAATGGACCACGGAAAATGAAAATAGGAGACACAATACGGCTCAAGCCGGACAGGAAGATCAGGATGATCAAGCTGATGCCGGACGGCTCAAAATATATCTTCATCGACGGGATTGTTGGATGGGGATTCTCAGAAGACCAGCTGGAGGTGGTCAAACATGACAAGAATAATCCTTGACCTAGAGGTCAACGGCGAGGAACATGAGTTTTCCATTGAGGGGACCATGGCCTCTGCCGATCCGGACGTAGGTATTATGGTTCCGTGGCCGGAAGACTGGTGG
>Ga0228698_1000983_pt1 | contig 15716 bp, 36 predicted proteins | sample McNCre117_Aug_MG_FD_178015 | JGI IMG/M metagenome (GOLD analysis project Ga0228698, IMG submission 178015) | Freshwater microbial communities from McNutts Creek, Athens, Georgia, United States - 1-17_Aug_MG | ecosystem: Environmental > Aquatic > Freshwater > Creek | place: USA: Georgia...
ATACAGCACGAGACACCTTCATTACCCATACATTAATTGTATCACAGTGTTGGTGCGTTGTCAAGGGAACTTATACACTTGTATAAACAAATCTTTAAAGTTCTTTCATAACGAGAATCCTAACTATTTTTCTATGCTAAGTCTTGTTTTAGTACTATTTCTATGGTACAATACAGCATGTTCACTATGAAAAGGAGTCCTATGAAAAACATTACTATTGAAGAAGAAATCCAAGCTAAAGGTAAGACTGCACCTAGAATTACACCTGTCGATATTGAAGCAAACATCAAAAGTGAGTGGTACTTCACTGCTACAGATGGAGTAGAAGGAGTACAACGTGGGCCAGAGTGGCAGGCAACACCTGTAGCACTTGATTTGCTAACATTCTGTGTGTTAGTCCTTCAAAATGGTTTTACAGTGACCGGAGAATCAGCCTGTGCTTCACCAGAAAACTTTGATGCTGAAATTGGACGTAAAATTGCACGAGAGAATGCAAAACAAAAGATATGGCCGTTAATGGGTTATGAACTACGCACTAAACTATCAACTAAATAAAGGAAATACATGTCAACTCAAGATAAAAAACAAATTGAAGCTTACAATCTAGCTGAGTTCTGCCAGCTTGCACAAGATCATTTTAACAAGGGTTTTACCTTTGACTTTGCTGACAATGCTCATTATCCAACTAGCTTTGGTTCATTCTTCTCTGCTGTAATGATCAAGCAAGCAGAAGCTGTAAAGCAAATTCAAGAAGCTACAGAAGCAGTACTAGAAGCCGCTACAGGAGCTTTGGAAGAAGCAGCGGAAGTGCTGGTGTCAACTCCAGCTAAAGGTCGTCCTAAGAAGGTTTAAGGAAGTTCTAGGTGGGGTTGTGTGAAAGTACAATCCTACCTTCATAGCATTGCATATAAAAAGGAGCATTCAAACGCTCTCATACTAGAAAGGGAATCAATGGTAAAACGATCCATGAAGACACAAGATCAATTGATCAAGAAAGAAAAATTTGCAAGAGTTCAATTCCCTGTGCTCCTGCCTATGAATGAAAAGCAATCAAGCTTACTAGAAGCTTTAAAATATAATACTCTCGTTGTAGCACAAGGTAGTGCAGGAAGTGGTAAAACACTATTAGCTTGTTGGCATGCTGCTAAACGTCTGCATTACGGGGATATTAAAAAGATTGTACTAATTAGGGCATATCAACCGTTGGCAAATCGCTCAATTGGCATGCTACCGGGAACAGTACTTGAGAAATTACAACCATTCTATCAGCAGATGATTGATTATTTTGAGGATTATTTGGGCAAATCTAGCACTGAAATACACATTAAAAATGGTACGATTGAAATTTGTAGTTTAGAGACTATCAGAGGTAGAAGTTGGTCAGACGCAATTATTATTGTTGATGAAAGTCAGTCTTTGTTTGTACCTGAGATTCAAGCTTTAACTACCCGTATTGGTGAAAACAGTCAAATGATCTTTTGTGGTGACACTAAACAAACCGATGTGAAGAATAGTATGAATGGTTTAACTTACTTAGAAAAGATAATTAGTAAGTACAATATTTCAGATACTGCCTTTATTGAATTTACTCGTGATGAAATTGTACGTAGTGGTATTACTAAAGAATTCGTAATTGCCTTTGAAGATGAAGCAGTTGAAGATACTAAAGGTACTGCTATTATTTCACAAGCCGATCAAGATAAGCAATTTAAGAAAGGACGATAATACATGAGTAAGAGCAATTTGAAGAAATTAAACACCTATGGTAAAATATTAAATAAATCCTTTAAAGGTAAAGCTAATGATGATGATGATGATCTAGATGATAAGTTATTCGGTAATAAACAACTTGGTTATTTTACACAGACTCAAACTAGTACTTGCATTGTAGTACCAATTGATGAACCAGTAAAAGATGCAGCTTATTATCGTCAAGTAGTTCAAGCTATTTCTAATACAAGTGAAGGCGACCAGATTCAATTTGAGATTAATAGCCCCGGTGGTGATCTAGCAGGTTTAATTGCATTACTTACAGCTATGAGTAAGACAGAAGCAACTAAGGTAGCTCATATTAACGGTGATTGTCATTCAGCATCTAGTATGCTTGCTTTAAACTGCGATGGCGTGTACGTATCTCCTTACGCTTCCATGCTAGTTCACTTCGTAAGCTTCGGATCAAGCGGTAAAGCTACAGATATTAAATCTCACGTTAATCACATTCATAGCACAAGTGAACAACTCTTCAGAGAAACATATGAGTTATTCCTAACAGAGGAAGAGATTGAGAAATGCATTGGTGGATTTGAACTATGGTTAAACTATGATGAAATCTCACGTAGACTTGAGTACAAATACAGCATACTTAATTCAGAAGATGAACCAAAAGAACAACTCAATGATGAACTCGATGATGAACCAGACGTAACCTCCGAAGAAGAGGAAGAGTGGTTAAATATGGGCACAGCTATTGCTGAGTTACCTACGCAAGTAGAACCTCCACCTGTAGCTATCCGTAAAAGCCGTAAGAAAGCTTCTTAGTAATTATTAGCTTAGCAATTATCAACATTAACTCAAATTAAGGCCCAAGGTTAATACCTTCGGGTCTTTTTTGTTGTCTAAGTTATTTCTCGCCCTAAAAGCGCTGGATAAAACCTTCATTTAGACCTGACTTTAAATATCTGGTTTAACTTCAATTATTCCTGCGCTTCATCTGCACTTCGACCTTATTTTGTGCAAAATCAAAGCAAAATATCATGCTTCGTTTGTACTTCGTTTAATAAAAATATCATAGGGAAGGTAGATGCTGCAGTTATTGCTAATGAAAAATGCTAAGTTGTAACTAAAGTACTAACTGAAGTTACATATTTGTAATAATATTTGATACAAAATTGATGTTAAAACGCTTGAAAAATTTAGATTTAATCAAAATGTTACTGCTTGTTTTTTCAGCAGATTGGAATAGGTGCTTGTTTGCCCCCACGCTCCTTCGTTCTATTTTCCGTTGTAATCCTGAAATATCATGCGGTTCTATCTTCGGTGCTACATGCGCTGTATCCCTGTATCCATGCGGGTTCTAGCGGTGGTACTATGTCACGGCGTTGTATCTTGCGATGATACGGGCGGTCATTCTGGGGGTTTAATGCGCGTCTATGCGGGGAGGAAAGCGGGGGTTTTTCGGTGGGTTAATCTGTGGATAACTTGCGGAGGTGGTGGCGGTATATACGCGGCGTCTACTGGGTTTTTTATTTGGTTGCATGTAACAATAAAATGCGTTTTTAATCCTTCCCTATCCCCCCCCCTATCCTTTCGTTATCCCCTGCGCACGTTTAATGCACATTTAATCCTTCGTTTAATCCTTCGTTGCGCTATCGGTTTACCCTGCGCACAATCCATGCTCTGGCTGTCGATTGCATGCATAATCCATGCGCTAACCCTTGGATGCTACGGGCAATAAAAAAGCCCCATGATAGGGGCTTGTAGTATGCGCGCTATACTGCGCTATGGTGCTAGGGGTTAAACCCTGTATTACATCGTCGTTTAATCCGGGGCTTGATGTTGCGCCATGCAATGCGCGTTCGTGCTATGGTATACCCTAGGCAACATGCGGCAAAGCACAATAGCCATATGCTGCACCATAGGATCAAGGGGGATAATGCGAGTATTACGGCGGCTTTCATGTGTTACCCTTGCTTCATCATAAATACTTTTTGCGCCTTCTTCTTGGCTACTCCATGCACTGGAAAGCCGATAATTGCTTTGCGTGTAGGTACTTGGCAAATTCCACATGTTGCGCATGTGATGTTATCTGAGTAAGTAGCGGGGCATTGTACTACGGTGTTACCTGCCGGTGTAGTCGTGAGTTTTACGCAGTCCATGGGCATGATTGTCACTACTGGACCAATATTAAGGGCTTTGAGTTCGTCGGCGTGCTCTAGATTGTTTGCAGATAGGTTGATCGTAAATCCTTTGGCGTTGGATGCTGCGACTAAAGCGCGGTTTACTGCGTTATTCTGTACATCGTGGTGCGTGTACGTAAACCCTCGGGCTTTGCTGCGTTTGTTTGCTTTTACTAGGGCAATCAATGCTTGGCTGTCGATTGTCTCGGCGTTATGCATAAGGTCACCGGCTGCATTGTGCCGCCACAATTGGCCCTTTGGTAGTCGGCTTATTTCATCCATAACGTCAGAGTAACGCATACTGGCTTTGCGTCCGTCCGTGAGTTTCTTCCAATGCCATGATATCGGGCCTGTCTCGGCATAGCATCCCTGTCCCTTTAGGGGGCATGCACTAGGGCATGATTGCTGGCCGGTTGTTGTAACGGGGATCGGGCCGGTTTTGGCGTTACCTGATACGCGATTAAATGCTATCGGGGTTTGTTGCATGGTCATAGTGTGGTGCTGGTTAGTGCTGGGGATAGTCCCTGATTGCCCACGGGTTAGCATGGGCAAGCGGTGAGTATCTTCCGGGCTTACTTGCTGCCGTAAACCTTCGCAAATTGACGTAGGGGCTTATTAGCCTTCGCGTCAACCTTGGCAAAAGTCTCGCGTTGTTGCCACCGAATAACGGTCGTGCCTGCGGCGGTGGTGCCTAGGTACTGTCCACGCTGGCCCATGTCGGTGACAATCCATTGTCCGGGGCGCAAGCTCTGCATATTGGCTGCGGTACTGACTAACATGGTCGGTTTGTATTCGGTGCGGTTGCGGGCGGTTTGCATGGCGATATTACGGGCGATTGCAAGGGTTTTAGCGGTATTGGACATAATAGAAAATCCTAGGTTATCGGGCGAAGTTACCCGCTAGAGCGTCCATTGTAGCGGGCGCTCTAACTGGTGTCCTTCTGGTTTAGATTGTGTCTGCCTGCTTCATCATAATCAGTTGGGCGCGGGCGGTACTTTCCGCCTCTTCCTTGCTGTCGGTGTGATAATCCGCGTTTACCATGTGCTGGCCTTCTTCATCGTAGAATTTTACGCGGTATTCTTGCCAATCGGTGTCGCGGTAAACTTTGGCGCTCTGGCCGGTGCTAACGTGAAAATGTGCAATGCGTTTCATGATATGAAATCCTTAATTAAGATGTGAAACAATCGGGAGAATAACCAACCAAAACAAGAGAAACAAAATCAAGAGAATAAGATCATTTTTCATATTATGCAATCAATAAATTTTGCATTCGCCTGTCACATAATGAAAAGAGACAATCGAACTATCCATATAGCCAATTACAGTGTATTTGCTTTTGCTTTGCATAGCTTGCAATGCTGCGGCGCGTTGTGCATTCTGAATCTTGATGATTTGGTCAGGTGACATTTTAAACCCCTAGTTAGTTGATCTATTTTCCCGTTGTGCTTGGCACGGTTTAATTATATCGGGTTTTCTGTGGATAAGTCATGTATAACTTTTATTTTCATGTATAACCTGTGGATAACCCAACTTTACATTAGCTTTACATTCTTTTCACATGGTGGAATTTATACATGTTTGTCCCTTACCTATACATAAATGCGCGCATACATGCGCGCGATTAACACATAATTAAAACCCTAGTCAATCATAGGGTTATTCCGCATGATACCCTAGTGGGTATGGCATGGTACTCCACCGGGTATAGGGTTATCCACAACTTATACTCTTATATAAGACTTGAGCTTGTGGACAATATATACTTATGGTGTGGACAACTTTCTCTAATGTGGTAGTGGCTTGAATTGTTTTGCGCGTCTCTATGGGCCTATAAATGGCCTTGTTGGGCATTTTCATATTGTGGAATGGCGCGTTACTTGCTTATGCTTGAATTTAGCGTTTTGGTGCTGTCGCTGGTGCCTGCGCTACCTTATGCGCTGGTGCTGTCGCTGGTGCCTGCGCTACCTTATGCGCTGCACTTTCCATGCTATACAACGGCGTTTCACGCTATGGAATTTCGGGTTTTTCTGCATTTTAGCCCTTTTATAGCACTTTATTCACTACTTACCTTAGCATTACCCTGCATAATTAGCTATTTTAGAAGTGACCAAGGGTTTTTTTAAAGAAATCTAGGTAGACTTTTTAGAGGTTGTACTAGACTTTTTAGTTTAACCGTAAGTTTCTATATTTGAATCAGTCCAAGTAGGATTTTAGTGCGTCATAAACTTTTGGTTCAAGTACAACCTTATACTCATCTGCTAATTTAGTAAGGTTAACTTTCTTCATAATAATATACTCTTTTGCTGCTTCTTCTGCCGTGTTAAATCCTCCAGAATAATTTGCAGCGCCTTCCACTGAACAAATTGCAGCATAACTACTTTTCTTCTTATGTACCCCTTTAAACAAAGAAGTTTTGTTTAGCTTAGAATCTACATTTATTAACACAGCATTTATTCTCATAGGTATTACACAGCAAGTCTCAGGTGAATAAATTTTATCTGTCAAACCTTTAGAAAGAATATCCTTATCTAAATGATACCGGCGTTCATTTAAGTGTTGTAATGCTTCCAATCTAGGAGTGTACCACTCTGCAAATGTCTGGAAATTATGCCATTCATTACATACCTTAACCTTATCATAAATTTTGTAACCGTCTGTTCTACAGATATATTTATCGTAGTAGCAGCGTTGTAACATATTAATCCAAGCATTGTACTCTTTTGTGTTTCTTTTATCTTTTCCTACTTCTTTCCCCACCCTTGCAGAGTATTTACCAACACCGAAATAACCAACACCGAATATAGTTGGATGATAAGGATTCCAGATATTTCCACGATTTACTGCATATTTCTGAAAAACCCGACAAAATTTCCAAGAATCTTGAAATTCTACCAGAAATCCTTCAGTTTTCAAATCTGCAATAATCTTGAATTCACTTCCTGCATTACTAATTCCAACGTCACCAACTTTATACTTTTGTGCCATATTCTCCCTTTACAAACAAATAAGCCCGCTTTCGCGGGCCTTACTTCAATTAAATTTCTGCAACTGTTTCCATTGCATCCCACAACTCTGAATTGATGCGAATGCTCTCCTTCGCTGATGCAACCGGACGAGCTTTACGCACGTTACCAAACGGTGCAGCCTTAGTAAAACTCTGAACATAAGCCTTACCGCGAATCACTGTCTCCTGAATGCGGTTGAATACAGTGAAAGCATCAGCACTACTATCTTCATAACGCGAAGGATGCAACGCAGCTTTGAGCGTGTTTGCAGTAGCATATGTACCTGTGATACCTTCAATATCATTCGGTAGCATATCCCAGCGTGTACTTACGCCAAGTCGCGCAAGTTCCTGCTGTTGACCAACTGACAGAGTAACACCCTTGAGCATAGCAATGCGCTCTTGCATAGCTGGAAGGGATTCCACGGTGCTCTTCAGCATTTCCTCAAAGCCTGACATACCTGACTTGCTGTGATACATGCGCTGATTGAAACCTTCACCAGCTACGATACCATTAGAGCAAATAAAACGATAGCAACCAGCATACAACTGAACAGAAGAACTACCATCATGACTGTTATACAGAATAATCTCAGGACGTAAATCCTGCTGCAGTAGATCACGATGTGCAAAGGAAATGAGGTGAGCGTTGAAAGATTCAACAACTTTTCCAGATTCTTCCAAAATAATTCCAGAATTTTTAGACTTACGGCTACCACGCTGTGCGGCCTGAACAGGAACATAACCATAATCCTGCATTACAGGAATAAGATCAGACGTATGCAACGAGACATAGCGATCAGTCAAATGCTGTGCTTTTTGATGGCTAAATACAGCAGGTGCAAGGCGCTCGATAGTTGCTGTATCCAAAGCGGAATTGTCAGAGTTGCGAGAGAAGATCAGAGAGGTACGGAAGGACATTTTAAGACTCCTAGTAAGTTGTTGAGGATTTAATTATACATCAAATTTCAGAAAATTTCAGATTTCTCTATAAAATTATTCGTAAGTGTACTCACCTTCAAACGCAGTTGTTCGCTGCAAATGAGGTACATCATTACGCGATCCTTGTACAACTTCATACAGACTTTCATAGATATGATCCGCAATTGCCCTGTACTTACCACACCCCTGAATGTTACCAATAACTTTCAACACTACTTCAGCTTCTTCTTCAGTCAGTACAAGGTTTACAATATTGGTAGTTTCTTTGACTTCTACTATCTTTACGATAGTCTTCGATTCTTTGGTTGCTGTTGCCATAATTTACTCCTGCTGATTGTTGAAGGTTTAAGTATACACCAAATTTGAGAACTTTTTAGATTTCTACACGAAATAATCTGTAAATAAGATCAGATACAACTTCCTTTTTCATGTCATCTTCTGTGCTGTCATCCAGCAAGAACACACCTGCATGACGAACTTCAGCAATAATCCTCATACCTTCTCTCATTTCTTCACGTTCTCCAGCACTTGCAAACACATACGCAGCATTCACTGCCCGTTGCATTGTGTATTCAATATCGCAAAGATTCCGATGTGTTACAACTTGCGTTACAACTTTGGTCATGATCTACTCCTGTTAGTTAATAAAGGTTTGATTATACACGTTTAAACACAGCTACAACGCGCTTACCTGCTTTATTATCAAAGGTATCCAGCACTTTACCGTTGACTACAGCTACAGCATGACCGCAAACGTTTACGATGTATTCACCTACTTGCAACTTAGGTAGCAATTTAGCAAATGTAGTACCTTCTTTTGGTTGGACACCAGCTTTATAAGCAGCATAAAGTGCAGGGCGTGTAGTGCCGTATACACCAACTAAAGCAAACCCAGCTTCTTTGTACGCTGCAGCCAACGTATCAAAGTACGCTCCACGGTTGAGCTTGCGACCATGCTTTTCCAGCAGACGATGCGCGACCAAGTAAGGTATGTCTGCAGCATTAGCCAATGCTCGTACTGTGCAATCATTCTTGTCAATGAAACCTGCAGAAGCGGAAGTAACACCGGAAGTTGTACTCTGAATTTTCATATCAATTATTTATTGAATTAAGATGTAGAGATTATACACCGGATTTGAGAACTTTTGGATTTTTGCTTAAAATAATTCATCAGGTATCTCTACTTCGTTACCCAGCTTGCTTGCAACGTAGCAGCGCATGGCTGCTATCAGTGGGGTGGGACCGCTGATATTTTTTGCACTCCCATATGCGTAAGCGTGCCAGCTTGTTTTATTCCCGCAGTGCCAGCTTATGCCTTCCCGCTCAATGATCGGGCCACCTTGTGCCCAATCTGTAGACGGGTGATACGGTGAGCGCTTTTCATACCAAGAATCACCCTCTACTAGCCACACACCATATTTATTCCCCGGGCCAAGTTTAGATACTTTAAGCCCTTCACACTTCGCCACCATCCAGTCCAGCACAAGGTCGGACGCTTCGTGTACTTTGACTTTCATGTTTAACTCCAAAATAATTAAATGATGAACGAAGTATAGCATGAAAAAGACCCTGCAGGAATACCCACAAGGTCTAGTCGGTTATTACCTTACCACTTTATCGTTACCAAATAACAGTTACCAATCAGCGCAGTAAATCAACCTAGCACCACTGCGAAGCTCATCCAGAGCATTAAAGCAGAAGTTCCAATCTTCTTCTTTACGCCAATCAGGATATTCAAGTTCACCCCAAAAGAAACCAGCAGTAGGTACTAGCTTATTCTTCTTAATATCTGACATAAGCTGGATAATATCGTCAATAGTAAGTTCCATAGCCTTGCAGTTGAATTCATCCAAATCCATATCACCACCTTGTTTCTTGCACCATAATTGATACATCCAGTGGTGTAATGCATTGTTTTTGCGCCAGTACTTAAACTCAGTACTCACTTCGCTTTCAGGTGCATTACTATCCCTGCGATAGACATACATATCGAGTCCGATGATAATTCTCCTTATTTCTGCTATTTCTGTTCAGTCAACGACCACACGAATGCAACAACCCAACCAATAGCTGTCCATCCTGTAAGGATATTCAAAGCTAGGATAGGACTGAAGTTAGCATGACCGCGTACATGCGCGATAATACTAGGTAGAAAATATACCAGTAGCATCATACTAATTCCAAAGATTACTCCAAAAGTTTCCATAATTATTCCTTTATTTAGTTAGTGATTCAGTATTAAGTAATCCACCATGTTTATTGATAAGGTTAATAACTACATCAACAGGGACATATCCATAAACAGTTCCTGTTAAATCATCAGGGTCTGCTGCGTATTCAGCAATCAGTTCATCCTCTTCAGAAGGAAATCCAAGTTCAACCTTAAAGTACGGGCCTTTATAATCTCGTGGAAGGCAGTAGTGAGTCTCGCTGGCTTGTACCGATACCCTGAATCCATCTTTACATGTAATAGCGTCGGCAGGTACTCTACTAGTATAACCCTCATAGGTAGTCGTTTTACCGCTTTTTACATGAGTTTGAAGCATTTCATTTGTAAACATATAATTCCTTTAATTAAAATGCTAGTATACACCAATTTCACTCGGCATAGCACCGATTTGCATCAAATAAATATCCATCATTTCATCGTCAGTTAATAGATACCTACTACCTAGCATACTACGCTCCATATCGTACATTTGTTGCACTGAAACAAAGATAAACATAGGGTGCATATGTTCAAATGGTGATTTTATGTTGTATGTTTGCATTTTATACCTTTACAAATATAACGTGCTTCTTAATCGACCATTTCTCCAGTACAGCATTACCACTTTCATCTTCATCCGTAGCTATGAACGCTACAGTCTTCTTGACATTACCGAATCGTACACCACCATCAATCATGTCGATTTCATGAGATAAACCCTGCTGCAAAGCCCAAGGATTACTTGTGCGACGATACGTAAAGCATTTGCCGTAGTCAACTTCAGTGAACTCGCCTATATTTTCAGGATAGTAGCGGTACATGATTTCCCTATTGGTTAATTTAAGATGACCAGATCATATCACGATTCCGAGGACTTTTCGTAATCTTGACAAAATTCTTCAAGTAATCCCAAAATGATCAATCAGAGCTTCCCTTGCTGTAGGACTAGCGCACTTCATGGTTACAACCTTAATGCATTCCTCAATAATAACCCGAGCATATTCCTCTTCAAAAGTCCATGCTAAATTAGGATTAGTTTCAGCTTTTGCTATACAAGCGTCTGTAGCTTTATTGTAAAGTACTTTAAGTAGTTCTCGGTTCATGCTATTCTTTCTCAAGCATATCCAGCAATACCAGTAGTAAAGCCATAGCTTCACCAATGTACTTCTGTTCGTATGTTTGTACAGTACTTACCTTAGCTAGATTAGCGACTAAGGTTGGAATTCTTTCTATAACATTCATCACTGGTACTCCTTGTTAGCTTTGAGATACTTCTCACACACATCATCCAGTTTACGCCATAAGCGTACCAGTAATTCACTCAAACTATAGACCATGATAATCCTTCTCCTTCTGTAGTTTAATACCCTTACGAATACCTGCAATATACGCTTGTTCCATGTCAGCTTTCCATGCATCTTCCGTCTGTGTAAACTTAGAGAATCCACCAAGGCGTAATATCTGGAAATTATGCTGATACCAATTTTTGAAATACTTCTGATATTCAGTTAGACTGCACATACTGCTCTCCTTTTAGAATAGCTTTCATTACATCTCCTTCTTTACAAGTAACTTACGATAATCCAACTCATTCAGAAACATGCGCTCAACAGATGTACCCTTAATATGCTGCTGAGTATCCAAGATATTAAAGATATGATCATCTTCCATCTGCTCCAAGCTCAAGTGAATACCTTCTGGATAATGTTCGGCGTTCTTACCGTAGGATTTCCAGAAAGGAATCGCCCGTTGCAACTCAAAAGGATCGTCAGTAGTAACTATTAATGACTTTGCTTCAATAATATTTTTACTTGTTCGATAATAATATCCATGACCACCATCAATCATATAAATTTCACCTGTAGTAGTATCCAAGTGAGTCCTATAATCATGCCTATGTTTTGTCTCTAGGATAGTACCATCAGGGCATTGGATGCTGCATCGAATAATATATGGAGAGGGTTTCATTGGTTTCCTTATTTAGTAGGTTTATAACTTTTATAACCACAAGCATCAAATAAATCACATGCAGCTAGTTGTGTATGATAACGTCCTTTTGCATAATACAACTTCTTAACTAATGATTTAAGTTCAGTATTCTCTATTTCAAGTTTAGCAATTGTATCTGCAGCATGCAACTGAAACACTTCTGTAAGCATAACGAGACTATTATCTTCGTTCTTTTGTCGAAGAATCCTTTCAATATCTAGCATTAAAATAACTCCTGTTGTTTATGTACTACCCTATCTGGTAATCACCTGCTCTTAATGTACCTAGTACAATTTCATCAAATGTCATAGTAACCTTATAACTTATAGTTTTACATAGAAGATATGCTGACCGATTTTCTTTACTCGCTTCATGCTAGTCCTCCATATTGGATTACTACTTGAGGAATGATACCATAAAGCACCAGCAGGAAGTACCTTAAAACGCTCTGTATGGGCCTCGGAAGCGATTAAACGAGCGTTCATGAATGCTTGCTTATCCTTATCTGAAAAACCGCTTAAATCCCCATTTAATACCTTCTGGATATCCTTGAACTTCTGCTGCTTAGTCCAACTAAACTGATTCTTCTGGAAGATAACCATGCAAGCATCCTTTGGATACTTACCAGAAGTAGTTCGGTTAATTACAACAGCAGCAATAGCCTTCATGCCTTCCTTTGATTCACCACGAGCTTCGTAGAAGATATTAGCTGTATGGCATGATACAGAAGATATTGCGCTGGATGTAGCTGGTGCAAAAGCTACTGCTGAAAACAACAGAGCTACAGCAATAATTACCTTAGTTAGTTTTCGTTTCAGCATCTGATTTTTCCAATAATTCTTCGTAATCCTTAGCTAATTCATGCATAATTAGCAATGAAAATACGCGATGATCACGGATTCGGTTGTACTCTGCCGTAGTTACATCAAGATTACGAAAGTCATCATACCAACGATCTACATTGTTTCGCCACTTTGGTTTAAATGCAGTGCGAAATGCAGGTAGTGTACTGCAGTCTAACTGAGGACAAATTGGCATACGCCAACTGATATTATCTTTAGCTAATTCCTCTTCGTAAAATCCAAAGATAAACTCAGCTACTTCTAGATATTTCTCTGAACGTTTCATAGTTGTTCCTTTACTTCACGAATTCTGCTGGTCAAATGTTCTGCAGCTACAATCTGTTCTTCACTCCAACAGCAACTACAGATTTCATCTTCGCATATTGTAGCAGCTTTTTCTAGTGCATCTTTGATTGCTTGCTTCATTTGTTCGTCTGTGTAATACCAGAAGTCATCCCTTGCATGATAACCTGCTGCAGGTAGTTCCATTTAAATCTCCTATAAACGAAAGAAGCCCGTAGTGTAGCACAGAAAGTACCACAACTACGAGCCTAGTTTAAATTTATTTTCCAGTACTTCCGAACATCGTCATACCATGCGGAATCAAGATGGTATTGATATTACCTTGCAACGCAGCTTGGCTAAGGTTCAGAGTAGCCTGTGCTTGCATGTAGGCAATACTCTGACCGCTATTACTTGCCAGTGCAGCCATACGTTCTGATTCCAGCTTAGCTAACTTTACTTCATTCTCTGCAATCTTCAGTGCATTCTGTGATTTAACGTAGTCAGTAGCCGACTTTAGAATCTCAGCATTAGGTAGGATATTACGAATCTGAACTACTGTCAATGAAAGGCTAGTATCCAGCTTTTGTTCCTTTAGTTCATTAGTTACTACATCACGAATCTGCGCTTCAATCTTTGCTCGGTTATCTGCAACTTCCAGTGACTTGTAATCGCGTACTACCTTATATGCTGCATTATTAACCAGAGTAGTCATGTAGGAATGCATCAGGTAAATGTCACCATTATGCTCCGTATGAAATGACTTACTCTTTGTACTGTACAACTCAGCTACAGATGCAGGATTCAGTCCGTATACAACCGTAATATCAAAATCAGCTAATGGCGAGTTATCTGCAGTCATTGGTGTCTTGTTATCAATCTGGACTGTAATATCCTTTACAGGGAAGGTTAGGATACTACCAATGATTGTCTGATTAAATGTACCAGCTTGTAGTTCTGCACCTTCAATCTGTTTACTCGCATTGATACGTACACCAACTTCTCCAGTTTCAATCCGAGTGCAAGCTGTAGATGCAATAAGCATTACACCAAGCATAAGACCGAGGAAACCTCGCTTTAGCATAGCAAAGATATTAATCATATTAAGCATAAATTCTCCTTTAAGTTTAGAACAAGAAAACAATCAAACAAGCCAGCAGTACTACAACCACCGAGCTAACCGCAAACAACGCAGCAGCTTTACCAAGGAAAGCCAACTGCCTAGGTGTAATCCCTTTTAGTGCAAGTAAACCTGCAGAGACTAGGATTGTACCTAGGATAAACATAATAATCATCAGTAGCATTTATGTTTCTCCAGTAAAAATTCAATATCTTTAGCTAACTCAAAATCCCGCCTAGAAGCAGGTTCATAATGACCACCGTATAAATGATTGACCATTCTCTGCAGTATAGCTACAACTAAAGGATAATAGTCATCAACCTGATCTTCAATATCTATATGAATGTACTTACCAGTAGTACCAAGTACAGTCTTCTTACCTGATGCATTAATGTTCATATTAATTGAAATCCCACACTGTAGCAGGACCTTCATAACCTTTGCTAAAGTACATCAGAGCTTCAGATACATCCAGAGGGAAACCCTTCCGTTCACCATTGCGTGTATCCTTGAGCAGATTATAGCAGTAAGTACTCAGCAATTCTTCGTCATCTTTGACTTTAGTTACAAATTCAGAAACTCTAGGAATTTGCTTTAGGATTTCTAGATATTCAGCTTTAGTTTTCTTTTGTATCATCCTGTTCTTTCTGATATTGCTCGATACCTTCATTTACTGTCTCAGGTAAAGCTGGAATACTATTTTGTTTCTTACTAAAGATAATATCATAGTTATTGCGGTAGGTATTATCATCTTGAGTAGCACGGCGGTTACTACCCTTACCAGCCTCTTTATTAATTCGTAACGTCATATTAACCCTCTAGTTTTGAAATAGCTAATTTAACTTCTTGCATAGCGTGATACTTACCAAGATTATAAGCAGCAATTGCAATAGTAGCGTAAACATCCTTATAACCCAAGTTCTTTGCTTTTTCAATATCAAGATATGCTATGATACCTCGGTCAGTAATTTTGCACCAGTAATCATTATATGATGGTTTTATTGCATGCGATTCAGTTGGATACTTCCATTTGTACTGATCGTATAAATTCTGACCAGTTTCACGGTTGATATTATAGTAGTTAAACATGTGTTACTCCCCGCGCTTACGTTTACGTTCTTCGGAATAATCCTTCTTCTTTTCCTTATCCTTGGGTTTACCTTGATATTCCTGACGATCATAGTTACTGTACTTAATCTCCTTGGATGAAATACGAGTTACTTCTGCAAAATCATTCATATGATTGGATTTTACTTTCATTTTCTTTCCTTGGTTAATTTAAGAGGAACCGTCACCGTAACCGGAACCTTCACCGTAACCGTAACCGTAACCGTAACCGGAACCTTCACCGTAACCGTAACCGGAACCTTCACCGTAACCGTAACCGTAACCGTAACCGGAACCTTCACCGTAACCGTAACCGGAACCTTCA
>Ga0228698_1000984_pt1 | contig 15702 bp, 13 predicted proteins | sample McNCre117_Aug_MG_FD_178015 | JGI IMG/M metagenome (GOLD analysis project Ga0228698, IMG submission 178015) | Freshwater microbial communities from McNutts Creek, Athens, Georgia, United States - 1-17_Aug_MG | ecosystem: Environmental > Aquatic > Freshwater > Creek | place: USA: Georgia...
GCACTCAATAAGTTCTATAAGTCCACTGCTGAAGCTGAAATTGAATATAAAAAGAATATTGATTCAATTAAAGGTGCTAAGGATTCCAAGGAGTATACTGATTCTGTAAATAAGTATAGAGAAATGGCTGATGCTAAAAAGCGATTAGCTCAGGATGTATATGATCGTGAGAAATACTTACAATCAGATTTATATCAATTATACTCAGCAGGTTTTGATGCACTCAAAGGTCTAGCTAAGGACTTTGGTTCTGCTGTAACTGACGAGTTTATGAACTTTGCTACTACTGGTAAATCTTCATTTGAAGATTTAACTTCCAGCTTTGGTAATATGATTCAGAAGATGATCTATGATCTGATTCGTCTACGTATTCAAAAGCAGGTAACTGGTTTATTCGATCAGTTGATTGGTCTTGCAGGTAACGCCCTTGCACTAAAGCTAGGCACAGGTAATCCTCAAGGTATGACTTCTGCTCAAGGTGATCAGATGAATGCTGATATTCTGAGAGCACAAGCTAACGGCGGTGCATGGATGAATGGTGTACAAATGTACGCTAAAGGTGGCGTATTTAACGGCCCTACAATGTTCCAGCATAGTGGTGGCTTAGGTGTACTAGGAGAAGCGGGCGCAGAGGCGGTAATGCCACTCAAACGTGATTCCAGCGGTGCTCTAGGCGTAGTAGCTCAAGGTACAAGTGGTGGTTCTAACGTAGAGATTATTATCAACAATAACACCTCCGAGAAAGCAACTGCAACTGAAACTGTAGACAGCAGAGGTAATCGTAAGATTAATGTAACCATCGGTGAACTTGTCGCATCCGAAATTAGTCGTAGCGGTAGTTCTACTCAGAAAGCTATGACAAGTACATTCGGTCAGAAGCCTCAACTAATTAGGAGATAATTAATGGCGTATAGCTATACATGGCCGGGAACATTACCATCGTTACCGGATACAAACTATTCAGAAACTGGTGGTGTTAATATTATCCGTAGTCCTATGGATGCTGGCCCTGCAAAGCAACGTAAGCGCGGTAATAAACCACAGGTATTGCAATTGACATATACTATGTCTGCTGCTCAAGTTGTAATCTTTGAGGACTTCGTAAAGAATACCCTCAAAGGTACAGCTAGATTTGGTGTAACTCATCCTAGATTAGCTACAGTAGTTGAGGCTCGTATCGTACCACAGTCTGGTGGTGATCTATACACGATTACTTATATTAATCCTATGCGATATAGTGTAAGTTTTCAGATTGAGATTCTACCATGAGTAGACTAGGAACTATGTCGCCCGCTGCGGTGAGGGCTGTATTTTCACCTGAAGCTGATAGTGACTTATATATGTTACTTACGATATATGACCCTACTAACCCCGCTACTGTAATTGCTAGGTTAGCAGATGGTTATACTCAGCGTATTAGCGAAACAGATGACGATGTGGTATATGGTGTAGTAAGTAGAGGTAATAATTATATTTTCCTCCCGATGAACATTTCATTACCTACAGAAGTAGAAGCTCAGGCACCTACGTGTAGTATTACAATGCATGATGTTACTCGCTATATTATGCCACTCATAAGGCAGTTAAACGGCCCTCCAAGCGTTAAACTTGAGTTAGTACTCAGTAGTACACCAGATACTGTAGAAGCGTCTTTTAGCGAGTTTTACTTGACAGGTATTACATATAATGCTGAATCTGTTTCTGGTAACCTTAGTATGATTGATTATTCCCGAGAGGGATTTCCACAGCACTCATTTACTCCATTCCTATTTCCGGGGATGTTTTAAGAAAGATAAATCCTAAATGACTTCAAAAGACTTAACCAACCTAAAAGAATTACAAGTTGATAAATACATTGGTATTCCTTATGAAGTCAATGGTCGCAGTCTATCTAGCATTGACTGCTATGGATTAGTGCATCTTATCTACAAGGAAGAACTTGGTATTGATCTACCCAGCTTCGTTGAAGATGGTATTGATGCTAATCGTACTCAAGAATTAATTGCTCAGTATAAAGAAGGTTGGGAACAAACTGATTCACCTAAAGCTGGTGATGTAGTTATCTTCAAGATTCTAGGTGTTGATGCTCACATTGCATTGGCGATTAGTTCTACGCATTTTATCCATGCTCGTCAAGGGCAGAATTCAGCTATTGAATCATTCGATAATCCAAGATGGAAAACTCGATTTGTTGGTAGCTATAAGTATAGCCCAAAGAAATCAGTAGTACTAAATGGTATCCCTCATCCATTAAGAACTGAACGTATTACTACTGCAATTCCTCCCGGTACTAACATTATCCAATTACAAGATTGGATTGTTAAGCAGTATAATGTTGCTGAAAGTTACAAACCATTGATGCATGTGTTTGTGAATGGTGTACGTATTCCTGATGAAATGAAGGAATCTACTATCATTCAAGACAATGATGTAGTTGAGTATCGTGTGCTGGCTCAAGGCGGTGGTGATATTCTACGTACTGCTCTTACTATTGCTGTAGTAATCTATGCACCTCAACTAGCTGCTTCAATTGGCAGTATTGGTGGTGTAGCTTTGACTACAGCAACTGGTGCATTAACTACAGCAGGCACATTAGTATCTCTAGGTCTAACGGCAGTAGGTATGGCTCTAGTTGATGCTATTGCCCCTGTGCGTATCCCTAGTTCTAACTTTGGTGATCCTACTAATCCCGGTTCAGCAGAACAACAATTAATGGTAACTGGTGGTTCTAATCAAGTTACTCCATACGGTTCTATCCCATTTGTACTTGGTAAGGTAAGACTAACACCTCTGCTTGGAGCTAATACATATAATCTATTCAAAGATCAAGGTAAAGAATCGTACCTTCGTATGCTATTGGTATGGGGCTACGGCCCTTTATTTGTGGATGAAACTACACTACAAATTGGTGAGTTACCACTTAGTAACTATCAAGGCGTAACACAGCAAACTCTCACCCGTATTACAGAGCCTACCGCACCGCAATTAGCTGCATTTAATGACCTTTATGGTACGGATATTACCCAAGTTAATTCAGGCGTTGAGTTGACTTGTGATGGTGTTGCTGGAACTACTCCCGTTACTCCCGGCCCTTGGTTAACAGCAACGAGTACTGACGGTGCTGCTGGTGATTTCACAGTAGCTATTCATTTCCCTCAAGGTTGTAGAAAGATTGCTTCTAAAGGTTCTGATGCTGGTAAATCCTTCGCATCCCCCGTTGAGTTTCAAATAGAATATAAACTAGCTTCTGCTGGGACTTGGACTAACTCAGGTATTAATTATTCAGTTGGTACATCTCCAGTTAAAGATGCTTTTACATGGACAAAATCATTTACTGTAAATAGTTCAAGTGAAAACGTACAAGTTCGTATACGTAGAATTACTGGTACAGGTAATACTGCCCCTGTAGATGAAGACTATCAATGGTTATTCACTAGTACATTAGTTAATACAACATTCAGTCGTAATACTACTCCAGCAATCGATCCACTTAACTGTAAGATTGCTAAGACAGCACTGGAGATTAAAGCATCTGATCAACTTAATGGTCAGATTGAAGGTATTAATGCCATTGTTTGGACTTACGGTAAATCATGGAATGGTACAGCTTGGGTTGATGGTAACATTAATAACCCTGCCGCTTTGTTCCGTCATGTATTAGAGCATCCTGCTAATCCTCGTAGAGTAATGGATGCTGCTAGTAAGATTAACCTAACTCAGCTTCAATACTGGCATGAGTACTGCACAGCAAAAGGCTTTACTTATAATGCTGTAGTTGGTTCTCAACGTTCAGTATTGGATATTTTAGGTGATATTTGCGCTGCAGGTAGAGCTAGTCCTGCAATGGTTGATGGTAAATGGACAGTTGTAATTGATGAACCTAAGACCAACATTGTACAGCACTTTACTCCGCACAATTCATGGGGATTCGAAGGTGCTAAAGGATTACCAAGAATTCCAGATGGGCTACGTGTTACATTTATCAATGAAGACAAGAACTATCAGGAAGATGAAACAATCGTTTATGCTGCAGGTAAATCTTCAGCTAATGCTTCATTACTTGAAAGTATATCCGTTCCCGGTGTAACCAAACTTGCTCAAGCTCAGGATCATGCCCGTTGGCATATGGCTCAAGCTAACCTACGCCCTGAATCATACACACTGAATACGGACATTGAATACATTGTTTGTAATCGTGGTGATCGTGTAAAGGTAATGCACGATGTTCCAATGTGGGGATTAGGTTCTGGTCGTATTAAGAATAGAATTAGCAGTACTGTTTTTGAACTTACGGAAGAGCTATCAATGCAAGCTTCTGTCACTTACTCATTGCGAGTACGTGGTAAATCAGGTAGTACTACTATTCGTAATACAGTACCTAAATTAGCAGATGGTTATTACACTCAAATTGAACTTACGGTTGCAAGTACTACTAATGAAATAGATAATGATGATCTATTTTTATTTGGTGAGTTAAACCAAGAAGCTCAAGATTGCTTAGTAATTGCGATTGAACCGCAAGATAATAAGACAGCTAGGATTTCACTAGTTGACTACGGTGTAACTTCGACGTATAATATCTTTAACGATTATCTGAATTATACTAACCCTATTGCGTTTGAATCCCAAATAGCATTACCACCTAAACTGCTAATCCAGAGCTTTGGTACTAAGGTTCCTACAATTACCGGTATTATCAGCGATGAACGAGTAATGCAGAAAATTGCTGCTGGTGTATTTGCGTATAATATGCAAGTATCCTATACCAATGCTGCTGAGTTACCTGCTACTGTCAGTACTGTAGAGTTCCAATGGGACTATAATGCAGCTATCGATGCATATGGTACGCGCAGTAAACAGGTTGATTATAACCTTGGTTCTGTGACCATCTCGGATGTAGACGAAGGCGCTGTAATGAAGGTTCGTGCTAGGTACGTTGGTACTGATGGTAGAACTGGACAATGGACAGCATGGACTACGCATACAATCGTAGGTAAAACTAACCCACCAAGCAACGTAACAGGTTTTGCTGTTGCTGTAGATGGTACGACTGGTAAATTAAAATTATCATGGACAACTAATACAGAAGTTGATATTAAGGCTTATGAAGTTCGTACTGATACCCTATGGGGTAATACGGCAAACTTGGTATTTCTAGGTGATGCCACAACTTGTTTTGCGGTACCTCCTGCAGTTGGTGCAAGTGTAACATACTACATTAAAGCGTTGGACTATAGTTCTAATTATAGTGCAACTGCTGCTAGTGCTTCATACACTACTACTGCTATTAGTAACGTAACAACCGCTACAGCTAACTTCTTTGATAATAGTAAGAGTAGCGCATATGTTACTCTTGATTGGAATAATGTAAGTCCTATATTTGGTTTATCTGGTTATAAAGTATCTTATGATGCTGTGACTAGGTTCGTAGCTAGTAATACTTTACTAATTATGGCTGATTGGATTGGTACAAGAACCTTTACAATCAAGACAGTAGATACAAATGGTAATGAAAGTACTGGTTATAGTTTTAATGTAACTAAGAGTTTACCTAATGCTCCTACGAGCGCTATATTTTCAGTTGATCAAGCTACTATTACATTGGACTGGAATGATGTACCAGTTACCACATTACCTATTTGGGGCTATGAAGTAAGAACAGATACTAACTTTGGTACGGCTGGTTATATCTTCAAAGGTGCAGCCAGTACTTGTAGTCTATCTTCTGTTGATTTAGTTCTAGGTACTAACTCATTTTACATTAAGTCAATTGATACGGATAATAACTATTCAAGTGCGTATTATACATCAAGTTATTCTGTAGGTTTACCACCTAATGTAAGTACAGTTGATTATATCTTCGCTGATACTTCATTAACCGCAGCTACTGTTACTTTAACTTGGAATGAAGTTAATCCTACATTTAAGTTAGAAGGTTATGAAATCAGTTATGATGCTGTAGTAAAAGTTATTCAGGCTAACAGTATTACTTTACCTGCTAACTGGATTGGTGAAAGAACCTTTGTTATTAAAACGATTGATGCCCTTGGAAATAAATCCACTGGTTATTCAAAGATTGCTACAAAGAATTTACCTAATCCTGTAACTAACTTTAGATCACAGGTTATCGATAATACCGTAATGTTTTACTGGGATTTGCCTGCAGTTACATCATTACCTATTGACCACGTTTTACTAAAGAAAGGTGCTACATGGGCAACGGCTGTAACAATTGGTGAAAAGAAAGGTGGGTTTACTACACAGAATGAAACTGCTGCAGGTACTTATACGTACTGGATTGCTGCGGTTGATACCGATGATAATGAATCAACACCTGTATCATTAACTACTGCAGTAGCGCAACCACCTGACTTCGTATTCTTTAGTCAATTTGATAGTACATTTAGTGCTACTAAATCCAATGCTGTGAAGGATACAAACGTCAATAATTTGATTCTTCCTATTAATACAACTCAGACTTTTGAGCAGCATTTTACCAGTAGAAGCTGGACTTCTCCACAAGATCAAGTTACTGCTGGCTATCCAATTTACGCTCAACCAAGTGAAGCATCTGGATATTATGAAGAAACATTTGATTATGGTACTGTTCTAACTAGTAGTAAAGTTAGTATTATATACAAAGGTACTATTGTAGCTACTCCAATTGCGATCAGTACTAATATATCTGTTTCTGCTAATGGTAGTACATGGGTTGATTATATAGGTGTATCAGAGGTATTTGCTACAGCATTTAGATATGTAAAAGTTAGATTAACTGCTACAACATCTAGTGCAACAGGTGTTTATAACCTTGAGTCACTAAGTGTAAAACTGGATTCTAAACTGCTAAATGATGCAGGTACTGTAAGTTGCTTATCTACGGATACATTGGGTACTATCGTAAACTTCAATAAGGAGTTTGTGGACGTGACTAGTATTACAGTATCACCGCAAGGTACTACTGCAATTATCCCTGTGTATGATTTCCGAGATTCAGTTGATGCCGCTACGTATTCAGTAGTATCAAATGTATGTACGGTAACGCTTAATTCGCATGGATTTGTTACAGGACAGAAAATCCGTATTGGCATCTCTACAGGTTCAGGTGTTGGTGGTGTATACACAATCACTGGTACAACAACTAATACGTTTACTGTAAGTATGACTACTGCTAATACTTCCGGTAATTGCAGTACATATCCTGAATCATTCAGAATATATTTGTTCAACACTGCGGGTACTAGGGTAAGTACTACTGCTTCATGGAGCCTTAAAGGATATTAATCCTTAATCTAAGTAATATTTGTAAATTAACTAAGGGTGGTATTACGTTATCACCCTTTTTCAAGGAAAGGATTTGCAATGGCAGATCATAGTAAACCAGTGCTTACTAGCACATATACTAACTTTGTTAGTGAACTTGACGCTAGGTTTGATGATCTGGCGGTTGGATTAGACCCTGCAGTTACTACTGCTACTAATATACCTACAAATTCTATTCGGTGGAATTCTGCTTTAGCTAAATGGCAAAAATGGAGTGGTGCAGCTTGGGGTGATTTATCGGCAAGTTATAATTTTACAGCGGGCGCGTTTACTACGCTGTCGGCGACTGGGAACACCACAGTATTAGGTGTAACCGCATCTGGAAGCGCAGACAACGCATTTGGCCTATCTGCGGTCAGTGCCACTAGCGACTTGCAGTTTACTGGTTACAACACGTCTGTAACAGGCGCTGTTATTGAAGCTCGACGTGGCTCAACGTACAAAAACCTGACACTGAATGGCGTGAACATAACGCTCGGCAGCACGGGTGCAGGGCAGGCAGTTGTTTCTACCACCGGCCTCTCCGTCACTGGTGCGCTGAGTGCTACGGGACAAATCAAAGCAGGTAGTGGTGGAGCAACACCTACCGCTCAGCTTGCAAACGTAACGCCGTCTGGTACTGAGGCTTCAATCGAGCTTTACCAAACAGGTGTTGAGTCGTGGAAGATTAAAAATCTTGCTTCAAGCACCGACTTGGTTTTTGCAAATAGCGGCACAGAAAGGCTAAGGCTTGTGGGTTCTGGTGGCGTAAACGTCACTGGTGCGCTGAACAGCATTGCATCCACAGGCGTGTTTTCTGCCCGCATCGGTAACTCCGGAACTGGTGCGCAGAACCTAGTCAATATGGTTACTGGTGAAGGCGGCTCACCTCTTGGTGTTGGCCAATTCTTTTCCGATGCAAGTAATAACTTGATGTTGAGCGCTGGTGCTGGAAGCTTGCTGCTTGGTATTGGCGGTGCAGAGAAGGTGCGCGTTGACACCTCCGGCAACCTTGGCCTCGGTGTTACGCCGAGTGCGTGGGCATCATTTAAGGTTATGCAGTTCGGAAACGGAACTGCAGACACCTTCATTGCTGTGTCGGGAAATCAGGGCGATATTGGTGTTAATGCGTACTACAACGCAGGGTGGAAGTACCAATCAAGCGGGGTAGCATCTTCTCGATACGAGCAAGGTAGTGGAACGCATACTTGGTTCACCGCCCCCAGCGGCACCGCAGGCACAGCCATCACCTTCACGCAGGCGATGACACTTGCGGCAAACTCCGAACTGAACATCGATAGTGGCACTGGTGGTGGCCGACTGACGTTCACCCCCGGCGCAACGCAAAACCAGATTGCCAGCACAACTACGGGCTTTGGCGCGTACAACATTCTTCGTTATCGCGGGACGCAACACCAATGGCTTGATTCCGCAGGAACGCAGGCGATGACCTTGGATGCGTCAGGCAACCTCGGCCTTGGGGTGACGCCGAGTGCTTCGTCCATCAAGTCCATACAAATCGGCCCCAATTTGGCTGCGCTCTACCTAGGCAACAATGGTAATGATTCGATTATCGGAGATTCAATCTACGTCAACGCTGGGTTCAAGTACGCATATTCTGGCGTAGCTGTTTCATTTTATGAGCAGACCGCTGGTAGCCACCGATGGTACAGCTACGCAGCGGGTACATCCGGTAATGCCGTAAGCGGTGGAGCAGGGCAGGCAATGACGCTGGATGCGTCGGGGAATTTGTTGGTCAACTGCACATCGCTGTTAAACACAAGTCAGAGTGGGTTTACTGCGGCGACTATCTCAGGCTCCACACAAACTGATACTGGTCATGCAAACTTGACTGCAAGCGGCGCGACTTATTCAAATTTTCGATACAACACAAACGTCATTGGCTCAATCACCCAAAATGGGACTACAGGTATATCTGTAAATAGCGCAGCAAACCTAAGCCTAACAGGAACCTCCGCTACCCTGAATACAGGTTCCGGTATTACTACCCTAGTATCAACCGCAGCAGGGCAAGGCCTAGACCTAACCGGCAGTACTACAAACAGCAGAACAATGCGCGCTATCAACACAGGCTCAACCCTGCATGTAGGCGTAGAAAGTTCTGCAGGTAATCAGGTGTTCTCAGGCAGTGCAGCATACTCGGGTATAGTCGGTACGTCAAGTGCTACATCATTGCACCTAGCCACTAACGGTACTGTTAGAGCTACGATTAATTCCTCTGGTGTATTCAGTACTACAACACCCGCTACAACCGACAATTCAACCACAGTAGCTACCACTGCTTACGCAAGAGCTAATGATATTGGGGTAGATCAGACTTGGCAGTCACCTTCTCGTGCAGCTAGCACTACTTATACTAATACAACAGGTAAACCTATACTGTTTGCAGTAACATTTAGTAATGGAGGAAACCCTTTCACTGCTACTCAGACGGTGGATAGCACCAGTATTTCTACTTACTACTATACAGGGGGTGGTGGCTGTGGCACCATGATAGTACCACCGGGCAGTACGTATTCAGCAAGTGGTGCTACACTTGGTAGTTGGATCGAGCTACGTTAACATAAGGAATAGACTATGCCTCATTATAAAAATCAAGATTCATCTGTACTGTACTGGCTGGATGAAGGTGACGATCCTCTACAATGGCTACCCGAAGGAGTACAAGAAGTTACAAACGAAGAAGCTGACGTAATCCGATCGGCTATTTTTGCAGCTAGTACACCAGCTAAACCCCCTGTTACCTCAGTAACAATGCGCCAAGCTAGACTAGCCCTACTCCAAGCCGGTCTACTCAGTTCTATCTCTGCTGCATTGCAAGCTATTCCTGATGAAATGCAGAAACAAGCCGCATTAATCGAATGGGAGTTTGCTTCCACCGTAGACCGCAGTTCTCCGTTTACACAAAGTCTAGCTAGTGCTTTAGGATTAACTGAAGCTGATCTGGACGGTTTATTCCAAGCTGCAAGTAAGTTATAACATGCTAGTATTAGAAGGTATATTATTTACGGTACTATACCTTATCTGCTTTTTCTATCTGTATGTACTTGTAATGGGTATATACAGAGCGCATTTAGCAGGTAAGTTATCTAAGTTTTTACTAGTACTATGTCTACCTGCGGTTCTGCTTGGTATTATATTTGACGTATTAGCGAATATTTTTATTGCTACTTTTGTCTTTCGTAAATTCCCTAGACAATGGTTGGTTACTACTCGCCTGATACAAATCAAGAATAATCCACTAGAACATCAGCATAATAAAGCCTTGGCTCAATATATCTGCGAACATATGCTGGATATATTCGATCCAACTGGCGATCATTGTTAATGGTCAGTTGCTAATTACCTTGCCTTCGCTTAAAACCTGTGCTATAATATACATAGGTCAGGTAAAGGTAAGTCTTTACTATTTTTATCACTTTAAAGGAGTTCTATGCAATCTCAAACTATCACTCTCTCCGTTGACGTAAACGAAGTAAACGCACTATTGCAAATTTTAGGTGACACACCTGCGAAGTTAGGTTTATATCCACTATTGGTTAAGATTAAAGAGCAAGCTGAAGCGCAACTAAACGCAGGTTCAGCTAAGGAAGCTCCAGATGCTTGATTTAATTAAACAACGTCTATCCAGCAAGACGTACCTTACAGCTTTATTTTTAGCTTTGATTACTGGCTTGGAGATGAACTTTCAGTTTATCCAGCAATTCATTCCCGCTGAATACAAGCAATACGTTGTATTTATTTGGCCTGTAGCAATGATGACTTTACGCGAAGTTACTACTTCAGCTTTAGCAGATAAATAAAATCTAAGTTAATATAGCCCCTTTAATCAGGGGCTTTTTATTTTGTGTTTAATATACTTAGGGAAGTATCCTATGCCATTCTTACCGTTTCAGTTTTCTTTTATATTGGATACTATCCCCGTAATACTTGCAGTAATTGCGTTAGTTAAACTATATCAATTAGACGTTCATAATATCACCGTTAGCTTGTCTAGAATAAGTTGCATACTATTAATCATATGCCAAGTTACTTGGATTCATTCCTATATAAATCATTTTCCTTTAATCAACTCCCTTATTGATAATTTATGGACAGTATTTAACTCAGTAGTAATGATATTAATCCTGATTAATACTAGTAATTTAAAAGCAGAGGCTAATCATGACAGAAGCAACTAACTTTAGACTTGCTTATTTACTTTCATTAAGTAAAGTTGAAAGTACAATAATGCTATGTGTTACAGCTTTTCTATTATCACTTGGATTTATGTTTGGTATTCATGACACTAATCCTGACTATAAATTAATATGGCAATTTGGTAGTAGTAACTTTTGGTGTATAACCTTTGGTTTATATTCAGTAATCAAGGGATTAAGTTTATTTCAAAATATAGATTATAGATTAAATATTTTAAATTCAATACTCGGGCTTTGGGGATGGTTATATATTTGCTTGAGTTTTACTGTATTTGATACTTCTCCAATATCCCCGCACGAGTTAGTATTCATGGCTCCAGTACTTGCTGAATCATGGTTATTACTTTCTTATCAACATAATAAAGAGAATATTAAATATGATAACGAACTTAATTAGCACAACTGCAGCAGATATTGCCCAAGCTACTACATTAATTGCCGTTGCAATTATTGGTGGTATCATGGCACTACAGAAGGTATTAAAAGGATTTAAAACTAGTGCTACGGAAACCAATATTATTTCGTTAATGCATACTGAGTTAAAGCGAATGGCTGAACAGAATTCAACATTAGCTTCAGAATTAAATAAATTACAAATTGAGATTTTAAATCTTAATAAAGAACTAGGTAATCTGTCAGCAGAAAACCAAAAGTTACATAAGGAAGTATCTTCATTAACTGCCGAAGTAGGTAGGTTACAAAAGGTACTAGCACAGAATAATATACAAGTTGATAGTGAGGTGTAATATGATCCCTATAGTCGCAGGAATTGTGTCTAGTTTAATCAGTGCTAACCTTCCAAAAGTAGCACAAGCGGTACTAGATAAAGGTATTGATGTAGTATCTGAAAAGCTTGGTGTAAAGCTTGAACCAGATATGACACCTGAACAGATTCAGGCAGTTAAAGAGGCTGCTATGAAACATGAAGAATTCCAAATTGAACAGGATAATAAAAATACAGATAGTGCTAGAGTAATGAATACGGGTATTCAAACATCTGAGCATGCTAGTATGTTAGCCAAGAATGCTGCTTACTTTATTGACTTTGCGGTAGTAGCTGCGGCTGTCATTATCTCATGGTTGGCCTTTTTCAAAGGAGTTCCACCTGAGAATAAAGAGTTGGTATATATGGCATTAGGTTCACTCTGGACATTGGTGGGTACAATAGTAAACTTCCACAGAGGTTCTAGTCGTACATCACAAAATAAAGATGAATTAATTAAGAAATTGAGCCAACAATGACATATTCATTCGGACAAAAAAGCCTAGATAAGCTAGGTACAGTACATCCTGACTTACAGAAGCTATTTAAAGCGGCTATAACGGACTCTCCTTACGATTTTTCAATCACCGAAGGGGTACGTACCTTAGAGCGTCAAAAAGAGCTTGTGGCGGCTGGTAAGAGCACTACGATGAACAGCAGGCATCTGACAGGTAAAGCTGTGGATATTGCAGTGTTTGTTGATGGTAAATTAACATGGGATTCTAAATACTATAAAGCGGTTACTGACCATGTTAAGAAACTATCAATTGAAATGAAGATTCCTGTTGTATGTGGAATCGATTGGACAACTTTTATCGATGGGCCTCATATTGAGCTTGATAAAAGAGTATATCCTTAAATGAATAAAGCCGTAGGTAACCTTAATTGGTCGCCTACGGCTTTTTCTTTTGCTTATTTTACTTTACATAATCTTCAGTATTGACAAATCCAATATAAGAAGCTATATCAGTAAAACCAATATATCTACTTACTTCTTTTCCATCAACCAAGATAATACTTGTCGGAACTGAACGCACATTATATTCCATAAATAATTCACGATCACATGAAGTATCTACAGTCATAATACTATCTACATCCAACTGCACTTCTTTCATTGAGTTATTAAGTGCTTTACATGGTGCACAAGTTTGAGATTTAAATATTAGTAATTTCTTCATATTATCCTTTAAAATACAACTTCACATGCACCACCTTGACAACCGGCTGCAGCTAATGTATCAACTTCTGTATAAGTCTGCTTCTGTAGTTCCTTGGAAAAATCAATATCAACAAAGTTATTCTTGATACTTTCCCATTTATGAAGATTATATACATCTTTTAAACACGACTGCATCTTGTCCAGATCACCAGCAAAGAAATTCTTACTGAACTTTTCTGCTCTACGAATCCAATCACGCTTTAATAGATCATCAGAATCTTCTGTTAACTGACTACCATTACCCTGCAGAGCTTCACAGGCTGTCCATAGATTTCGATTAAATGCTCTTAGACCTTCGACAACTAAACCAGAAGCAAGCATTGCCCCTGAGCCATATTTACTTACGATTTGCTCTGCAGTAAATACTTCAGTAAATGGAGCTTGAGCATATGCTTTATCTCCAGATGCAGGTAGCAGTGAAATACCAGCAAACCATTGGCGATTATCAAAGATATATTGTTCTACTTCATCCCAATTATTTACAGTAATGGTATTGCTTACATTATGTCGCACTTCTGGAATACGGCAACGATCATGATTAGTACCATGCTCAATCCAATTCTGTTGTACATTCTTTACATACTCTAACTGCTTTACACCAAGTAAATCACTCTTGTAAATAGAATCTTCATTACTGACAATTGGAAAGCTAATTACATTGTCCGTACCATTGCTAGACCAAACTGACTTTTCAACCATCTTTGGGTTAAGCTTTTGAATAACATGACCTACTTCATCTTGTTCATTTACCTGCACATTGCGGAAATACATTGGAGCATGCTCACCATGAATACCAGAAGCTGTACCAAGTAGAACAGAAGCATTCCCTGATGGTTTAACAACTGTACAACGCGCTGCACGATTAATACCTAGTAACTCAGCTACTTCAGCATTCAGTTTCTTTACAACTTCAGCGCCGATCTTTTGAGCAGAACCTTTAAACAACCAAGGGTTATTCATCCAACCTGTAATACCCACTCCAATTAGTGCTTCTTCCTCCGTAATCTTTTGTGAAGATTCAGAAAGATACTTGAACTTAGTATACCCAGCTTGCAGTGTACCTAGAATTGCACCAGCACGACATGCTCTCTTGAACTCTTCTAGATCATAAATCTTACCACCATTTAGTTCTGTAAGATTGCACATTTGCCAGCCAGTTTCACCATCAAATGTCTGCGGATACATGCCAACTTCAACACAAGGGTTATATGTAATATCCAAGTTATCTGTAAAGATAAAACCGGGTTCGCCAAACTCTTTAACGGACTGCATGATACCCGCCCATTCTTCACGAGTTAATTCGTCGCGCTTAATCATTGCTGAGTTATTACTACGACCTCGTTGTGGGTTATCGATAAACCAATTACCTGTTTTAGCCTTTAGCATCTCTTGATCATCTTTGCTAAACATACAGATAGTAGCACTACGACGAACACCACCAGATAATACAGCATCTGACATATGCATAACTAAATCATAAGCTACGATAGGTTTAATCTTAACTTGCTCTGCATTCTCAAATTGAGAATCTAGTAAAGCCTCGCATTTGATTAAGGATGTACGCAGACCATCAGGGCCGGGGGCTTTAAAACCTCCGCTAATCTTAGCACCTTTTGGTCGAATTAGATTAAAGTCAAAATGAACTTGACAACCTTTGTATTCAGGAAATACGGCGTGATCTACAAAGTAAGAACTTAGTAATACAGCATATGCATTTGACCAACCTTCAATACTATCTTCAACTTGATATACTTTAACCTTTTTCTTACTACGAGCTTTAATTTCAGGTAGCTTTGAGATATGTTGCTTCTGTACAGAAAAACCTACACCCACGCCACATAGCATTAAGTACATTGCTTCGTTAAAGAATGCGGGACGATCTGCATATGTGCTGCTGCAGTTATACCACCGTGCCTGATGCTTTAGTACTTGTTCACCACCAAACTGTAAACCGCGTTGTGCACCAAGTACTAGCTTATCTTTATATGCTTGTTCTGCTTCATCAATTAGTGCTGATAGTTCTGGTGTCATTTTATCAGCATAGTATTGACGGTGCACATTCATTACTCGCTCAACAGCTTCATCCCATGATTCAAACCCTTGCTTATCATCATTCCAACGGGAATATCCCATATAGAATTTAGCTTCTGACATTAATTCCTTTGCTGCTTCAAAACTTGTATTTTTACTTTGCA
>Ga0228698_1000985_pt1 | contig 15596 bp, 8 predicted proteins | sample McNCre117_Aug_MG_FD_178015 | JGI IMG/M metagenome (GOLD analysis project Ga0228698, IMG submission 178015) | Freshwater microbial communities from McNutts Creek, Athens, Georgia, United States - 1-17_Aug_MG | ecosystem: Environmental > Aquatic > Freshwater > Creek | place: USA: Georgia...
AAGGCGAGATCCTGCAGCTTGCGCTCGCCCTCCTTGATCACCTGGCCGCTGGCATCGGTCAGCTTGAAGGAGAAGGCCAGGCGCGGGATGTAGATTTCCTTGATGATGCGGATGTCGCTGTATTGCACGCCGCGCCAGGGTTCGAAATCCCCGGCCAGGTCGATGTCCGTGAAGGTGATGGTGAGCTGCTGGCCGGCGGGCAGCCGCGCGGCGCCCTGCTGCTGCAGGTGCTCCTGGATGAGCGGCAGGTAGTGCGCCCGGCCGACCTCGTTGTCGTAGTCCGACATGTTGTCGCGGACATCGGTGTATTTCTCCGGATTGGAAAAGATCACGGTGACCCGGCTGGCGGTCTTGGCATCGGCGGCAAACAGCGCCCCGGCGGCGGACAGGCCGGCGAGGAGCGCGCAACGGGTGAGGCGGGTGGGATTCATGACTGGGGTGGGACTGGGGCAACGGTAGCCCGGTTCCCGGGGTTTGCAACCCCGGGAACCCCTCACTTGGCCATGGGTGCCGGCACCGCCACCGGGAGCGCCGCGCCGCGCTTGTGCGCCAGCCAGTGGGTGAAACGGTCCATGTAAACGTAAATGACGGGCGTGATGTAGAGCGTGAGCATCTGCGACACGATCAGGCCGCCGACCACCGCCAGGCCCAGCGGGCGGCGCGAGTCGGCCCCGGCGCCGAGGCCGAGCGCGATGGGCAGCGCGCCGGCGAGCGCGGCAAAGGTCGTCATCATGATCGGCCGGAACCGCACCAGGCAGGCCTCGACGATGGCCTGCTGGGCGTTGAAGGCCGCGCCCTGCTCGTTCTCCTTCGCGATGGCAAAGTCGATCATCATGATGGCATTCTTCTTCACGATGCCGATGAGCAGGATGACGCCGACGTAGCCCATGATGTTCAGCTCCTCCCGGAAGGCCCAGAGCGTGAACAGCGCGCCGAAGCTCGCCGCCGGCAGGCCCGAGAGGATCGTCAGCGGGTGGATGAAGTCCTCGTAGAGGATGCCGAGCACGATGTAGATGACCGCGACCGCCATGAACAGCAGCAGGCCCATGCCGGCCAGCGACGAGGCAAAGGCCTGCGCCGAGCCCACGAAGCTGTAGCTGACCGTCGCCGGCAGCTCGCGTCGCGCCACGGCCTGCACCGCCGCGGTGGCGTCGCCCAGCGAGACGTTGGGCTTCAGGTTGAACGAGATGGTCACCGCCGGCAGCTGGCCGAGGTGGTTGACGGTCAGCGGGCCGACGTCGCGGCGCAGCGCGGCCACGGCGTCAAGCGGCACGAGCTTGCCGCCGCGGGTGCGCACGTGGATCAGCGACAGCGCCGAGGCCTCGCGCTGGAACTCCGGCGACACCTCCATGATGACGTAATACTGGTTCGTCGGCGTGTAGATGGTGGACACCTGCCGCGTCCCGAAGGCGCTGTAGAGCGCGTCCTCGATCTGCTGCGGCGTGATCCCGAGCGTCGCGGCGCGGTCGCGCTGGATGTCGACGCGGAGCTGCGGGCTGGTGATCTGCAGGTCCGAGTTCACGTCGGCCAGCAGCGGGATCTCGCGGAACTTCTTCTCCAGGTTGCCCGCCACCGCGTAGAGCTCCTTCAGGTCGCTGCCGAAGAGCGAGACCTGGTAGAGCGCCTTGGTCAGCTGGCCGCCGATGCGGATCGCCGGCGGGATCTGCGGGTAGGCCTTCAGCCCCGGGATGGCGGAGAGCTTTGTGCGCAGGTCGCCCATGATCCGGTTGATGTCGGGCCGCTGGTTGCGCGGCTTCAGCCGCATGAAGATGCGGCCCTGGTTCGCCGTGGAGCTGACCGAACCGCTCGCGCCCATCGCCGACATGAACGCATCCACGTAGGGCTGCTGCGCCACGATGGCGGCGGCGGCCTGCTGGTGGCGCACCATCTCCTCGAACGAGATGTCCTGCGCCGCCTCGGTGAACACCAGCACGATGCCCGTGTCGTCCGTCGGGATGAAGCCCTGGGGCAGCACCTTGACGAGGCCGACCGTCGCCACGGCCATCAGCCCCGCGATGCCGAGCACCACCAGCCGGTGGCGCAGGCTGGCGTGGAGCGTGCGCTCGTAGAAGGCCCGCAGCCCCTCGAACACGCGCTCGCTCCATTCATAAATCCGGCCGTGGACCGCACCGCCCGCGTGCGCGCTGCCGTTGTGCCCCTTGAGGAAGCGGCTGCAGAGCATCGGCGTCAGCGTCAGTGACACCACGCCCGACACCAGGATCGACGCCGTGATGGTGACGGCGAACTCGTGCAGCAGCCGGCCGAGGACGCCGCCCATGAACATCAGCGGGATGAACACCGCGACGAGCGAGAGCGTCATCGACAGGATGGTGAAGCCGATCTCGCGGGCGCCGCGGAACGCCGCCTCGCGCACGGGCATGCCGCCCTCGATGTGGCGGACGATGTTCTCGAGCATCACGATGGCGTCGTCGACGACGAAGCCGACCGAGAGCGTGAGCGCGAGGAGCGAGAGGTTGTCCAGCGTGTAGCCGCAGAAATACATCACGACGAACGTGCCCAGCAGGGCCATCGGGATCGCGATGCTGGGGATGATGGTGGCCGCCACCGAGCGCAGGAAGACGAAGATCACCAGCACGACCAGCGCGATGGACAGCATGAGCGTGAACTGCACGTCGTGCACCGAGTCGCGCACCGGCTCGGAGGAGTCGCGCAGGACGTCGAGGTACACCGACTCCGGCAGCTGCTTCATGAACACGGGCAGCAGGGTGCGCACGCGGCCGATCACCTCGACGGTGTTGACGCCCGGCTGCTTCTGCACGGCGAGCACGATGGAGCGCGCCGGGTCCAGCTTGCCGTCCGCGGTGCGCGCCCCGAACCAGTTGGCGACGCGCGCGTCCTGCACGCCGTCGATGACCTCGGCCAGCTCGCCCAGGCGCACCGGGGCGCCGTTGCGGTAGGCCACGACGATGTTGGTGAACTCCTGCGCGTTGGCCAGCTGGCCGCTCGCCAGGATCTGCACGGACTGGCGGTAACCGTCGAGGAGCCCGGTGGGCTGGTTGACATTGTGGGTGCTGAGCGCGCTGCGCACCTCGTCGAGCGTGATGCCGCGGCTGGCGAGCAGCCGCGGGTCGAGCCGCACGCGCACGGCGTATTTCTGGCTGCCGAGGATCTGCACCTGCGAGACCCCGTCCACGCTGGAGATGCGCTGCGCCATCATGGTCTCGGCGTACTCGTTGACGACCGAGAGCGGCAGCGTGGGCGAGTAAAGCGCGAGGTAGAGGACGGGCTGGTCCGCGGGGTTCGTCTTGCGGAACGAGGGCGGCGCCGGCATGTCGCTCGGGAGCCGCCGCTGCACGGCCGCGATGGCGGCCTGCACGTCCTGCGCCGCGGCGTCGATGTTGCGGTCGAGGGTGAACGTGAGGGTGATCTGCGTGCCGCCCGTGCTGCTGGTCGACGTCATCGAGTCGATGCCGGCAATGGTGGAGAACTGCTGCTCCAGCACCGTGGCCACGGCGCTGGCCATGGTCTCGGGCGTGGCCCCGGGCAGCGAGGCGTTGACGACCAGCGTCGGGAAGTCGACCACCGGCAGGTCGCTGACCGGCAGGAGCCGGTAGGCCATGACGCCGAAGAGGCACAACGCCGCGGTCAGCAGCGTGGTCATCACCGGCCGGCGGATGCAGATTTCCGGGAGGTTCATGGCGGCGCGGGGGTCAGGGTTTGGCGGCGGCCACCGGGGCGCCGGAAAGCTGGCGCGGCTCGGCCTTCATGCCCGGCAGGAGCCGGAGCTGGCCGTCGGTCACGACGGTCTCGCCACCCTTCACGCCGGCGGCGAGCAGGGTGTTGTCCCCGGCGGTGCGGGCGACCTTCACGGCGCGCAGCTCGACGGTCTGGTCGGGTTTCAGCACAAAGACCGTGGCGCCGTTCTGGCTGTTCTGCACCGCGGTGGTCGGCACGACAATCGCGCCGGGATCAAGGCCGACCTCGGTGACGACGTAGACGAAGCGGCCGGGCCAGAGCCCCTTGTCCTCGTTGGCAAAGACGGCCTTGAGGGTGATCATGCCGGTGGCGGGGTCGACGGTGTTGTCGATGAACTCCAGCGCGCCGTGGTCGCGGGTGAGGCCGCTGGTGCGGTCGGTGACACTGACCGTGGCCCGGTGGGCGGCCAGCGCCCCGCGGATCTCGTCGAGCGAGCGCTCGGGCACGGCATAATTGACGGCGACCGGGGCGAGCTGGTTGAGGGTGACCAGCGTGAAGTTGTTGTCGTTGGCCTTCACGAGGGCGCCCTCGTGCAGCAGCCGCTGGCCGGTGCGGCCGGCGATCGGGGCGCGGATCTCGGTGTAGCCGAGCTGCAACTCGGCGTTGGCGACGGCCGCCTCCTTGGCCTGCACCTGGGCCCGGGTGGTCTCGGCCTTGGTGGCATACTGGACGTATTCCTCCTTCGAGATGGCGGCCTGGTCGTTCAGGCGCTGGTAGCGGTCAAGGTCGGCCTGGGCCTGGGCGGCGATGGCGCGGGCATTCGCCAGGTCGGCGCGGGCCACGCGCAGGCCGTTCTCGAAGGGCCTCCGGTCAAGGGTGACCAGCAGGTCGCCCGCGGCCACGTCGTCCCCTTCCTTGAAATTGACCTGGGCGATGATGCCATCGACCTGGGACTTCACGCTGACCGCGCGCAGGGCCTGCACGGTGCCGATGGATTCGATGCGCCGGGGCACGTCCTGCTGCACGGCCACGGCCACCTGGACCGGCACGGCGGGGGCGCCGCCGGCCCGGACGGGGGCGCCGCCCTTGCCGCAACCCGCGGCCAGGAGCAGCGCCAGTGACGCGGGTGGAATCAAAAAGCGGAGGGGACGGGCGGGGATGTTCATGAGAATGAAAGCGCGTGGCGGCTGCCGGCCTGCAGGCGGAGCAGGTTGGCCTTGATAAGCGAAAGGTCGTCGAACAGCGCCGTGCGCCGCGGCGACGGGAGACCGTGGAGATAGTCGGCTCGCAGTTGTTCCGCGAGACTCTCGAGTTTCTGGAAGATGCGCCCGGCCCGCGGGGTCAGGTGCAGCTGGTACGCCCGGCCGTCAGCCGTGTGGTCGCGGCGCTCGATCCAGCCCGCCTTCTCCAGCCGGCCGGCCTGGCGGCTGACGCTGATCCGCTCCATCTGCATCAGCTCGGCGAGCTCGCTCTGCGTGGCGCCCGGATGCCGGCCGAGATGGAAGAGAAACAGCCACTGCGCGCGCGTCAGGTCCAGGTGCCGCACCCGGCGGTCGAACTCCCGCCGCGCCAGCCGGTTGACCTCGGCCAGCAAAAAGGCGAGGTTGCGGTCGCGGGCGGGACTGGTCCGGGCGGCGGACATGGAGGGCGATTAGTAAGCTAGCTTACCTTTGTTGGCAAGTGCCGGTTGCGCCCCGGCATTTGCGGATTGGCGCCCGGCGTTCCGGCCGCTATCCGCAAGCTACCCCACCCCATGCCCTGCGTCCTCGCGCTCGATCAAGGCACCACCTCTTCCCGCGCCATCGTGTTCGACCGGCATGGGCGCGCCGTGGCCACGGCGCAGCAGGAGTTCGCGCAGCACTACCCCCGGCCCGGCTGGGTCGAGCACGACCCGCTCGACCTGTGGGAGTCGACCCGCCGCACCGCCCTCGGGGCGGTCGCCGAGGCCAACCTCACCGGCCGCGACCTCGCCGCCCTCGGCCTCACCAACCAGCGCGAGACCACCTTGCTCTGGGAGCGCCGCACCGGCCGGCCGCTGCACCGTGCCATTGTCTGGCAGGACCGGCGCACGGCCGACCACTGCGCCCGCCTGAAGCGCCGCGGACTCGAGCCGCTGTTCCGGAAAAAGACCGGCCTGCTGCTTGATCCCTATTTCAGCGGCACAAAACTCGCCTGGCTGCTGGACCATGTCCCCGGCGCCCGCCGACGCGCGGAGCGGGGCGAGCTCGCCTTCGGCACCGTCGACACCTGGCTGCTCTGGCAGCTTACCGGCGGCCGGGTCCACGCCACCGACGCCTCCAACGCCTCGCGCACCCTTCTGCTCAACCTCCGGACCGGCGACTGGGACGACGCCCTCTTGAAAATTCTCCGCGTCCCGCGCGAGGTGCTGCCGGAGGTGCGCGCCAGCAGCGGGGTGTTTGGCGAAGTGTCCGCCTTGCCGGCCCTGAACGGCGTGCCCATCAGTGGCATCGCCGGCGACCAGCAGGCCGCTCTCTTCGGCCAGGCGTGCTGGTCGCCCGGCATGGCCAAGAACACCTATGGCACCGGCTGCTTCCTCCTGTTGCACACCGGCACCAAGCCCGTCGTGTCAAAAAACAACCTGCTCACCACCATTGCGTGGCGGATCGACGGCCGGCTCGAATACGCCCTCGAGGGCTCCGTCTTCATCGGCGGCGCCGTGGTCCAGTGGTTGCGCGACGGCCTCGGCCTTATCGCCAAATCCGGCGACGTGGAAAAGCTCGCCGCCCGCGTGCCCGACAATGGCGGCGTCTACCTGGTGCCGGCCTTTGCGGGCTTGGGCGCCCCGCACTGGGATGCTGACGCGCGGGGCCTTCTCACCGGCCTGACCCGCGGCAGCAACGCCGGGCATCTGGCCCGCGCCGCGCTGGAAAGCATCGCCTACCAGAGCGCCGACCTGCTGCGCGCCATGCAGGCCGATGCCGGCCGGAAGCTGCGCGAACTCCGTGTGGACGGCGGCGCCGTCGGCAACAACGCCCTGATGCAATTCCAGGCCGACCTGCTGCGCGTGCCTGTCGTCCGTCCGCGCACCACCGAGACCACCGCCCTGGGTGCGGCCTACCTCGCCGGGCTCGCCACCGGTTTCTGGAAAGACCGGGCTGAAATCGCCACGCTCTGGTCGGCCGAGCGCACCTTCCGGGCCGGGGCCCCCGTCGCGGTCACCCGCCGCCTGCTGGCTGAATGGCACCGTGCGGTGCAGCGAACCAAATCCGCGGTGTAACTGCCCCCGCGGGCCATCGTCATCCCCGCATGGACCAGCTCTGGAATCCCGCCCGCCTGGCGATCGGCTTTGCCGTGCTCTGCGCGATCTTCGTGCCGCTGGAATCGTTGTTCCCGCTGGTGCGCCGGCAATTCTGGCAGCGCGCGGGGGTGTGGGCGGATGTCACCCATTTTTTCATCACCGGGGCCATCCGCAAGCTGCTCACCCTGTTCGCTGCCTACGTGCTGCTGACCCTGCTCGGTTTTTTGATTTATCCGCCGCTGCAAAGGATCATGACCACGCCGCCGTGGTGGGTGCAGTTCATCATCGCCAACATCGTCTTCGACCTCGGCGCCTACTGGGGGCACCGCTGGGCGCACACGGTGCCTTTCCTCTGGCGCTTCCATGCCGTGCACCACTCCAGCGAGCACCTCGACTTCATGGCGGCAAGCCGGCTGCATCCTTTCGACCAGACCTTCATCCGGCTCTGCGGCATCCTGCCGGTCTATCTGCTGGGTTTCAGCAAGGGTACCTTTGGTGCGCTGATCGCGTTCGAGGGGCTGCTGGCGATTTTCATCCACGCCAACGTCAAGTGGCGCTTTGGCTGGCTGGAGTGGCTGGTCGCCACCCCGGTCTTCCACCACTGGCACCACGCCAACGAGAGCCCGGAAACCTCGAACAAGAATTTCTCCGGGCTGCTCCCGTGGGTCGACTGGCTGTTTGGGACGATGTATCTGCCGCCGCGCTTCCCGGAAAAATACGGCATCAACGAGAAAATGCCCGCCGGTTACGTGGGCCAGCTGGCCCAGCCCTTCAAGCCGCGGGAATAGCCCTGCGAGCCGGCGGCGCGGGGTTTTTTACACCGGGGTCGCGGGCGGGCTTGCAGCCGGGCTCCCCCGGGGCAAATGTATCCGCCACACCCACGCCTGCCGCATGAAAATCTTTCGTTCGTCCGCCGCCCTGCTCGTTGTGCTCACGCTTGGCCTTGTGGCCTCCGCGCAGGAAAGCAGCGAGGTCGCCAGTCTCCGCGCCAAGGCGGTCAAGGGCAACGGCATCGCCCAATACAACCTTGGCCTGGCCTACGCCCAGGGGCGTGGTATTGCCGCCGATCCGGTCGAGGCCTTTGTCTGGCTGTCACTGGCCCGGGAAAACGGCGCCCGCGGCCGGGCCCTCGATACGGTGGTCGGTTCCCTCGACAAGGCCTCGCTGGAGCTCGCCCAGCAACGCCTGGCCGAACGCCGCGGCACGTCCGCCATCCGCCCGCCGGCGGCGGCGCCCGTGCATGCCGAAACTGCGATTCCGACGTCCGCCGCCCCGGAAAACCGCGGCACCACGGCGGGCGACGATTCGGCCAGTGCCACCCTGCGCAGCGAACGCGATGCGCTTGCGGTCCGCGTGAACAACCTCTCCGGCGATCTCGCCGAGCTGCGCGGCGAACGCGAGCGCCTCACCAAGCTGGCCGGCGACAACGAAAAGGCGGCCCGCGCCGCCGAGGCCCGGGTCGCCGATCTCACCCGCGCCAGCGATGCATCGAAAGCGGAGCTGGCCCAGGCCCGCCAAGCCCTCGCCAGCCTGCAGCAGGCGCCCAAGTCCGCCCCGGATACCACGGCCCTGGACGCGAAAGCCCGCGAACTCCAGGCCGCGCTGGCTGAGCTGGAGGCCGCCAGGAACTTCGGCCGCCAAGTCGAGGATACCCTTAACAAGGTCAATGATGACCGGGCGCGCGTCGCCGCGACCGCCGCCGCCGAATTGGAAGCCGCCAAGAATTTCGGCCGTCAGGTCGAGGATACGCTCAACAAGGTCAACGACCAGAAAGCCACCCTCGAGGCCCAGCTCACCGCCGCCCGGCAGGAGCTCGCCGCCAAGCCCGGCGCCCCGGCTTATCCTGATCTCTCCGGCCGCGTGAACGAACTGGAGGCGGCGCTGGCCGCCGCGCGCAACGCCGGTCCGAAATATCCGGATCTCCGCGCCCGGGTGACCGAGCTTGAGACCCAGTTCGCCGCTTCCCAGACCGCCGCCCGGGAACGCGCCGAGGAACTTGCCCGCGCCAATACCAAGCTGGCGGGCGACGAGACCGCCTTTGCCGCCGTCAACCGCGAGCTGGCTACCGCCAAGGCTGCCCTGGTTCAGGCCAACCAGGCGCTGGCGGCCAAGCCCGCGGCCCCGAAATACCCGGATCTCTCGGGCCGGGTCAGTGAACTTGAAGCTTCGCTCACGGCCGCGCGCAACGCCGCGCCCAAGTACCCCGATTTGTCCGGCCGCGTGAGCGAGCTCGAGGCGCAACTCACCAGGGCGAAACAGCCGGCCTATCCCGATCTGCGCACTCAGGTCGGCGAGTTGGAGTCGAAGGTTGCGACCCTGAATACCGCCGCCGCCCAGGCGCAGCAGCAGGTCGCGGCGCTGGCGCAGGCCAAAGATACTGCCGAAAAGGCCCTCGCGGCGAAACCCGCGGCGCCAAGCTACCCCGACCTCTCGGGCCGGGTCAGCGAACTCGAAGCTTCGCTCACGGCCGCGCGCAACGCCGCGCCCAAGTACCCTGATCTCTCCGGCAAGGTTGCGGAGCTTCAGGCCCAGCTTGCGGCCAAGCCGGCGGCGCCGGGTTATCCCGACCTGTCGGGCCGCGTGCATGAATTGGAGACCTCACTGGTTGAGGCCAACCGGCAGCTGGCCGCCGCCCAGCAGGCCAAGCCTTCCTACCCGAATCTTTCCGGCCGCGTGGCCGAGCTTGAATCAAGCCTGTCCGCGGCCAATACGGCCCGGACCGAGGCGCTCAACCAGCTCGCCACACTGGCGCAGGCTAAGGACGCCGCCGAAAAGGCACTGGCCGCGAAACCCGCGGGCCCGGTTTACCCCGATCTGTCCGGCCGGGTCCGCGAATTGGAAACCGCACTCGCCGACTCCAGCCGCCAGCTCGTCGCCGCCCAAAGCGCCAAGTCCGCCCCCTCCGCCTACCCGGATCATTCCGGCCGGGTGGGTGAACTCGAAGCCGCCCTGGCAACGGCCATCCAGAAATTCGGCGCCGCCGAGCAGGCCCGCGCCGAGGTCACGCGGCAATTTGACGACTTCAAGAGTGCGACCGCCGCCGCTCAGCGCGAGCGAACCACCCTGATGTCCAACCTCAAGATGCTCGAGGCCGACAAGGCCGCGCTGCGCCGCCAGGCGGAGGCCGCCACGGCCGACTCGAACCAGCTGCGCACCCAGGTCGCCGCCTTGAGGACCCAGGCCGCGGCGCCCAAATCCACGGCGCCCGCGTATCCCGATCTTTCGGGCAAGGTCGCCGAACTCCAAGCCCAGCTCGCCGCCAAGCCCGCCGCACCCGGTTACCCCGACTTGTCCGGCCGCGTAGGCGAACTGGAAGCCGCCCTGGCTGTGGCACGCAACGCGGCGCCGAAATATCCCGACCTCAGCGCCCGGGTGACCGAGCTCGAGACCCAACTGGCCGCCAAGCCCGCCGCACCGGCTTATCCCAACCTCAGCGACAAGGTCGGCGAATTGGAAACCAAGCTCGCGAGCCTGACCGCCGCCAGTCAGGCCGCACAGGCGCAGGTCGCCAGCCTCAGCGCTGAGCGTGACGACGCCCGCCGGGCGCAGGGCGAACTGAGCGACAAGGTGGCGAAGCTCGTCCAGGAGAAGACCGAGCTCGCCGCCAGCAAGGCGGCCCCCGCCTATCCTGACCTGCGTGAACGTGTCGCCGGCCTTGAGTCCGACCTGCTGGCTTCCCGGAAGGCGTTGGCCGAAAGACCCGCCGCGCCAGCTTACCCCGATCTCTCGGGTCGCGTCACGGAATTGGAAGCCGCCCTTACCGCGGCCCGCAGCGCCGCCCCGAAATATCCCGACCTCAGTGCGCGGGTGGCCGAACTTGAAGCGCAGCTCACCGCCAAACCGGTTGCACCCGCTTATCCCGATCTCTCCGACAAGGTCGCCGCGCTCACCAGCGAGGTCGGTCAGCTCCGTACCGACCGCGAGCGCATGCAGAAGATGATCGCCGACACCGGCCGCCAGTTGGCGGAAGCCACGGCGGCCAACCGCAGCCGTCCGGTTGCCCCGGCTTATCCCGATCTTTCGGGCAAGGTCGCCGAGCTTGAGGCCAAGCTGGCCGCGGAGAAGCCCGCCGCGCCGGCTTACCCCGATCTCTCCGACAAGGTCGCCACGCTCACCAGCGAGGTCGGCCAGCTCCGCGCCGACCGCGAGCGCATGCAGAAGATGATCGCCGACACCGGCCGCCAGCTCCGCGACAGCACGGCGGACGCCTCCCGGATCAAGGAGCTCGAAACGCAGGTGACCGCCGCCAAGGCGCAGGCCGGCGGCCTCGCGGGCGAACGCGACACGGCCCGCGATACCATTGCCCGGCTGGAACAGGAAAAGGCCCAGCTCGCCGCCACCAAGCCGGCCGCACCCGCCTACCCCGATCTTTCCGGCCGCGTGAGTGAGTTGGAGGCGCAACTCGCCGAAAGCAAGGCCGCCGCACCCCGTGGCCGGACCCCGGCTTATCCCGATTTGACCGGTCGTGTCAGCGAACTCGAGGCCGCCCTCGCCCAAGCCAGGCAACAGCTGGCCGCGGCGCAGGGCGCTCCCGCCGCGGGTGGCGACACCTCCGAACTGGCGAAGAAACTCGCTGACACGGAGGACCGGCTGGCAACCTCGCTCCGCGGCTTTGCCGCGCTGCAACGCGAACGCGACGCCTTGGCGGAATCCGCCGGGAAGTCCGCCGCGGCCGTCACCGCCGAGCGCGACGCGCTCGCCACCCAGGTCGCCAGCCTCACGGGCCAGGTCGAGCAGCTCCGCACCGCCGCGCAGAGCAATTCAGGCACCATGCAGGCGGAGCTGACCCGGCTCAACGAGGCGGTCGCCGCGTTGCAACGCTCGTCGACCCAAGGTTCGCGCGACTTGGCCGCCACGCGCGCCCTCGCCCAGCAGCTGCAGGGCGCCAACACCGTCCTCGCGGGGGAAAACTACCAGTTGAAGACCATGCTCGCCCGCAGCGTCGGCGGTGCGGCGCCGGTCACGGCACCCGTCGCCGTCCCCGTGGCCCGCACCCATGTGGTCGTGGCGGGCGACTCGCTCTCGCGCCTCAGCCAGCGCTACTACGGCAACGCCAACCGCTGGCAGGAGATCTATAGCGCCAACGCGAGCCTGCTCGGGCCCAACGGCGTGCTGCGCGTCGGCACGGAATTGCGCATACCGTAGGCTGCGACCGCCTCAAGTCACCGCCAGGATCGCCGCGAGCGTGACCAGCGAGGTCAGCACGCTGAGCACGATCGCGCCCGAGGCGAGCGCCTCGTCGCCCTTCATCTCCAGCGCCATGGTGTAGGATACGATGGCCGTGGGGCACGCCATGAGAATGAGGACCATCTTCAGCTCCAGGGCGCCCAGACCCAGGGCCCGGCCCACCAGCCAGCCCAGCACGGGTGAGACCGCGGTCTTCAGCAGCGCCGAACCGAGCGGCCGCCGCCAGTCGGCCCCGAGCCGTACGGTCACCAGCGAACCGCCGACGCCCAGCAGGCCCAGCGGCAGGGCCATTTCCCCCAGCGCCGTGAAGGTCTTGTCCACGGCGGACGGCAGGGTCCAGCCGGCCAGGGCGAATCCCATCCCCGCGAAGGTCGCGAGCAGTGGAGGCGTGGTCGCCAGTTGCCGCAGAAACGGCCACAGCATGCGCCCGCTCAGTTGGTGCTGGCTGAGCAGCAGCACGACCACGCCGGCCGTGTTGTAGAAGACCATCATCGGCGCGACCGTCACGATCGCCGCCGTGCGCACGGACAGGCCCCCGGCCAGCGGCGTGTCCGGCAGGGAGTAGATGATCGGCAGGCCGACGAACGCCAGGTTGCCGCGGAAGCCGCCCTGCACGAAGGTGCCGGCCGCCGCCGCCGGCACGCGCACCAGCCATGCGGCGAGATAGCCGACCAGCACCAGGAGCACGGTCGCCCCGAGCATCACGCCGAGCATGAGTCCCGCCCCGCCGCCCGAGTGAAACGACGAGACCAGCTGCGAGAACAGCAGCGCCGGCAGGCCCAGCCAATAAGTGACACGGTTGGCTTCCTTCAGGAAATCCGGCGAGACGAAGGCCGTCTTTTGCAAGACGGCTCCCCCGGCGATGAGCAGGAAGACCGGGGCCAGGATGTTCAGGATGTGCACGGGCAAGGAGCTTGCCCGGCCATGCCCGCCCGGCGAGTCCGTTTTGGCATCGCCTCGCCGCGGGCGGCATGTTGCGTTCGGCGCATGTCCTCGCATTCGATCGCGTTCATCGGCACCGGCGTCATGGGCCGCAGCATGGCGGGCCACCTGCTCAAGGCGGGCCACACCCTGCACATCTTCAACCGCACCAAGGCCAAGGCGCAGCCGTTGCTTGACGCTGGCGCGCACTGGCACGAATCCGCCGGGGTCGCCGCGGCGCAGGCGGACTTTGTCTTCACCATCGTGGGTTTTCCCGCCGACGTGGAAGCCACCTACTTCGGACCGGCCGGCGTGCTCACCGCGGCCCGGCGGGGCACCGTGCTCGTGGACATGACGACCTCCAGCCCGCTCCTCGCCAAGCGCATTGCGGGGGCCGCGTCCGCCAAGGGCCTGGTCGCGCTCGATGCGCCCGTGTCCGGCGGCGATGTCGGCGCCCGCGAGGCGCGGCTGGTCATCATGGCCGGAGGCGATGCGGCTGCTTTTGCCCGCACAAAGCCGCTGTTCGAGCTGATGGGGAAAAACATCGCCCTCCACGGGGGTGCCGGCGCGGGCCAGCACTGCAAGCTGGCGAACCAGATCTCCATCGCCTCCATCATGATGTCGTGGTGCGAGGCGCTGACCTACGCACAAAAGGCCGGGCTCGACCCGGCGCGCGTCATCGAGAGCATCGGTGGCGGTGCCGCGGCAAGCTGGTCGCTCAACAACCTGGCCCCGCGCGCGCTGAAGGGTGACTTCGCGCCCGGCTTCTACGTGAAACATTTCCTGAAGGATATGCGCCTCGCGCTCGAATCCGCCGAGGCGATGAACCTGGACCTGCCCGGCCTGCAACAGGCGAAAAGGCTCTACGACGAGGTGGCGGCGCGCGGCTGGGAAGAGAACGGCACCCAGGCCCTGCTCAAATTGTACCAAGCGCAGGGCTGACCACCAGCGCTTGCGGGCCCGCGCGCCTGCGCCCTCAGTCGATCGTCTTGTTCTCGAGGCCGGGGCAGTCCCGGGTGGTGATGGCGTGGGCGTTGCGGAGATTGAAAACCGGGACGTCCTTCGCGGCCGGCAGTGTCGCGCCGGCGAACAAGATCCCGGTGACGTCATCCAGCATCACAACCGGCCGGAGATCCTCCGTCGCCGTGCGCAGCTCGACATTGGTAAACGTGAGATTTTTCACGTGCCGGGCGAACAGACCCCAGCTCGGCATGACGCCGAGGCGGCCGGGCTCGGGGTAGCGCTGAGGCTCATACATGGGCACCTCGCGGGCGGCCTGCTCCTTCGTGCCGCCGCCCATGAAATCGATGAAGATGTTGCTGAGCGTGACATCCTCGACCGGGTGGCCGGGCTCGCCGGCGATCAGGATGCCACTCTCGGCGGCGACATTGTGCGCGACGATGTTGTCGATCTTGATGCGACGCGCGGCGCCCACCGCGATTGGCGCCGGGCCGCGGAGGCGCTCGCCGAGGCGGATGTAGATCGGGGCGTTGTTGATGTCGCGCATCGTGAGATTGGTGATGGTGATGTCTTCCATCAGCCCGCCGTCGACCTCCTCAAGCGCAAGACCACGGCAGGACTCGAACACGCAGTTGGAAATGGTGAGGTTGCGGAAGCCGCCGTTGGCCTCGGTGCCGAGCTTGATGCGACCGGTGCCCTTGCCCTTCATCTCCTTGTTCTGGCGCGTGCCGTCGAGCAGCGTGCCCTCGTCGAAGCCGCTGACCTGGCAGTTGGTGATGGTGATGTTCTCCGTCGGCATGACGCGGCCGAGGCCGAATGAGGCCTTCGGGCAGATGCCATCGTCGTAGGGCGAGTTGACCGTGCAGTTCGACACGCGGACGTTCTGGCAGCAATCGAAGTCGATACCGTCGCGGTTGGTGTCGATCTTTAGGCCGTCGCAGGTCCAGTTCTGCACGCCGGTGGCGAGGATGGCGAAATGGCCGCCGTGGTAGATGGTGAAGTCACGGAAGATGACATTGCGGCAGTTCTTCAGCGCGATGGCCTTGTTGCCGACGCCGGCCGGCAGCGTGTCGCGCCCGGGATAGCCGAAAGGACCGGGCTTCTGCGCGACGATGGCGTCCCGGACCGCCTGCGGCAGCGGAAAAGCCACGCGATAATTGCCCTCGGCCGAACCGGCCTCGCGGCGCGCAGCGCGCTCCTCGGGAAGGAAATCCCGCCGGCCGGCGCCCTTGCTCAGGCCGCGGCCGAAGATCCGGCCCGGGCCCATGATGGCGATGTCCGTCAGGTCCTCGCCCCAGATGAGGCTGTTGTGCCAGTACGAGTGGCCGAAATCCTCATAGTGGTCGACATTGGGGACGGAGCCGGTGGTCGGTTCGGGGGCATCGTAGCCGACGGAGAGGTCCTCGGATGGTTCGGCTGCGACGATGGTCGCACCCATGCCGAGGTAGAGCGCGACATGGCTCTTCAGGTGGATGGAGTAGCTCAGGTAATTGCCCGCGGGAAAGAACACCGTGCCACCGCCCGAGGCCGCTGCCGCGTCGATCGTCGCGTTGATGGCCGCAGTGTCGAGCGTGACGCCGTCGCCCTTGGCGTCATGGTCGCGGACGTTGAA
>Ga0228698_1000986_pt1 | contig 15585 bp, 14 predicted proteins | sample McNCre117_Aug_MG_FD_178015 | JGI IMG/M metagenome (GOLD analysis project Ga0228698, IMG submission 178015) | Freshwater microbial communities from McNutts Creek, Athens, Georgia, United States - 1-17_Aug_MG | ecosystem: Environmental > Aquatic > Freshwater > Creek | place: USA: Georgia...
AAACATTGTCCGAAGTCGCGTCGCTTCTTCGCTGCCGATCGTCACAATACCTCCCGCACGTGCAGTCATAAAGCGGAAGAGTTTCTGCTTGAGTGTTGCTCTTTCGCCGATGAGGCTCGCAATGCTGAAGTCATGCATGACCCAAAGCGGCTTTCGAAATGGATAGAGAATATGAATGAACTGTGTACCAAACGCTGCAGAGGTGTACACGATGTCGTACTGCACAATCCATGGGAATAGGAGCACATGAATAAAGTAGACATTGATGTGGCGTCGCAAAAAATCAGCTACACGCTTTGAAAAAAAATGCTCGAGCTCGAGAAAGGTTGCATCGATATCGTATGCATCCATGCCCACCATACCCCAAAACCCCGCAGCGTGGTTTTTACCTTCAAGAATTGCCCGATGCGCAGTAGAGCGCTCGTTGCTAAAGAGAAACAATACGCGGAGTCGTTTTGGTTTCATATACTAGTGCTTCGCTATCCTGCGCGCCGTACACATGCTCGGTATCAGCTTTGAGTCCGTGACACTAAAACCATGCTCTCTAAGGTACTGTTTGAGGGCTTTTGAATCGTGTCCGGTGACACCGTGATACTCAAGAATGATCATGTCTATCTTTGCGAGCGTGTCTTTGGATGCGCCATAGAGCAGCTCGTACTCTGCGCCTTCACAGTCGACCTTAAGGCAATGACAGTGTGCAATTGCGTTATCTGTAAAGATCGCATCGAGTGTAGTGCACAGCACCGTTTCGTGTGCGCCATCGCCGATTTCAAACGACAGCGAATTCTTGCCACTACTTTCTCCTGCGATAGCGAGCGAACGCTCACCCACCTCACCACCCACCGCCATTTTATATGCCGATGCCTGCGCTTCGAGCTTATTTAAACGAATATTTTCGGTCAGCAGTGCGAAGTTTGTTGACTCTGGCTCGTACGCGACGACACGGGCACTTCGCAGTGTGCGAAGTGCCCACACCGTAAATGTGCCGATATTTGCACCGATATCAATGACGACCGGTGCTGCAACATGCTTCAGCTCTTCGAGGTCACGGTACTCTTTGAGGTGAAAGACTTCGACAATCGTGCCGAGATTATTGTTGGTATTTACCACCTTAAACACCACACCGCTCCACAGGCGAAGATACGGGAGATGTTTCCCGGTGTAGTGCGCTTGGATAACAGCAAGAAAATTAGAAAAAAGAGTTACCAGCGTATAGAGTCGTTTCAGTTTCTGCATACGAGACAAACGCCGCTATTGCGGCTGCATGTAGTTACGGAGGAGCTCCGAGCTTGAGCGTATCTTTCCTCCTTGTCCGATGTTAAAAATCATTTCAATACCGTGCTCTTCGCAGACTACTGCCTCAGGGAGGTCGCTCGTGCTCCGGCGGTCACCGCCGTTCGCAAAGATATGCGGTTTCAACCGTTCGAGTGCTTCGCCAACATCGTTGCGATCAGACTCAAGAATAAAAACGTCATCGACGCATTCGAACGCACGAATGATTTCTGCACGGTCGTCTTGCTGCATGAACGCTTTTCCTTTTTTTCGTACCAGCCATGCATCGCAATTAAGCACGACGATGAGTTTTCCTTCCTCACCGACGAGCGCTTTCGCCTCCTCAAACATACGGACATGTCCAATATGCACCGGATCAAAACCACCGCTGACTACAATTGTTTTACCCTCATGACTCATATCATCGTATTAGTTAACGTGCATCTATTGTAACAGAATGGACAAAGGGAAGGTTTCTTGACAGAGAAAATACGTATGGCTTAGTGGACATTTGTTTCCAAAAATGCCTTGAGCGAGGCGCCGTGAATCTTCCAGGTAAAACGCTCCGAGGCGCTAAGGCTCTTTGCCGAAAGCGCTGCTTGTCGCGCTGGGTCTGCTATAAGGGCCGTAAGAGCGCTGACAAGCCCCTCCACGTCACCAGAAGGCACAAAGACAACTTCATCGTCAGAGACCACAGCGCGAAGCGAGGGGAGATCAGACGCGATAATGGGCTTCCCTGCGGCAAGATACTCAAAGAGCTTCAGTGGCGAAGTTTGCGTACGAGACTCTTCGTGCTCATCGGTGTTTGGAAGTAGAAGAATGTCGGCCGCGGCAAGATACTTTGGCACGATGGATTTTTCCTGATGTCCGAGGTAGCGGATGTTTGCAAGACCCTGCTCGAGCGCCTTTGCACGGTACTTGGTCACATCCTGAGGAAGTCCTCCCACACAAACAAATAGCACGGCAGGATTTTCTTTCTCGAGCGCTGCTGCAGCGAAGAGCGTTTCTGCACCCTTCCAGGAATAGAGATGCCCGCTGTAAAGCACAATGGTCACATTGTTAGGGAGCGAGAGCTCAGCACGGAGCTCGTTTTTTGTCGTCGTTCGGTACGGATTTTCATCTGAGCCATTCGGGATGGCGACGATGGGTGCAGCGACGATGGGTGCAAGTGTGTCTGCAGTGCCAGGAGAATTTGCGACGACGCCTGCGACCCGCGCGAGCATACGCGCGGTCGCAGGCGTCTCGGTAGCACGGTGTGCATTAAACACAACACGAAAACCAAGGATTCCAAAAAACCACACAAGTCCCTTGTCTCGCGTCATGATGGGTACCTTTTTGTCGAGTCCATACAAGCACAGTGCTATCGCAAATGTCACGAGCTGTATCACAAACGCGATGCGATCAACGACTGCATTCCCCATCATCAGGTCGGCGCACGGCACATACACGACCGGTAGGCCCTGCGGTAGTCCATAGAATGCATGCCATGGCTGCTCCACGGTGTTACGCCTGCGCGGTACATAGAGCGTCACGTCCACACCCTGTGCACGCAGCTCAGTACAGACGCGTGCTATTTGGTAGCCATGCGCCTTTTCGGTAGGAAAACGAATGTTTGCTATGTAGTTGAGTCGCATGGGTATAGATTGAAAAAAAAGCGCGCTGTGACATACTCTGTGTAATGACACATGTCGCAATTATCGGTGCTGGGCGTTGGGGTAGAAACCTCATCGAAACACTCAGGAAAAACCCCACCATTACCATAGCATATATCGCCTACAGCGGTAGCGATGAAACTGCTGCCTGGCTCTCCGCACATCATCCCGATATCAAAACGACAACCGACTTCCGCAACGTGCTTCAAGACGGAGCGGTCGATGCTGTCTGTGTCGCTACACCCATCGATACGCACGGAGCGATTGTGCGAGAGGCACTGACCGCTGGGAAACATGTTTTTGTGGAAAAGCCCCTTTCCACCAACACTAAGGAAATTGCTGCACTCTATACACTCGCCGAAGAAAAAAATCTCACGCTCTTCCCTGGCTATATCTACCGCTTCGACCCAGATTTTAAAGTAGCGTGGGCACGTGTCGCAGGAAAAAATGACATACACGTCGAAACGCGCTGGGAAAAATATGGAACATTTGAAACACCGCTCACGGTGAACTTACTCGTGCATGAACTGGCACTTGTATCAGAACTCATCGGCACGCTCGCACTTCAAAATGTTGCGCGAAATGAAACCAACGTCTGCGATATTACCGTGAGCGGTGAGCGTGGAACTGCACATATTTTCATCAACCGAACCCAAAAGGAAAAAAAGAAACTACTTACCATACACAACGGAGCAATAACAGAAACAGTTCCATTCTCACACAACAACCTCCTCGACCTCGAGTGTGATGCATTTTTTGCATCAGTTGCACACAGAAGTCCGGACAACAAAAAACGGCAACAGATTGACGAATCAATCGCTGCCGTCCTGTCGTCATTACTACAACCGTAGGTTGATCAAAATGAGTGCGGAGAGCTCGCGGCGTGTTTTCTTCAGCATGCCGAGAACTACATCAATGCGGCGCTTTTTATGCTTCAGTTTTTCAAGCTGACGCGGGTCTTGCATTGTGGTGCGCTGATCACCGTCACTCACATTTGGGTAAATGACCGTAAGCGGATGTTTCATTTTTGAACGAAACAAATTCGCAAGATCGCCGACACCTTGATGATCGAGGTCACACTTAAAGTCGACCGGTCGTGGATCAATGGCATCAAAGCCATTGTCGATGAGCGAAAGCTTCCAGTATGCACGTTGGTTCGTGATCGCACCCTGACCAGCCGACGGAACGTCTGGCGGCACAATCGCGATTGCGTCAGCATACAGCATTGCCTGTCGCGCATCAGCTGTAGCACGCTGTGTGATGAGATGCCCGCTCGTTGCCGAGATAACCAAAAGCTAGCGATAATCTTCGTTCTTGATCTCTGCAAGCTACGAGTTGGGCACGCCCACAAACAGATCGCCGCAGCCGCCTTTACGCACCGACACAAAGTCGTCGCCTTCGAAAGCTTCCTTGAGCGTCGCATAGGTCAAACCGCAGTCGGCGTCAGGGTATGTAGCGTTTTCCCACACCACAAACCGAACATGGTCAATGAGCTTATCCCTGAGCTGCTCGACCAACTTCTTGTTGGTTGCAATGAGCGCAGGCACGCCTTCTGCGCGAGAGCGCAATGGTATCTTGGGCCACGAGAACCTCCTTCTTTTTGAAAAGAAAACATCCGGCCGAAACCGGACTCCGAAAATACTATACTTACATTTTTAGAGTTTACGCAAGACTTGCCGTAATCATAGCCACAACATCGCGTGCAGCCTGCACGCTGTTCCCCACCTTGCCGGAGTAGATGGTGAAGACACGATGGTCGAGCGACTCGATGATGGTCGGGCGCTCGTCGGTTGCATCCACCTTTGGCAGCACCGTGCGGATGGTGTACATGGAGCCGACATGGCGTGCATCCGTAAGCGCAGGAATAAACTTCGCGCCCGCTTCGATGAACGAAGCGAAATTGGTGACCGAAGGATTTTCGACAATGCCTTTATTAAGAAGCAGCACGAGTGCTTCTGGCACTTCAGGATGTGCGCCGAAGCTTCGCTTATGAATGGCGTGCTCCACATGGCCCATCACGGCATAGCCACTGTCGCCTAGAGGGTCAAAACACATAAACGGACCATCCATGATGACCGTTGAAATACCGCGGAGACTTTCCGGCATTTCTACCACTGGCTTTTCGCACACTTCGTACTGGTAGTCGCGATGGAGCGCTTCGCGATCTTTTATCGCACTGTTGAAATATGCGTAGGTTGCTACCACGACGTAGTCGAATGCATCAAGCTCGTCTGCGTGCACTTCAGTGTTGAGCATCAGTGTCACGCCGGCAGCCTGAAGCCGTGCAGCGACGATGCGGCGAAGCGCTGCAGGGTCGTACAGTGTCTCCTCCACACGCACGATGACGTCTACCATACTCGGTGCAATGTGTGCAGGTGTTTCGATGGTATACGGCAGATTGTGCTCGCGAAGTATAGAAAGGTATTCATCACCACTCACCTTGCTCCCTTCTTTTGCAATAGCGTAATAGTGTGGCTGGTGCGACATAATCGCTTCTTTAAATGTTTCTTCAAAAAGCGGTGTTGCTTCCATACACGAGCGAATCGTGTCGCTACTTCGTGGGTAGTGGTAGCCACGATGCATGCGGTACTGGTTGATACCAGACGCAGCCTGCATGATGTCAGATGCTTTGTCGAAGAGCGTCACAGAAAAACCTGCTGCAGAAAGCTCGAGTGCTGCATTTGCACCAAAAATACCCGCACCAATAACCGCCACTGTTTTCCCGTTGTTGCCCATAATACTAGGATAGTACCGGGACTTTAGAGAGACTGCAATGTATGGACAATGAGACGAATGAGGCGCCCGAGGCTGTGCTCGCGGACCGCCGCCTCGCGGAGGAGTGTCGAGAGACGTTCCTGCTCAGTGCGAGTCAATGCTGCGAATCGCTTGATCTCATCAACGTATGCGCTCACCTCTTGTGGCTGCACCGATGACTTCGGAAGGTCTTTTGCGTACACCGGACTTGAGCTAATGATGTAGCAGCCAACGGCCATTGCCTCCACCGCGGTTTTGTCGGCACTGTTGGTATTGCTCGTATGCAAAAAGATATCTGAAGTGTGAAGCTCCTCGAGCACACCGTCCTGGTCTTTGCCGCCGGTCATCACCACACAGTCGGACAGACCGCGTGCGACGATATCTGCTTTTATTTTTTCTTCATACGCGATATCTTCAGCTTTTCCTGGGGCGCCCACAATATGGAGTGTGACCTTCGTTGTCGCGCGAAGTGCATCGGCAATATCGAGCGCAAACTCGAGATTTTTAATCGGTGCAATGCGCCCAACCACCAGAAGGGTGAGCGTGTCGTGCGGCTCACGCGCTACGGGCGCAAAGCGTGTAGTGTCGACACCCTGTCCTGTCACCAAGACCTTTGGTGTATCGATGCGAAAACTTTCCTTCGAGCCCGTGAATATCTGGTGCGCAAACAGTGCTGCGATACGAAGCTTTGCATTTACCGTGCGGTGCGCGTACCAGAGCGATACCTTTTTACCCATGAGTCGCCACGGTATGCCGCCAAGTACGACGTACTCTGGGTTCATATGCACAAAGACCGCGTCGTACTCATGACGATATGTCCAGATGGTTGTATAAAAACGCCAGAGGTATTTGAGGCGCGAAACTCCCTTCTCTTTTCCAAGGCTTACCACACGGACGTTTGCAGGGAGTTCGTGATGACCTTCTTTGAGACACATCGCCACGACGCTGTCGCTTTCCTCTGAAAACACTTCGAGCCATCGGTGAAAAAAACCGAGGCCTGGGTCGGTGCTATCGATGATCTGGGTAATCACCAGCAACTTCATAGTACTAATGGTTATACGCGTCTACAATGCCCCGTGCAAGTACCTCGGTACTATGCGACGACACTGCAACAGCACGAAACGCCTGCCCGAGAGTGTGCCGTGCCTCGTAAGACATTTTCATCACATGACGAATGCGCTCCGCAAGCTCAACGTCATTTTCCTGTTCAACATACACAAACTCGCGGTAGTTTTGAGCAAATTCGTCGAACGACTCGTTCGACGTCAAAATGGGGAGCCCCGAAGCAGCTGCTTCGATGATAGATTTCTCAAGTGCAGGCCGTATATTCATCGAAATGTAGAGATCGGCACCCTGATGCATTTTTGCAACTTCAGCATTTTTCATGGGGCCAAAAAAAGTAACGATGTCACCCAGTCCAAATGAACGAGAAAATGTGCGAACTTCTTCGGCAAACACTTCTTTCCCAAGACGCGGTGCACCGACCACCGTGAGTGTGAATGGTTTATCGATTGATTCATTGAGGAGCGAGACAGCACGAATGAGTGTTTCGTAGTCTTTCGTAGGACTTATATCGCCCACCGTCACCATGCGAAATACACCATCGTGTTTCGGTCGCAAAATGGGGTGAAACTTTGCCGTATCGACGCCATGTCCCACAATATGTTTCACATCCCCACCACCATGGTACCCATGTGTTGTGGGAGTAAAAATAAACGAAAGAAAAAGCTTCGCACACTGCAAACTTACCTGTGGGTCGCCATACGCGTACCACAGACCAATTTTTTTTCTCCAAAGTTTCCACCACCATCCTGAGTGGACTACGACCCACGGCGTATCGTAGACAAACACAGCGTCATACCGCTTGATAAGCCGGGCCAAAAACCACACATACTTTACGAAACGGTGTATACTCCCTTTCTTCACTTCCCAACCGAGTGTATGTACATGTACGTGTGTCGGGAGTGTGTGATAGCCTTCTTTTTTTGTAATAATTTCGATCGACGAGCAGTGTTTTGCAATTTCTTCAACCCATCGATGAAAATACCCGACCTTGAGATCGTCGACGTCGAGCGTGTCTGTAACAATGAGCAACCGCATGGCTATAGTGTATCTTGTTTCACCTCATCTGTGGATGTTGGCAGCACTGCTACGGGGATTCCGCGATACTGAGAAACCACACGAGCAAGTACAAACACAAGCTGTTCAATCGATGCGGTACGCGATGTTCCCGTTGCCAACAGACGCGATTTTGCCTCCTTTGCAAAATGCAATCGTTCAGCACTATTGTTCATGTAGTGTGCGATGCTCTGTATCGCACATCCAAGGTCTCCAGTCTTACAGATGAGTGCCGAAACATTATGCTCAAGAACACCGCCGAGCGTCGCACCGGCGGTCGTTATAACAGGAAGCTCAAGCAACACAGCCTGTAGCAATACACTGTCCGATGCTTCATCGTCAGTGAGTTCCATCAACATACCTGCAGATGCCATATAAGGCGCAGGTGGTACCTCACCAAGAAATAGTACTTGCTCCTCAAGTCCCTTGCTTTTTACCAATGCTTCAAGCATTGCACGTTGCGGTCCATCACCAATGATGAGCAGTCCTATCGAACGATACTGACGAAGTGTGTACTGCACGGCGTTGATCACAAAAGTAACTCTCGTATCATTGGCTAACGGCGCAACTACGAGTAACGTGAAGGTGAACCTAGGATATAGCGAGTGAATCAGATTTCGATCAAGCGGTTGCGTGGGTGGGCTGAGTTCCATGTATGGCGGCACAACACTGACCGATACCTCAGCAAGCTCGTGTCGCGCGAGCGTGGTGCGCTTGAGTCGCTCGGTAGTGACACATAGGTGATCTGCACGAGAAATAATGTGATGCGCCCACCAGACGCGATAGCTATTATTGTCGTGCTCGTCAAGGAAGTGAGGATCATACACGCTGCTGCTGTTGTATACCACGAGCGGCGTGCGAAACCACCGAGCAATACAATACGCAGCCCCCGCGAGCTCAAACGGGTCACGAGCAACAACAATATCAGCGCGAAAAAACTTTGCAAAGTAAAGCTGCTCACGCGCAAGAAGAAACGCATCGTATGGATATTTCCACCATATGGTGGTATTTGTCGGGTACGCCCAAACATTTTCTGCAATCTGTAAACCTGAAAACGAATGTGTGGCTTTAGTAAATACAATAACGTGCACTTCCTCAAAGAAGGGACCGTAGGCTACATAAAGTCCTTGTGTCGCACTACCGTCTTCAAAAACATCATCCTCGTAGGACAGAAATAGCACACGCAACTTTTCGCGCACAGAAACGACGGCTGGTGGAAGTTCGGGCACGGCTACCGCGTCCTCTGTGGGTGCTACTTGCTCGTGCTCATATTTTTCTTTGAGCTGTGGGTCAACAATCAAAAGATCATCAAGTGCCTCATCATGCATCGGTTGTGCACCGTTCATGGATAGATCTGTTGCACTCTGGTCGAGGGGTTTCGAGGAACCTAACATAGCACTTAGTATACAAAACAAATGACCGCTACACGAAGCGCGTACAAAGTTCTGAAAATGCGGTGAGTGCTTTTTCTTTTGTAAATGCTGCCATGCGGCGCGTACTTGCCTCGCCCAGCTTTTGCTGCAACTCCGCATCATTGAGAACTTTTATCAGTGCAACCGAGAGTGCGTGTGGATCACGCACAGGTACGAGGAACCCTTCAACACCATCACGAATGAAGTCGTGTGCGCCAGCGACCTCTGTTGACACAAGCGGAAGGCCTGCAAGCGCAGCTTCGTGAAGCACCATACACGTACCTTCGTAGAGTGAAGGAAGCACAAACACTGTTGCCTTTTTAAATTCCTTGGCAATCGCCGCGTAGGGTATCGCACCAGTAAACGTAACTACATCAGCAACGCTCTCTGAAGCAGCATATGCATGAAGTGTACGGTCAAGCTCTCCCGACCCCACAATACGCAACCGCGCAGCCGGACAATGCTCTTTTACTTCTTTCATTGCAGCAAGCAGCGTGGGTAGGTCTTTCTGATAGCTCAAACGTCCAACAAATAGAATTGTCACATGATCACGAAGTACTGGTACCTGACTGAGCGTGAGTGAAAAATCAACTGTGTCGACATAAAACGGCACAACGGCAATTTTCTCCCGCGGTACACCACGTGTCACCAGACGCTCACATTCAAATGCAGTCGAAACACGCACGACGTCTGTATACGCTACCGCAATACGCATGAGTATATGTTTCAAACGATTTGAAAATCGCTCGCGTACGTACCATGGATTGAATATCATGTCGGCCATACTGTGCACGACAAGTGGTATCTTGAGACGATACTTAAGAAAAATGCCGAGGACGCTAGCGAGGTGAGGGTTGTCGACCATAATGAGATCAAACGGCATTTCGGCATGGAGCTCACACGCGCGCTGATAAGCACCAACGAGAAACGCGAGTGGATTCCCGGCCGGAATAGGCAGAATAGTGAGATTCTCAGCGATTATCGGATTGCCACCCTTTGCATCCTGGACGAGAACGGTATACGAAGAAAGGCGCGCTGCGTACTCTTTTTGTCGAGCGAGTGCTCCTGAAAACGCAGCAGTGTCGAGGAGACCACTGCCGTATTGTGAAATGGAAAGGACACGAAGTGGAAGCTGATTGTTCATAACGCCACCGCTGAAACAACGTGTAAAAGTTCTGTGAGTGTATGTACGGTTATCATATGTTCTGGTACCGCAACAGTACTTTTTTGTTCTGCACCGTCACGCGACATATGTATACAGTGTACACGAGGAAGTACCGCCTGCACGGCAACCAAGTGGTCAACCAGATCATCAACAAAAACAAGTATTTCGTCGGGGAAGCGCATTGAAAGCTCAGTGAGTGCAGCAATTTTTGAGTCATTAGTCAACAGAACACCATCGACGACTGCGGTGACACCCGACCGACGAATTTTTTCTTCTTGATATTGCTCTGACGTCGGACCATACCAGGTGACTGCACTCACGATATATTTTTTACTACCATGCGTTGCGTCAAAAAAGGAACGCACGTCATCATAGAGAAACGGGCGCACATCAACAACGTCGAGTACCTGCGGGGTGCCGATTGGTGCATCGCGCTTTACTTCACGTAGCGCGCGCGTATGCGCATCAGTCATAAAGAGCGTCCGGTCAAAATCAAGTGCAAAAATCATAGCAATTCCACAATAGCACGCGCGAGCTTGTCGGAGTCATGACGAATGAGTGTGCGGCGAAGCGGATCTTTCTTTGTGTGCGTATGCAGTGTACGCGACAACAAATCTCTTCCTACGATTTTGTACCGCGGAGGAAGTCCGTGCTCATCGGTCAGTGGTTCACCTTCATCGCTGTATCGCAGAAGTAATGCGCGAGCAGGTTTTTTTGTATTGTAAAGTACTGTATCAAACACGCATGGAGTGCTGTACTGTTCAAGTGTTTGCACATATCGAGCAACCGTGAAATCATCCGTATGTCCGTGTTTGTTCATGAGATTTGCAACATATACCTTGTGCGCCTTCGCGCGCGCAAGAGCCTTCCCCACACCCCCCACAAGAAAATTTGGAATAAGTGATGCATAGAGATTTCCCGGACCTACCACAATGAGGTCGGCTTCGGCGATTGCTTGGAGTGCCTTCGGATTCACGCGCGCGGCTGGGGTGAGCGAGAGCGACGCGATACCAAAACGTGAAAGAAGCTGATACGAGGTGATTTCGTGTTCACCGGTCAGTACTTTGCCATTTTTTAGCTTTGCATGGAGACGTACTTTCGACAATGTTACCGGCACCACCGACCCTTTTATCTTTAAAATATCGCCAATAGTGTCGAGTGCCTTATCAAGGCTGCCCGTGACTTGTTCAAGAGTACTGATAAAAATGTTGCCGAAGCTGTGGCCAGCAAGACTCCCTTTTTCATATCGATGATTGAAGAGCTTTCGGAGTACCGAGCCATCTTTTGCAAGCGCAACAAGACACTGCCGTAAGTCGCCCGGTGGTAGCACACCGAACTCATCCCGAAGGACGCCCGTCGAGCCACCATCGTCTGCCATAGTCACGATTGCAGTAAGAGAAAGATGCGGGTACTTTTTAAGTCCAGAAAGTACGGTAAACGTGCCTGTACCACCACCGATGACCACCACGTTTTTCTGTTTTACTTCCATATCAGGCTATAACACAAGAACGATTTAAAAAGGTGCGCTTACAAAAAGCGTATCGAGAAAGCGCGTGCGAATATTATGCGAGATGGCGCCCCACTCGTAGCAATGCTGTACCATTGTACGCGCTCGAGCAATGACGACATCGCGACGAGCGTGATCCCCTTCAATGTCACCGAGCGCTGTTGCAATGTCTTCGGGTGAGTCAATGTGAGCAACCCATCCTGTTTGCGTTTCAGGTCCGCTTTCTTTTCCAAACAAAAAATCGGTAATGCCGCCAGCGCGTGTACCAATGACTGGCAGCCCTGCTGCCATAGCTTCAATGAAGGAGTTGCCCATGCCTTCGGTGCGTGAGGGGCGGACAAACACGTCGCAGATCTGGAGAAACTTGGGGAGCTCACTGATCGGTACGTACGGATGTTCATGGTAGCGGTTACTGACACCAAGCTTCTCTGCGAGTGCGCGAAGCGCGCGCTGCTCACTCCCTTCACCCACCGCGAGAAAATGCACCCGTGGTGGCAGGAGTGGCAGTGCGCGCACCACCACATCAAGTGCATTTTTGTGCACGTACCGTCCTGTATGAATGAGCCACAGCTCACCTGAACGCTTTCCCACGAGTGTCGCAATTTCACGTCGAACTATTTCAGGCACAGGTGCTGCAAACATTTCTGCCGAGACACCATTGGGAATCACCAATACGTCCCCAGGAAACCCGAGCTCGCGCGCCCAGTCCGCGAGAAATGTAGAAATCGCCTGCACCGCACGTGCGTGTCGGAACGCATATCGTACCAGCGGCATAAACGGCAAAATATGAAGTCGTGAAAAAACATGCTCATGTGAATCACCCTCTTGGAGCGTAATGCCATATGGAATACGTACGCCGAGGAGGCGTGCGAGCACAACCGGCAGTGTCATATATGACATCATCGCCCACGATGCATCGAACTGATGCACTGCATGAAGACTCCTTGCTTCACGAGCAGCACGTACAATAAACACTATTTTTGAAAGATACAGCAGTGGCTTTGAGCGGCGCGTAAGCAGTGCTTCTCGCCGATTCCCAATACGATGCACCACGACGTTACCAATGCGTTCAACCGCCGGCTGGTCAGGATAAAAGCGCAACGTCACCATATGAAACGTAACGTCGTCTTCACTAATGCGGTCAGTAATTTCGTGAATGGCCACTTCCGCGCCGCCGACATTTTTCGGATAGTATGCGAGTGAAAAAATGAGAACCTTCTTTTGCATACACTAGCGAGTATATGTTTGTTTCAATGCTTCAATATAGGCAGGAAGTTCATGCTTTTGTATCCAGCCAAGCTCCTTTACTTTTTTGTTGTCAACGCCACCATGAATGCGATTTCCTTTGCGTTCTGGCATCATCACAATCTCCCCCCCAAACATATGCGCAACATCGAGCACACTATAGGCTACGTCTGCGCCAATGCCATAGTTATCTCCTTGTCCTTTATCTGCAACAAGGATCAGCCCTTCAACAATGTCGTGCACATGCGTAAAATTACGTTCTTGTGTACCAGGTGAAGTCACCTGCAACAGTTCACCTTTTGAACAGTATTCATCAAAAATACGAATGAGTGTACCATATTTACCCGAGCGCTCTCGAGGACCATATACATTGTAGAAATATGCGACTGCATAATCGAGTCCAAACCATGCGCCGTAGTTCACCACGAGTTCTGTATTCACTGCTTTCATCCACGCATACGGGCTTTGTACACGACCGTCGCCGTCGTCAGCAAATTTTGTGGACGAACCCGCGTACACAATCTTGCATTTTTTTGTACGACAAAATTCAACAACGGCAAAAGTTCCTGCGATATTTAAATCCCACACCAACGCGACGTCATCAAAACTCTGCTCAGTGCGAGCATATTCCCCGAGATGGAAGACTATGTCGGGCGTCTCAGGAATGTGCGTTGCGATATCTTTTGTATGACCATTTCGATACGTAACTCCAGGGATGTGATTGGCCTCGGTGCCTGTAAAATAATTGTCAAGGGAAATTACTCGGTGACCGTCACGAAGGAGTCGTTCACAAAGATGCGAACCAACAAACCCTGTACCTCCCGTTACAAGCACTGTCTTCATATGTAATTGTATACTACCAAAAACACCCTCTGGTTGCACTACGCCTTCCCTTTGAGGATGCGCTCGAGTTTTTCGATAGTCTGCTTTTCTTCGAGATAGTCCCGAGATGGATTATACTGCTTTGTGTGAGTAGCTGCCGCGGTGTGACTGGTATGCTGTGCTGGTTTTTCAGAGCGCAGTTCTGTCATCGGAGCCTGTAACACATCGTCTGGCGTTACATTAGGCTTTGGAGCAGCAGCCTGTGAGGTGGATTCTGCGATCACCACTTTAGGAGACACTACCGGAGTAGATGTTGTACGCGTATCTTTGTGTGCTGATGCCAATACCGCATTGAGCGCCGAGCGGAGTTCGTCCCGCGCAGGACTTGCAGCTGCTAGCTCAGGTTTTGTTGGTGGCGTAAACTTTTTGAGCAAGGACTGAAGCTCTGCTGTATGTTCTATCGGCTTCTTTGCAGGTTGCTGTTTCTGCCATTCTTTTTTCTGATACGGCTCACGCGCTCGCGGTGTTTGTTTTGGTTGCGGTGCACCATGAGCAATCGGTTGCGCCTTTACTTCAAGAGCCGGTGCAACGGCTGCGGGCAGCACCTCAGGTCGCGAAGCAACAGGGTTAGGTGTAGATTGTGCCGGCACAACGGGAGTAGAAGGTGCCGCGGGCTTTGGCGGTACAACTGCGCTCGCGCGATTTTGTGCATACACGGGTGGAGGCGTCGCGCGCACTTCTTTTGGTGTTGTCGTCTGCGCACTCGGTGCGCGCGACGCCTCTTTAGAAACAGCCGCAGTGCCAACGGGTGCATCTTTTTTCACCGCCACAGGCTTTGGCACTGGCTCGTGCCATTTCGTGATCTCACCTTCAATTTCGGTACGCGGACGCCCATAGCGTTTGCGCGATTCAGCAAGCACAATGTCTTTATAGGAAACTTTTGACTGTTCAATCGGTGGGAGTGTCACCGCAGAAAATGGGCGTGAGCCAATACCATCGATCATCAGTGTCAGGTAAATCTGCGCGAAGCCAAGGTTCACGATGTCGGTCGCTTCAAACTCTGGCGCAAAGATAGTTTCAAGTACTTCTGCGTCGAAGGGACCGACACGAAATGCAATCGTCGTACCGACGTTACCAAACACAGCGTTGCGGACCTCTTCTTCCATTTGCTCAATGTACTGATGCGCGATAGTAAGGTTGAGCTTATACTTACGGGCTTCAGAAAGAATGTTTGCGAATGCTTCGTTTGCAAACGATTGAAACTCGTCCACATAGAAGTAGAAGTTCGGCATCGCTTTAAGGACTGACGCCTGCATGTCGGCACGTGACATCGCGGAGAGGTAGATTTTCGTGATGAGCATAGAGCCAAGGAGGTTTGCATTCGTTTCACCAATGAGGCCTTTCGAAAGGTTCACAATGAGAATCTTGCGGTCGTCCATGAATGAACGCACATCAAACGATGACTTCGGCTGGCCAATAATGTTGCGGATGAGCGGGTTTGCGGTGAACTGACCGATTTTGTTTTTGATCGCGTCGCCCGCTTCCTGCATGTAGCGTTCGTTATACTTTGCAAACTCGTCGACCCAAAAACTTCTGACCGAAGGATCCTTTACGTTGTCGACAACGAGCTTGCGGTAC
>Ga0228698_1000987_pt1 | contig 15583 bp, 15 predicted proteins | sample McNCre117_Aug_MG_FD_178015 | JGI IMG/M metagenome (GOLD analysis project Ga0228698, IMG submission 178015) | Freshwater microbial communities from McNutts Creek, Athens, Georgia, United States - 1-17_Aug_MG | ecosystem: Environmental > Aquatic > Freshwater > Creek | place: USA: Georgia...
CAGCGGCCAAGACGGCGCCAGCGCCTGCAGCCGCCGCGCCCAGTCCGCCTGCGGGTGACCGGGCCGCTCGGCCTGCGCCGGCGCCACCAGGTAGGCGCCGCGCACACCCGTCAGCGCCAGCGCCTTGTTGGGCGACCAGAGCTGCCAGGCGCCGCTCGGCAGTGCCGGCTCGGCGCCGTCCAATCGCAGCGGCGCGTAGGCCCGGTCGATGACCTGCAGCGTGGCCGCCTCGGCCGCGGCCGGGGCGAGGGCCTCGCCACAGGGGCTGGAGGGTTCGGCCGCCCAGGCCAGCGCCGGAGCAACCGCCGCCGAGCTCGCGCCGGCATCGATCTGCACATCCAGGCCGCAGGCCCGCGCCGCGCGGGCGTAGTCGCCATAGGCCGGCTGCGGCACACGCACCGCGGCACCCGGCCGGCTCAGGGCCACCGCCGTGGTGAGGCGCACGATGGCCTCGCTGCCGCTGGCCGCGGGCAGGATGCGCGCGGGCGACACGCCGTGCAGCGCGCCCAACTCAGCCCGCAGCGCGGTGTACGTCGGGTCGGGGTAGCGCGTCGGGTCCGCTTCCGCAAGTTCGGACAGCCAGGCCAGCTCGGGCCCGGCCGCGTGCGCGTTGGTCGAAAAATCCCAGCGCGCCGGCCCGCGGGCGTCCGGCCCGCCGTGGTCCGGCAGCTGCTGAGCGGGCGAGCCGGCGGTCATCGCAGCGCCCCCAAAGCGCCGATCAGCAGCAGCGCGCCGACGGTCACCGCGGCGCAGCCCCAGGCCGCGCGGCTCGCCAGCTGCAGGCCGCGCGTCAAGTCGGCCGGCTCGGGCGACCGCCCGGCGGCGTGCAGGGTGTAGACCGCGGGCTTGCCCAGGCGCACGTCCAGCGCCAGCGCCAGCGTGCCCATCGGCCAGCCGCCGTTGGGCGACGGCGTGCGGCGGGCTTCGACCGCGAGCTGGCGCGCATCGACGCGGCCCCAGCCCGCCGCCAGCCGCAGCGCGAGCGCGGTGAGCCGGGCCCCCGGCCAGGAGAGCACATCGTCGGCGCGGGCGGCCCACTTGCCGGCCCATTCCCAGCGGCCGCGGTAGCCCCACATCGCGTCGGCGGTGTTGGCCAGGCGGTAGACCGCCGCACCGGGCAACCCGGCCAGCAGCAGCCAGAGCAGCGGCGACACGAGCGAATCGTTCAGGTTCTCGGCCAGGGTCTCCAGCGCCGCCTCGCGCACCTCGGCGGCACTCAGCGCGGTGGTGTCGCGGCTGACCAGCCAGGCCAGCCGGGCCCGGCCCGCGGGCAGCGATTCGGCCAGCGCCGCCTCGACGGCGCTCACCTCGTCGCGCAGCATGCGCCAGGCGAACAGCGGCTTGAGCGCCAGCGCCGCCAGCGGCGCACCCAGCCCCAGCGGCAATGCCAGCGCTGCGGCCTGCCACAGCCCCGCCGCCACCGCCAGCGCGGCGGCCAGTAGCAGCCAGGCCAGGGCCCCGCCGATCAGCGCGACCCTCGCCGACCGACCGCAGAGCCAGCGGCCGATCGGTGCGAGCACCCGCCCCAGCCAGGCCACCGGGTGCCAGCGGTCGGCCGGCTCGCCCCAGCGGGCGTCCCAGGCCCAGGCGAGGGCCAGGGCGGCGGCGAGGGTCAGCGCGGCGGACATGGGGCGGAAACCGGCCTCAATCCTCGATGCCGCGCTGCGCCGGAACGCCCGCTTTGAAGTGGTGCTTGATGAGAGTCATCTCCGTGACCGTGTCCGCCGCGTCGATCAACTCCTGCGGCGCGTTGCGCCCGGTCAGCACCACGTGCACCTGGGCGGGTCGCTCGCGCAGGCAGGTCAGCACCGCGTCCAGCGGCAGCCAGCCGTAGCGCAGCGGGTACATGATCTCATCGAGCACGACGAGGAAGTGCTCGCCGGCGCGGATCGTCGCCTCGGCGCGCGCCCAGCCGTCGCGGGCAAGCTGGGCGCTGTGCTCCAGGTCCCGGCTCTTCCAGCTGAAGCCGTCGCCCAGGCCCTCGATGGGCACGCCGATCTGCTCGAACAGGCGGTGCTCGCCAAAGCGCGCGCTCGGCACCTTCATGAACTGGTAGATCTTGACCGGCTTGCCGCGCCCGTGCGCGCGCAGCGCCAGGCCGAAGGCCGCCGTGCTCTTGCCCTTGCCGTCGCCGGTGTGCACCAGCACGAGGCCGCGGCGCTCGCCGTCGGGTTTCGGGGTGCTGCGCTCGGTGGGCGGAGATTCGATCTGCATGTGGGGGAGTCGTGGAAAGGGAGTCAGGCCAGCCGCGGCAGCGCCACCCACTGGCCGTCCTGCTGAACGATGCGGATGGCGTGGCGGAACACCGCCTCCAGCGCGGCGCGCAGCGCGGGGTCGGCGGGAGCGCCGGCGCAGGTCACCCGGCCGTCCTGCAGCAGCAGCAGGTGGTCGGCGGCCAGCGCCAGCGAGAGGTCGTGCATCACGGTGACCACGCTGCGCCGGCCATCCAGCTGATGCGTCGGCTGATGCGAAGACTGACGCGCCAGGCGCTGCGCCAGGCGCACCAGCGCGACCTGGTGGGGCGGGTCGAGGTGGGTGGTGGGCTCGTCGAGCAGCAGCAGCGGCGCCTCGGTGGCCAGGGCGCGGGCCAGCAGCACGCGCTGGCGCTCACCGCCGGACAGCGCGGTCAGCCGCCGGTCTTGCCAGCCCTCGCACTCGGCCTCGGCCATCGCGCGGTCCACCGCCGCCTCGTCGGCCGCGCCGGGCGTGCCGAACAGGCCGAGGTGCGGCAGGCGGCCCAGCGCCACGGTCTCGCGCACCGTGAGCTCACCCGTCACCTCGCCCAGCTGGGCCATCCAGGCGATGCGCCGGCCGCGCTCGACGGCGCTCAGTTCGCCCAGCCGCCGCCCTTCGACGCGCACCTCGCCGGCCTCGGGGCGCAGCAGCCCGGCCAGCACGCGCAGCAGCGTGCTCTTGCCCGCGCCGTTGGGGCCGACGATGGCCGTCCAGCCCGCCTCGATGCGGCAGTCCACCGCCTGCAGCACCGGCCGGTCGCCGTAGCCGACGCGCAGGCCCGTGGCCTCCAGCCGCGGCACGGTCATGCGTGGGCGCTCCGGCGGTTGAGCAGCAGGCAGAGGTAGAGCCCGCCGATCACTGCGGTCACCACGCCCACCGGCAGCTCCTGCGGCGCGATCAGCGCCCGCGAGAGCACGTCGGCCGCCAGCAGCAGCACCGCGCCCATCAGCGCGCTGGCGGCCAGCAGCCAGGCGTGCGCGCCGGGCGCATGGCGGCGCACCAGGTGCGGCGCGACCAGGCCGACGAAGGCGACCAGCCCGGCCTGCGACACCGCCAGCGCGGTGGCCCCGGCCAGCAGCAGCACCAGCACCAGGCGCACACGGCCGAGGTCGAGGCCGAGGCTGGCGGCGCTGTCCTCGCCCAGCGTCAGCGCGTCCAGCGCGCGGGCGTGGCGCAGCGCCAGGCCGAGCAGCAGCGTCAAACCCGCGGCCATCAGCGCCACCGACGACCAGCCGAGAAAGCTCGTGCTGCCCAGCATGAAGGCCTGCTTGCCGCGCAGCGCGTCCGGCGACACGACGGTGACCAGATCGCTCAGGGCGCCCAGCAGCACCGCCAGCACCACGCCCGACAGCAGCAGCCGCGTCGTGTGCAGCGCGCCGCGCGCCAGCAGCAGCGTCAGCGTGACGCCGCCCAGCGCGCCGACGAAGGCGGCGGCCACCAGCCCGACGCGCTCCAACCACAGCGCCGCGGCCAGGCTCAGGTGCAGCCCGCCCAGCGCCGCACCGGCCAGCACCAGCACCACCGCCAGGCCGGCGCCGGCCGCCGCGCCGAGCAGATAAGGGTCGGCCAGCGGGTTGCGAAACAGCCCCTGCGCCAGCGCGCCGCCCAAGCCCAGCAGCGCACCGACCAGCGCGGCGCCCAGGCTGCGCGGCGCCCGGATCTCGCCCAGGATCAGCCCGGCCTGGTCGCCGGCCAGATCGGCCTGCAGCGAGGCCAGAGAGAAGCCGCCGCTGCCGGTGGCCAGCCCGGCCAGCCCGCCCAGCAGCAGCCCGACCAGCAGCAGCGCGAGCAGGCGGCGGCGGGCGTGGCGGTCGGCGCCAGCGGCCGGCGCGCGCGCGCCGCTCGCCGCCTGCAGCGCGGGCGAGGTCGGCGGCACCGGGGAACTCGAAGGGGTGGGCATGGCGGTCACGGTGAGACCCCCAGGGCGGGCAGGCGCCGCAGGCAGTCGGCCAGCACGCCCGCGGCCTCGCCCAGGCGGGGGCCGGGGCGGATCATCATCTCGTACTGCGGCGTCGGCAAGTCGCAGTGCCGGCCCTGGCGGATCGCCGGCAGCTGGCCCCAGCCGGGGCGCTGCGCCATCGACGCGGCCTGGCGCTGCACCCCCACGATCACGTCCGGCCGGGCGCGCAGGACGAACTCCGGGTTCAGCTTCGGGAAGGGCCCCAGCTCGGCCGGCACGATGTTGGCCAGCCCGAGCCGGCCCATCGTCTCGCCGATGAAGGAACGCGCACCGGCCGCGTAGGGCCCGCCGTCGATCTCGAAGTAGACCCGCGCGCCGCGCAGGCCCGGCGGCACCCGGGCGGCGGCGGCGGCCAGGTCGCGCTCGATCGTGGCCCAGACCTTGGGCGCCTGCTCGGGCGTGCCCAGCAGCTCGGCCAGCAGCGTCAGGGTGCGGCGGGTGTCGGCATGGCTCTCGGACTTCAGGCGGATGACCTTCAGGCCCAGCGCATCGAGCCGGTCCAGCGAGCGCGCCGAGGTGGAGGCCAGCACCACGTCCGGGCGCAGCGCGACGATGGCCTCGATCAGCGCATCGTCCAGGCCACCGAGCTTGGGCAGCTTGTCCACCGCAGCGGGCGAGTTGGAGTAGCGGTCCACGCCGACCAGCCGGTTGCAGGCGCCCAGCGCGCACAGGCTTTCGGTCAGCGAGGGCAGCATCGAGACGATGCGCTGCGGCGGCGCGGCAAAGCGCTGCGTCACGCCCCGGTCGTCGGGGATCTCCAGCGCGGCGGCCACGGCCGGCCGGGCCGTCTGCCACAGCAGAAGCGCGAGCAGTGCCAGCAGAGACCGCCAGAGCCAGGGCAGCGCGCGGCCCTGCAGTCGATTCTTCCTGTGCGTCATGCGTCCGCTCCTTTCACCGCCAGTGGCAGCCCCGCGACCATCAAGGTGACGCGCGGGCAGCACGCCGCCAGGCGCTGGTGCAGCATCCCGAGGGCGTCGATGCAGCGGCGCGCCTCGCGCGACATCGGCATCACGCCCAGGCCGATCTCGTTGGAGACGAAGACCAGCGGGCTGTGCGCGGCCTGCACCGCCTGCAACAGCGCGGCCTCCTGCGCCGGCCAGTCCTGCTCGGGGTGACCCGCGCAATTGGGAGGAGGCAGCAGGCACTGCGTGAGCCAGAGCGTCAGGCAGTCGACCACCAGCAGGCGCTGGGGATCGTCCTGGGCGCGCAGCGCTTCGGCGAGGTTCAGGCTGGCCTCGACGGTGGCCAGCGCCGGCACGCGCTCGGCACGGTCGCGCTGGTGGCGGGCGATGCGCGCGGCCATCTCGTCGTCGCCCGCCAGCGCGGTGGCGATCAGCACCGCGGAGCGCCCAGGCGCGCCGGCCAGCCACTGCGCGGCGCGGTCCTCGGCACGGCGGGACTTGCCGCTCTTGGCGCCGCCCAGGATGAGTTCGTGCAGCGGGGCCATGCCGGTCATCCTTCGGTCGCCGGGGCGGGCGCAGAGTTGGGCAGGAACAGCCGCGCCGCCGCCCGGGGCGAGGACGCAAACCAGGGGTGGAACCAGCTCGCGCGCAGCGCGCCGACCTGGTAGATCGGCTCGCCCGCGCCGGCCGCCACGCCGCGGGCCGGCTCGGTGGTGGCCACCGGCACCAGCGGGGTCTCGAAGCGCGACCAGTGGAAGCTGTGGCCGCGCAGCGCGTCGTCGCCCTGCCCCCAGCGGTGCGGGCCCAGGGCGGCCAGGCGCCGGCCCAGCGTGGCGGTGCCGGGCAGCAGGCCCCAGAGCGCGTGGGCACGGCCCTGGCCGTCCACCAGCGTGTCGGCCAGCGCCATCATGCCGCCGCACTCGGCCCAGACCGGCCGGCCGGAGGCGAGGTGCGCGGCGATCTGCGCGCGCAGGTCCTGGCGCTGCGCCAGGCGCTCGGCGTGCAGTTCGGGGTAGCCGCCGGGCAGCCAGAGCGCGTCGCAGTCGGGCAGCACGTCACCGGCCAGCGGCGAGAAGAAGGTCAGCCGCGCGCCAAGCTCACGCAGCACGGCCAGGTTGGCCGGGTAGATGAAGCCGAAGGCGGCGTCGCGCGCCACGGCGATGTGCCGCCCAGCCAGACTCTGCGGCAACGGCTGCAACTGCCTCTGCGGCACATCGGGGGCGAGCCAACGCGGCCAACACGTCCCATCGGCCAACGGACGCTGGCCCAGCGGGGTGGCGGCCAGCGCGTCGGCCGCGGCGTCGAGTCGGGCCAGCGCGTCGTCGAGCTCACCGGCCGCGGTCAGGCCCAAGTGCCGCTCCGGCAGCGCCAGCGCGGCCTGGCGCGGCAGGTGGCCGGCCCAGCCGTCGTCCGCCGCCAGCACCGCCTGCAGCATCTGCGCGTGGCGCTCGCTGCCGACCCGGTTGGCCAGCACGCCGGCCCAGGGCAGCGGGCCGCGCTCGGCGGCTTGCCAGTGCCGCAGGCCGTGCACCAGCGCGCCGAAGGTGCCGGCCATCGCACCGGCGTCGATCACCGCCAGCACCGGCAGGCCGAAGCGCCGCGCCAGATCGGCCGCGCTCGGCTCGCCGTCGTACAGGCCCATGACGCCTTCGACGATGACCAGGTCGGCCTCATCGGCCGCGGCCGCCAGTCGGGCGGCGCAGTCGGCCTCGCCGTTGATCCACAGGTCCAGCGAATCGACCGGCGCGCCGCTGGCGAGTTCGAGCCACTGCGGATCGAGGAAGTCCGGCCCGCACTTGAAGGCGCGCACCCGCGCACCCTGGCGGGCGTGCAGCCGCGCCAGCGCGCAGGCCACGGTGGTCTTGCCCTGGCCGGAGGCCGGGGCGGCCACCAGGACGGCGGGCACGCTGGAACGGATCGTCATCGGCAGGCCTCCCGCGTGGATCGCGGCCGCGTCACATCGCCCAGCGCAGCGACAGCTGGGCCGTGCGGCCGGGCTGGGCGTAGGTGTTGGCGGTCTGGTAGGCCTTGTCACCGACGTTGTTGACGCGGGCCTCTAGCGACAGGCCGGCGCTGAGCGCGAAGGCACTGCGCAGGTTGACCAGCCCGTAGCCCGGCAGCACCAGCGTGTTGGCGGCGTTGTCGTAGCGGTTGCCCACGCCCTGCCATTCCACGCCCAGCGACGCCGGGCCGATGCGGTAGTCCGCCGCCAGCTTGGCCGACTTGCGCGCGCGCCGCGCCAGCTGCTTGCCGGTGTCGACGTTGCGCGGGTCGTGCCAGTCGGCCGAGCCGCTGAACGCCCAGGCGCCGACGGCGTGGCGGCCCGACAGCGTCACGCCGTCGTACTGCGCATGGCCGGCGTTCTCGTAGCAGCCGTAGGCCGACGCGCAGGGGCCCGCGGCGCCGAAGTTGATCAGGTCCTTGACGCGGTTGCGCCAGGCCACCAGGCCGGCCTCGCTGCCGTTGGCGGCCCAGCGCAGGCCGACCTCGACGTTCTCACCGGACTCGGGGCGCAGCGAGGACACGCCGTACTCGCTGAAGCGCTGATACAGCGTGGGGGCGCGGAAGGACGTGCCCGCCGAGGCCATCACCCGCCAGCCGTCGAGGAAGCGCCAGCCCCAGGCCAGACTGCCGGTGTCGTGGCCGCCGAACTCGCTGTCCGCGTCGTGGCGGGCCTGCGCCTGCAGCGAGTGGGCACCGAGCTCGCTGCGCCACAGCAGGCCCAGGCCGTCCTGGTGACGCGCGCCTTCGAGCGTGGCCGTGTAGGCCGTCGCCGGGTTGAGCAGCTCGTCCTCACGGCGCTCCACGGTCACGCCCAGCAGGTGATCGCCAAAGCGCTGATCGTGCTGCAGCGTGGTGTTGCGCAGCGTGGTCTCGCTGCGGTAGTACGAGGGCTGCGTTTCGTAGGTGGTGCGGGTCTCGCCGACCTGCACCCGGGTTTCGGACGCCTCGCTCCACTTGCCCTGCCAAGACAGCCCCCCCGTGCGCAGGTCGTGCCAGGCGCGATCGTCCTGGGTCAGGCTGCTGTCGTACTGCGATTCCTGGCGAGAGACCAGCAGCGCCGCCTCGACGCGCTGGCCAGGCAGGAAGGCCCAGCCCAGGCGCCCTTGCGCACTGTGGCGGCGCCAGCCGTCGCGGTCCGGGTTGGCGCTGGCGATCGGCCGGGCGTTGTAGCCCTCGCTGTAGCCATTGGCCAGCGACAGGGCGTAGTCCACCCCGTCGGCGGCACCGGCCAGCGAGGCCTGCGCCGTGGCCGTGTGCTGCGTGCCCAGCGTCAGCGCGGCGGTGGCCTGCTGGCCCTCGCGGCCGCGGCGGGTGAAGACCTGCACCACGCCGGCGACGGCGTCCGAGCCGTAGGCGGCCGCGGCCGGGCCGCGCAGCACCTCGATGCGCTCAATCTGCTCGAGCGGCAGGCCCTCCCAGGCGGCGCCACCGGTGGCTTGCGAATCGACCCGCAGGCCGTCGATGTAGACCGCGGTGTGGCGGGTCTCGCCGCCGCGCAGGTACAGGCTGGTGGTGCCGGCCGGCCCGCCGTTGCGGGCAATCTCCAAGCCCGGCAGGCGCTGCAGCACGTCGGCCAGACTGACCGCGCCACTGCGGTCGATGGCGTCGCGGTCCATCACCGACACATCGGCCAGCACCCGCGAGGCCGCCAGCGGCGAGCGCGTCGGGGTGATCACCACCGGCTCGAGCGGCGCCGACGTCTGGGTCTGGGCGTGGGTGGGGGTCAGAACCTGCAGGCCGAGAAACAGGCAGGCGGCGGCGCGCGCAGTGGCGCGAAAGGGGGCGCGGTGGCCCGAAGCAAGGGAAGCCATGGAAAAGGAAGCAACGATGCCGTGTCCCGCCGCTTCCCCGCGGCCGAACACCCTACGGCGCTGCAGCCAGGCCGCAGCACCACCTCGTTGGCCGGTATCCGGGCTGACGGAGACGACCCCTGTGGCCTTCCCGGGTTGTTGAAACCCAGTGGCTGAGACACAGGAGCAGAGGCGACGATCGCGATGACCCGATCGAACCTCGTCCGCTTACCGTTGCGGGGGCAGCGCAGGTTGGGCGTTCTCCGGAGGAGTCGGCCTTCCTGCTTCCCGTTTAACCATCCCGACGTGAACGTCGGCACGGGCACCAACGGCAGACATTCTAAGCGCGCGCCCAGGGGGACCACTACAATCTTCTGCCGGCCCGGGCTGCCCCCGGGGCTCTGCCCCCTGCACCACACCTGCGCAATGTCCACTCTCGAAGACCTCGCCGATCGGGTCGAACGGCTGCTGCTGCGGCACGATGAACTCAAGCGCACCAACGCCCTGCTCGAACAGCAGTTGGCCAGCGTCGCCGCCGAGCGCGACAACCTGCGTTCCCGGCTGGCGGCGGCACGCGCGCGCATCGACGCGCTGATCGAGCGCCTGCCCGTGGGCGAGGTCGATGCCCACGAGCGCCACACCCTCTCCGGAGGTGGCCTGTGAAGCAGCTCGAAGTGTCCATCATGGGGCAGACCTACATCCTCGCCTGTCCCGAAGGCCGCGAGACCGACCTGCTCGAAGCGGTTGGCAGCGTCGACCGGGAGATGAGCAACATCCGCGACGCCGGCAAGGTCAAGGCGCGCGAGCGCATCGCGGTGCTCGCCGCGCTGAACCTGGCCTATGCGCTGGCCGAGCGCAGCAACGCCGCCCCCGCCCCGGGCCCCGAAAGCGCCTCGGCGGGCAGCGCCATGCACCCCGCCGACCGCCTGGGCAGCAGCCACATCGACCTCGACGCGCTGCTGCGCCGTGTGGATGCCGCACTCGGCACCGACGGTCAATTGCTCTGACTTCGTCGGACATGCGCCTGCGCGCCACGGCGCGTCTAGAATGGCTTCGTCCGTCGCGTCCGCGGAGGTTTTTAGTTCCTTGAACCGATGCTCTCGCGAGCCTGGGCTTGGAAAATCGCCTGGCTGGTGCGATCGTCTCGCGTCAGATGAACCCGAAGTCAGGTTGACCTTGCCCCCCTGAATCCCCTGGGTTCAGGAATGCGGCCTTCGGTTCGCGATGGACACCTTTCCTGGCCGGTGAGCCCCACCGCCCTGTGCTGCCACAATCCCGGCGCTGTGGCTGCTCCCTCCTCTCCCCCCGCTATCCCCCCGTCCACCGACGGCCCGCTCGGCGTCGCGCCGCGGCATTGGCTGATGAAGATCGAGCCCGACGAATGCTCGATCGACGACCTCGCGCGTCGCCCCAGCCAGACCGTGCCCTGGACCGGCGTGCGCAACTACCAGGCGCGCAACTTCATGCGCGACGCGATGCGCATCGGCGACGGGGTGCTGTACTACCACTCTTCCTGTCCGGAGCCGGGCATTGCCGGCCTGGCCGAGGTGGCGAGCGCGGCCTACCCGGACGCGACCCAGTTCGACGCCGCCAGCCCCTACTTCGACGCCAAGGCCAGCGTGGCCGCACCGCGCTGGCTGAACGTGGACCTGCGCTTCCTGCGCAAGACCCGCCTGCTGGGCCTGGCCGAGCTGCGCACGCGCCCCGAGCTGGCGACGATGGCGCTGCTGCGCCCGGGCAGCCGCCTGTCCATCACCCCCGTGACCCTCGCCGAGTGGCAGGCCGTGCTGGCGCTGCTGGGCGTGGCCGAACCGCCCTCGACGCAGGCCCGACCCTCGACCCGAAGCCCCGCATGACCCTCGACATCCACCTCATCGCCGAGCTGCTGCTGCTGGGCAGCTGCACCGGCTTCCTTGCCGGCCTGCTGGGCATCGGCGGCGGCATGATCATGGTGCCCTTCATCACGCTGATCCTGGGCGCGCGCGGCGTCGACCCCGGCCTGAGCGTGAAGATGGCGATCGCCACCTCGATGTCGACCATCCTCTTCACCTCGCTGTCGAGCGTGCGCGCGCACCACCGGCGCGGCGCGGTGCGCTGGGAGCTGGTGCGCACGCTGGCCCCGGGCATCGTGATGGGCAGCCTGGTGGCGGGTGCGGGCGTGTTCGCGGTGCTCAAGGGCAGCGCGCTGGCGCTGGTGTTCGGCCTGTTCGTCGCCTTCTCGGCCACGCAGATGCTGTTCGACAAGAAGCCCAAGCCGACGCGGCAGGTGCCCGGCACCGCCGGACGCCTCGGCGCGGGCGGCGCGATCGGCTTCGTCTCCAGCCTGGTCGGCGCGGGCGGCGGCTTCATCTCGGTGCCCTTCATGACCTGGTGCAACGTGCCGATCCACAACGCGGTGGCCACCTCGGCGGCGCTGGGCTTTCCGATCGCGCTGGCCAGCACCGTCGGCTACGTGATCGGCGGCTGGGGCCTGGACTCCGGCCTGCCCGCCTCGCTGGGCTACCTCTGGCTGCCGGGCCTGGCGGTGATCGCCAGCGCCAGCGTGCTGACCGCGCCGCAGGGCGCGCGCGTCGCGCATTCGATGAACGTCGCCCAGCTCAAGCGCCTGTTTTCGCTGCTGCTCTATGGGCTGGCGATCTACATGCTCAACAAGGCGCGCCAGGGCTGACGCAAGGCCGTGGGCCAGCGCCCGCTCAGACGTTCACCGGCCTGGCAACGCCTTCCCCGAGGCGGATCGAGGCCAGCGCCACGCGCGAGCCGCCGCGCTGGCGGGCGTCCTGCAGCGCGCGGATGGCCGCCTGGCTGAGCGCATCGAGCGTCTCGGCGGTGTGCGGGAACCCGGCCACGCCCATCGACATCTCGAAGGTGAAGCTGCGCCCCTCGACCACCACCAGCTGGCTGGTGCAGGCGCGGCGCAGCTGCTCCATGCGGTTGTAGGCCGTGGCCAGGCCCACGCCGGACAGCAGGATCGCGAAGCGGTCCGCCCCGAGCTGGGCCAGCACATCCATCGCGCGGGTGTTCGAGCGCATCAGCTGCGCGATCACCTCGGCCACGCGCGTCATCGCCGCATCGCCCTGGGCGCGGCGCAGCTCGTCGAATCGGTCCACCGCCATCAGCACCAGCGCGAACTCACGCTGCTCGCGCATCGACAGCGCCACCTCGCGGCGCAGGTGCTCCTCGAAGTGCTCGCGGCGGAACAGATCGGTCGGCCGGTCCATGCCCTCGGCATGCTGGCGACGCAGCTGCTCCATCGCACCGTGCTGGCGTTCGATCTGCGCCAGCGCCTGCTGCAGCTGCTGCGCCGAGCGCCGGGCAGGCGACTCGTCCACCCAGAGGCTGAGCAGATGCGCCGGGCCACTGCCATCGGCCGCCGGCAGCACGCAGCGCAGCGTGCGGTAGTCGCGCCGCTGGCCCTGGCGCTCGATGCGCTGCTCGCCCGCCACCACCCCGCGGCTGGCCAGTGCCCGCTGATCGGCCGCCCGCACCGAGCTGGCGTCCGCCAGTGGCAACACCTCCAGGTCGCTGTGGCCGACCAGGCGGTCCACCGGCACCCCCATCAGGTCCAGCATCGGCTCGTTGGCCCAGAGGTAGCGGCCGCTGACCGCCTCCTTCAGCGACACCAGCGCGCCCTGCGTCTGCACCAGTTGCAGCAGGCCCTGCAGGACGACATCGGGCAAGAGCGGGTGGGACGGTTCGGTCATGGTGAACTGGGATCGACTTGAGGGCCCGGCGGAGCGGCGCTCCTTCGCGGCAAGCCCGGTCGATGATACGCAGCAGCATCTCATCGCAGCCCAGGCCTGCGCGCACTCCGTCACACCGAGTCACCAGAATGCCACAGACCCTGCGCGAACCCGGGAGGCTGTCAAGAGGTGACGGGTTTGCGCGCTCAACCCGAATTTCCGCCCCCCCGATCCAAACGGCGCTCACTCCCCCAGTGAGGTGTATGCACAACTTCACAGATTGACACGTTTTGTTTCACTTGGAACACTCGATCCCGAAAACCGGAGATCGAGACGATGTTCAACCGCCGCACCGCGCTGAAGCGCAGCGCCCTGGCCGGCCTGGCCGGGCTCACCGCCGCCCAGAGTGCCCCCGCCCAGACCATCCCCTCACTGCTGGGCCTGCTGACCCAGCTGCTGCAGACCGCGCTGCAGCAAATCGTCTACTCGCTGCCGCAGGACAACGGCGGCAGCGTCAGCACGGGCAGCAGCGGCAGCCTTCTGCGCGGCGCGGTGCACCCGAAGTTCGTCAACGCCCTGCCCGACCCCAACCGCAGCCTGAACTGCTTCCAGGCCAACGACCTGGCCGGCAGCTCGTACACGCTGCGCCTGCGCGAGTTCACCACCCAGATCGGCTTGGTCGACCCGGCCGGGCGCAAGCTCACGACGGTGCTCTGGGGCTACGCCACCACGCTGCAGGCCGCCACTTCACCGGGACGGACTTTCAACGTGCGCTCCGGCAAGGCCATCCAGGTCACCTACGTCAACGAGCTGATGCGCAACCTCCAGCCCATCGCGCACCGCCTGCCGATCGACACCACCCTGATGTGGGCCAACCCGGGCAACCTCGGCGGCCAGGCGCCGGTGCCGCTGGTGGCGCACCGCCACGGCGGTGATCAGCAGAGCCTCAGCGACGGCCTGCCCGACGGCTGGGCCACGCCGGACGCCAACTTCAACGGCCGCCCGGACTACAAGGGCCGGCTCTGGAGCGTGCCCTACCGCTTCGACAACACCCAGGAGGCCGGCCACCTCTGGTACCACGACCACGCACTGGGCGTGACGCGGCTGAACGTGCACATGGGCCTGGCGGGCCACTACTTCATCCGCGACGCCAACGAGGACTACCTGGTGCAGCGCGCGATGCTACCGGCCGCCCAGTTCGAAGTGCCACTGGCCATCCAGGACCGCATGTACGACAGCACTGGCAAGCTGTTCTACCCGTCCACCGACCCGGCCAACCCGGCCGCGCCCAAGCCCACGCACCTGCCGGAGTTCTTCGGCGACTTCATCCTCGTCAACGGCGTGCCCTGGCCCAAGCACCAGGTGGAGCCGCGCGCCTACCGCCTGCGCCTGCTCAACGGCTCGGACTCGCGCTTCTACCGCCTGCGTTTTCGCACCGGCAGCGGCGGCCTTCTGAACTTCCACCAAGTCGGCACCGAGCTGGGCCTGATGGACGCGCCGGTCGCCATGAACCAGCTGCTGCTGGCGCCGGGCGAGCGCGCCGACGTGGTGGTGAGCTTCAAGGGCCTGAAGGGTCAGGCCGTGACGCTGGTCAACGACGCGCCGACGCCCTTTCCCAGCGGCACGCCGGTGGACGCCGCCACCGCGGCGCAGATCATGGCCTTCCACGTCGTGCTGGCCCTCGACAGCCACCACCCCGACGTGACCCTGCCGGCCTTCCTGCGCCCGGTGCACGGCCCGCTGCCGGCGGTCAACACCACCGGCGCCACGGTCCGCAAGCTGCTGCTGCTCGAAGGGACGGACACCTATGGCCGGCTGCAGACGATGCTGGGCACCGTCAACCCCGCCGCCGGCAACCCCACCAGCCCGGCGCACGGCAGCTTCTTCTACTCGGACCCGGTGACCGAGACGATCAAGCTCGGCGCCACCGAAGTCTGGGAGATCCACAACACCACGGTGGACGCGCACCCGATCCACCTGCACCTGACCCACTTCCGCGTGCTCGACCGCCAGGCCTTCAGCGGCACGGTCGTGCCCAAACCGATGGGCGCCAACGGCGCGACCACCGGCGGCTGGTTGACGAACGTTGCGCTGGCCGGCACGGCCCGCCCCGCCGAAGCCAACGAGGCCGGGCGCAAGGACACGGTGATCGCCTACCCCGGCGAGATCACCCGCATTCTGGTCACCTTCAACCGCCCGGGCGAGTTCGTCTGGCACTGCCACATCCTCTCGCACGAAGACCACGAAATGATGCGCCGCTTCGTGGTGGCCTGAACCCCATGGCGTCGAACCTCCTCGACGGCGTCGGCAGCCGGCGGCTCGCCCTGCGCGCAGGCGGCGGCTGGCTGCTCGGCGCGGCACTGTCGGCCCGCGCGGCAGGAGCCGCGGCCCCGGCCGACGACGTCTGCCACACGCCCCCCGCCCTGAGCGACGGCCTGCAGCGCAGCAGCGTGGCCGTCACACTGCCCGGGGTGCGGCTGCGCCGCCACGACGGCGCGGCCACCTCGCTGCCGGTGGCGCTGGCCGACGAGCAGCCGGTGCTGCTGAACTTCCTCTTCACCAGCTGCACGACCATCTGCCCGCCGATGGCGCAGATCTTCGCCGCCACACAGGAACAGCTCGGCGTTCGCCGCACGCAGCTGCAGATGCTGTCGATCTCGATCGACCCGCTGGTCGACCACCCGGCGCGGCTGCGCGAGTACGCCGCCCGCTTCGATGCCGGCGCGCAGTGGCGCTTCCACACCGGCAGTGCGGAGGCCATCGACGCCGTGCAGCGCGCCTTCAACGTTTGGCGCCCCGACAAGATGGGCCACACGCCGGTGACCTTCGTGCGCTCGCGCGGCGCCCGGCTGTGGGTGCGGCTGGACGGTTTCGCGACGCCCGCGCAGCTGATCCGCGAGGCCTTTGCCGGCGCATGACGCGACCGCTGCGCCGACTCGCCGCGGCCGTCCTGACCGCCGGCCTGCTCCCTGCGATCGCCTGGGCCGGCGACGCCGAGGCGATCGCCATCGA
>Ga0228698_1000989_pt1 | contig 15581 bp, 17 predicted proteins | sample McNCre117_Aug_MG_FD_178015 | JGI IMG/M metagenome (GOLD analysis project Ga0228698, IMG submission 178015) | Freshwater microbial communities from McNutts Creek, Athens, Georgia, United States - 1-17_Aug_MG | ecosystem: Environmental > Aquatic > Freshwater > Creek | place: USA: Georgia...
GACGTCGTGATGCGGTTATTGACCCTGAAATCCCAAAACACTCAACACAGACCATGAAAAACATTGGGCCTTACACATGGTTGCATTAATGAAATAACATAAATAAAAGAATACACAATGCAGTTTGTGCCGTTAGCCAGCCGCAAACCTACCTCTGTCACGTCATATAATTTCACGGGGCAAGTTCCCAGAGATGGTTCATTCAGTTCGTTAACCTCGCAACAATATGCTGCCGTTGTCTTGTTTACGGGGACTTCCGTCACAACCGGAACTACCGGCGCCACCGGAAATACGGGTCCCACAGGTTCAACGGGCGCGACTGGCACGAGTGGTTTCACTGGTATCGTAGGTGTCACCGGCCCTTCCGGAAATACAGGGTTGACTGGGGCAGCTGGCGCACGCGGATCTCAAGGTTTCACAGGAGTGACGGGTGCTGTGGGTGCGGCTGGACCCATTGGATTCACCGGCGCAGTTGGTCCGTTTAATGGTTCGTCAACAGGGCCGACAGGTCCTACAGGGGTGAGTGTCGGATTTACGGGCGCTATTGGAGCCGCAGGTCCCGAGGGTCCATCGAGTGTAGCCGATACAGTGAATACCTTCACCGTGCTCACCTCGATGAAAATGACAGCATTCCATACCGGCTCTATTTTATTTACAGATGCGAGTGGGAGCATAACTGAAGACACACTCTTTACCTGGAATCCAACGGGGGCTTTTTTGCAACTCGGAACCACAGGCATTAGCATCGGGAGTGGAGCCGGTTTGTCTGCAAACTCAGTAACCGTGGGCAGCAACGCCGGTGTAGCAAATCAAGGTAATAATGCAATCGCTCTGGGTAGCTTGGCAGGTACCGTATCCCAAAGTGCTCAAGCCATTGCTATTGGAGCAGAATCGGGTAAATATTCCCAGGGTCCAATTGCAGTTGCCGTTGGCTACCAAGCGGGTATGACAAACCAAGGCACTGGAGCTATTGCCGTGGGCGCCTTGGCCGGTCAACAATCTCAAGGCGAATATGCGGTAGCGGTTGGTTACGCGGCTGGTAATTTCAATCAACAATCCCAATCTATTGCGATTGGGGCGTACGCGGGACAAACAAATTTATCCAATAAGGCCATCGCTATCGGACAAAATACTGTGCTGCAAGCTGCCAATGCAATTAGTATATGCAGTGGAGCTGATATTTACAATCAAGGTCAAGATGCCATTGCAATTGGGCAAGCTGCAGGTAATTCAAACCAAGGTCAACGCGCTATCGCGATAGGAGCACAAGCAGCAGCACGTAATCAGGGTACTCGGTCAATAGCTATTGGAATTCAGTCTGCGTTCACGCAAGGAATAGATAGTATAGCCTGTGGACAAGGTGCTGGAAATTTGCAGAATCAAGGGACTATTGCCTTGGGGTTTGCTGCTCAATCTGGAAACTTTACAAAGGCTGCATACACGACTGCCATCGGACAATTCGCAGGAAATGTATGTCTTGCTTTAAATACTGTACATTTAAGTACAACACGTTCTATATCAACGTTTGCTGGATTATACGCCACATCCGTCCGCACTTTTAGTTCGGGTGCCAGTGCCTTGACCTTGACGTACGATACTGTAAATAAGGAAATCGTTCTCAATTCGGCCAAGACTTTTGTCATTAACCATCCCTTGGCACCCGAAACCCATTATTTAGTCCATGCCTGCATTGAAGGACCCGAAGTCGGTGTCTTTTATCGCGGAGAAGCTATTATACCCGCGGGAGAGACTCATGTCGCGGTTAAGCTTCCAGATTATGTCGAAAAACTAGCTTCCGAGTTTACCGTCTATGCGACCCCCGTCGATTCGGATGCCGGTACATTTCGCGTTTCGAGGGTCGTCGTCGAAGGAAAACAACAACCCCCGCGATTCCATATTTATTTAAAAAAGCCGTTAGCCCACAACCAGGCCTTTTTCTGGCAAGTTATGGGAAAACGAGCCGCGTTAGAAACTAAAGTCCCGAAATCAGATCACATCACCAAAAAGAATGTTGGTCCATATTCGTGGTTGGAGGAAGTTGTGGTGGGGAACCCGCCCCCGTTACCCGAATAAACCCTTGATTTGACGGGCAATGTCCCGGTACTCGCTCGAATCCGTCTTGAGTCGCAGAATTCGGTCTGGATCCGCAGGACTCGAAAAGACGGTGGGAATTCGATGAACTTCGTCCAGATCCGTCCACGCCGAAACGTACCAGTGCCGATCCACCGGGTAATACGTCACATCTTGCTGCGGGTCATAGATCGCCACCGTATAGCGACCCGAACTCCGCGCCACTTTTATGAGGTTTACTTGGAACATGGAAATTTTGGTTTTTGGTAGACTCACAAGAAACCAAACACACAAGCGCATGTCCTTCAAGTCTTCTTCTTCTTCGCTGTTGTTTCCCGGGTTGTTAGCCGCGACCAGCGTCTTGGGCATCGCCATATGGCTAACTAGGAAACCGGCTCTCCCAGCACCTGCCGAAAGACCCTTGTGGTATCCGAATTTCGTGAGTCCGCTCCAAGGGTTACAGTTTGCGAACAACAGCTGCCATATCGATTCACTGCTGTTTGCCATTTTGGCGTTTCCCGAAAATCCCATGGCACAGATTATCTTGGATAAATCCTATGACGCGATGCCGAAAAATTCACCTTGTACCTTGCGGAACCGCCGCCAAATCCGCAAGGAATTACAACGGATTACCAAGGTTATGCACTCGAATCAGCCACCGACCACGTGTGGGACTTTGCGAAATCTTTTCGGGAAATGTCGCAACTTGCGTGAAAGCGTCGGAGATATCGACGTACCGGGCGTCCTTCAGGATCCGAAAGATAACTTGATGTTGTTTGTCAAGGTTTTCCCGTTGGAAGCATCCTCTGCAATGACCACAACTTCGATCCGGAAAAAACTAAATCCGGAACCGAACGAGCCGCCTTCTGTAGCATTAACCAGGACAACTCAAGCGTGTGTGTTTACGATCCACGCCAACGATGTCAAACCACTTCAAAACAAAAAACTCAGTCAAGCGTTTTTCTCGGGGGAATATCCGATTGATGACGGTAAAACCGAAGTCGGGACGATGACTTACACGTTTCGGACCAATTTTTTGGTCATTGACTTGCAACGGCGGAAAAGTTTGCTCAGCAGACGTGCCTTACAGACACGGATTATACCCGACCAAATACTCCCACCTGAATCCGTCAGCTCCGAATCCGGTCATCCGCTGGAACTGCAATCGGTAGTTGCGTATGCCGGCTCCCCGCATTATGTGGCGTTTGCGAAAGATCCTTCATCGGGGACATGGTATTATTACAATGACATTGGCAACCCTCCTATCGAGTCCGTCGGGTCCTATGAGAATTTGTTGGCATTTCAAGATCAATTAATTCAAAATTTGGGTGTTTTATTTTTTTACTGGTGATGTGTGATGGATGTGGCGACGGCAAGTATTAAAAAAAAGCCAAACCCATACAACCATGTGCGACAATACTCGCTTGATGACATTGACGAACCAAGCCCTTGGTGCATGTCAGCGGGACGTCCAATGTATTCAAGGTGTGGAGACCGCAGCTTCGACTCTGGTCGCGCAGGGATGTCAGGAGCCGCTCTTGTCGCGTTGTCAGGCGTTGAATCCGTACGGTGCGCAAGATAAAGGGTATGTGTACGGCTGCCAAGGCGTGACCCGTGATGTCTTGCAATCTACGCCACCCGGAGCCGCCACATGCAACCCGCAGATTATCAATCAAGTGTATCAAAATTGGGGCTCACAGAAATGTGCGGCAGGTGGCCGGGATGTTTCTCACGGGGAATGCTTATTCGGTGTGTCGGCGGGGATCAATGCGGTGCTCGAGAAAAGCAGTTGTTCGCCGTATCATGCGGCCTGTGATGCGGTCGGGTCCGTTAATGGGTTTACCTCGTGCAATAATGTCATGCGCAGCTATTTGTATGGCGCCCCGGAAAATCGCCAATAAATACCGAAACCCGTTGCCGCCAGCACCGCCACCAACAACAATAACACCCACCAAGGAAAGTGGTTTGCGGGTGGGGGTAGGGGTGGTGGAGGCGCAACGCTGGGTTGAAATTGCCAGGGCGTCGAGGTTTCGCGACACGGTTCCCCGAGGATTGCCATGGTTACCGTCGTCATTCGGGTTGGTTTTTTTCTTTCTTATTGCCGCCCACGCCACAGCCACATTCCGAACAAGACAATCAATAAAATCAAAAGAGCCAGAAGTACGTAAGTCGTATGATAGGGCGCCAAGAGGACACGGCGAGCATCGGTTGAACCCGCACCGAACAACGTGTCGCTGTAACACAATTTGGTCACGGGGTCGCGAAACGTGCCGTCCTGACCGAGTAAGAAACGTTGGGCGGCCGCCGCAGACGAAGTGCAATTGCCGACACTTAATGATTGGACGGTTTTGTTCGCACAGACGTCGGCCAGGTTTGTATTCAGCAGACACAAACTAGGATTCGCTACCAAACTCAATTGTGAGGTTTTGGCATCGTAATTCCAATTGGCGGCATCGGGACCTAGTTGGCCTTGCGCGTTCAGAAACATATTCCCATGTTTAATTTGATATGTACCATTGGCGATTGCCGCGGGTAAGACCGCTGTACCATACGGGACCGGTTGCAGGACGGCTGTTTTGCCGGTACCCACAATCCACGCGGAAGGACGAAACATAATAACAATAGTGGAATCTTTTCGCCGATAAGGTAGCCCTACAAACGTCATACCCGGGGCGTTGGTCGTGATGATACCACCCTTATCTGTAATTTGAAAGGGTAATTCCATAGGCGACTCTTGCAAAAACGTCAAGAAAAACGTATTCATGGTTTCGTCGGCCATCCATCCGGGATTACATTTCGGTGAGAAAGTTGCGGGGGCTTCCGCATGCCACGAAAAAATGGAATTTGCGAGGTTAAATGTGGGTAGCAATACGGCTGCTGTGTTTTGGGCCCCGGAATTTAAAAACAACGACGATGATCCAGCAGCTGCCGGTACCGTAAAATAATAATCGCCTGATGGTACGACCGTTCCGATTACGGGAGATGACACCGCCGTAAAGACCCATCCATAGATCTGCGAGACATCTTGCGAAGGGACTAAACCATCGGCCCCGGGAATATAAAATTGCTGAACAGAAGGGGCGTATACACTAAAATGGGAATCCGAATCGACGGCAAACCAAATTCCATTGGTATTCAAGTAAAATGGACTATCGGAACCGGGATCTGTCATGGTCGCGGTGACTATCGGGGCCGTGGGACTTGAGGGGGCCGCAATGTAGGGTATGCTGGTCGGTGAGACGGTATAATCCAGTGGCACGACGGCAAATATCCCCCACAAGGTCGAAGAAGTAGCTGATGTCGATTCCAGAGACCACGAAAACGGTTGACTTTGGAGGGCAAGTTTGTTATTATTCACCAGCGCCAGATATTGGCCTTTGTATTGGGCGGTAAAGACTTGACCGAGTCGATTAATAGGTCCCGGAGGAGATGGAGTGGCCGCGAATTGCCAGCCCTGGGACCCAGGGGTTATACTACACACTGCTGGTGATATGCCGCCGGCCATGGTGTAACCACTGTCTTCTTTTATTGTTGCTCAGATTTTGGTAACCGGTCGAGCCTCCGAAATCTCGCGCTGTAAATGGGGATAATCTTCCAAATACAAAAACGGTGAGTTGTCTCGCAAACGGATATCACTCGCGGCGGTCCATTTTAGTTCCGGAATCGAATCAACACATTCCTGGTGCCAGTAGACGGTGCCCATACATCCCGGAATTCCAAAAAAACGTGTGGTGGTGGTGCTGCCACTACTCATGGGGTTTTCTTTGTGTCGGTTTCGCGGCGTTCCAAAAGTTGAATTTGTTCTTTCAGGGGTGCTTATGTGCCGGAATATACAAATCCATTTCAGTTTTTTGTTTGCTAAAACAGAATCCAAATTTCTCGTCTTTACACATGTGGACAATTGGCAACGTGACCATTCTCTCTGAACCGGCCTTTTCTATTGTGCTCACCGGCGTCTCCGAAAACAATTTCGATACCATCTACTTTGTGCCCGAGAATCCTTGGAACGGTGACATACTCCAAATTCCCACCAAGTACGTCCGTCTGCGCTACCGAGTCATCAGCCGCAACACTCACAACACCGCCCAAGAAGACGTCTTTGAAATCGACTCCCCCACCGTCGAACGCATTCGTCATGTCGCCGTCGAGTCAACTACTACCTCCACGCGTCGTCGGGGCATGTAACGCCCATGGTTGCGACTTTTGTTGCAACAAACACGTCGGAGACTGTAACACCTGCAGCACCCAAGACCGCCTCTCCTTTGTCGTGACTTTACGATACGATGACCCTTTTTTCGGGTGGTTGTGTTGTGAGTGCGGCGGGTGTCAAGAGAAATGTCGTGCGGCCAAGGATGCCTATGGTTACCCTCTCGCAAAGCTCTTTCGTGAGTTCAATGGCTTTCGGGTGCGTCGCTCGAACGGCACCTTTGATCTACCTGGCGTGTGGCGTTTTTCGGGCAATGGATGGTTCGTCAAGCCCGGCGACGAGAGTACTGTCCACCTGGTAATTCTCCGCGGTACCGACTCCTCCAAGCGCATCAAGTTGGTGGATTTACGCGCCTGGCAGGAGAAGAAGAATATAACCGAATAAATTGTTGAGTTGTTTATTTCCGTGGTGGTGGTGGTGTTTACAGCAGCAACAGCGGAAACCGTAGCGTTAAATTCCTGTTGTGCATCGCGCTGAATTGCATTCTTGGCCGCCAAGACCATTTGATCTGCCTCGAGTAAGTGATCGCGAATGAATCGAGACACTATTTTCTGTTTGGCGGCATGAGTCAACTGAAACGCCATCAACTTATCCGGACAAATTTTCATCACGGGCGCACAGATAAAAGAGTCATGTTCCTCTGAATACATGAGTAGCGTATCCTCGTCGACTTTTTTCCACGGTAAAGGTGCGCCGGAGCCTTCGAAAAAGAAATTACGATAGATATTTTTGGCGTCGTTGAGCTTTTCGCAAACGGCGGTAAACAAGGCCGAATCGATGGGATGGACGGCACAAATATCGTCAATGCGGGCCAAAAAACCTGGCGCTCCGGCGAATACATTCTCAAGTTGGGCTCGTTCGGACGACTCGGCCGGAACATCGGCAAACTCTGACAAGGGTCGTAATTCACACCATTCGTGTAATTTGGTTTCGAGGCGAGCTAGTAAATAGTCTCGAAATGGGTCAATAGAGGGGAGAGTAGAGACCTTGGGCGGTTTTGATTGCTTCTTTCGGTAGTGGCGTTTTTTCGAAGGAGTGGTAGTGATCGCTACTGGCGCAGACATGTTTATTTGTTGTGGGGTTGGTTGCGTATTACATGTCAGCAGCGACAACAACAACAACATTACGAACGCAAGGGATCCGCAGCTTCATAATAATGGTCGTCGTTGTTTTCGAGCGGTTCCATTTGACAGCAAAAACGAAGACCAAAACATATAAAAGCCGTACCAAAAATGACAATAATGGGAATCAACAACCATAAAGTGGAAGCAACCATGGGAGTACGCACATGAATTATGCCATGACATTTTTGACCCACCAGCGCACATAAGCCGGATTGGACACATCGCCGCGCAGAAAATCCGTGTGCAGCCAAAACTCTTGCGCCGGGAAGACAGCGCTGCCGTCGGTGTCAACCAGCTCCCAGGCAAATTGCATGCGTTCCAGACAACACGGTTTGGTGCACAAAAACTCAACCATCGGAGTCATATTTGCGTTTTCGCCATGAACCATCTTCAGATGACGCAGACGGGCCGCTGTAGTCGGAGTGATGCAGTTCTTGAACCAGGCGCGGTCTTCGGGCAGCAAACTGTGGTAGAAAATGCGCTGGAGGTTTTTTTCGGCGGTAGTCTCCAGATCGACGAGACCCAGCCGGCACGCTTGAGCAAACAAACGCGCATTGGGGAAGATAAGATCCGCCGGGAATTTCGCCCAGAGCCTACGATCAGCCTCGGGACAGCCGTTGAAATAACCTTCGGCTTCCACAACCTTGTTTGCGCGGAGGAGCGCTATAAATTCGTCGCGAGGCGATGCTGGGGGGAGCTGTTGCGGCGGTGGGGGTGGGGCTAGTGCTGCGGCCGCTGACACCGCTCCCATCTTCTGCATACCGATTTCGGCCAAAAGAGCCTTGATGGCCTTGAGTTCCGCCAGGATTTGAGAGTGTTGTTGATGCTCGAAGGAGCTGCTCATGGTGGCTTCAGGAACAAACTATGTTTAAGAAATGAGAGCAGAACTCTCCCAATGACTCGGATAGGCAATCAATCGCCCCCGAGTTTGGCCTAATAATCGCGGCGGGGCATAATATTCGTAATGCAAATTTGGCAGCGCGGCGGTGAGATTTTCGCGAATATAATTGATATCCAACGCCCGACCTTGAAAGACATCAAATGGAATATCCGGCCGATGTGGAATGCGAAAATCGTCGATTATAATCAAACAATTGTCCCGGGTCGCGTCACATGCCGCAATCGCTTTCAATTCCGCCAAAAGGGGACATGCTTCTTCCCAATGGGCGTCCAAATAAAACAAAACCTTGGGTGGTGTGGTGGTGGTGGTTTGAGTTACCGCCGCCAATATTTCAGGTATCATCACCGCCGAATCGCCGCCATAAAGTTTGATGTTGCGGTTGAGGCCCCTCCCCGCGCCCCCGCCGCTTAGATTCCGAAAAGCTTCATAGAGATATTCCGGATTGGATTCCACCGAATAAACGGGTTTTTGGAATTGGCCAAAAAATTCGGTGGTGCGACCCATATATGTCCCCGTTTCCACGATCGCATCCACCCGAAATGCCCGTATATAATCCCCGCAAATTTCCCCAAATTCTGGATTTCCATTAAATGGCAACCGCTCGGGGGCACCTGGTGGCAACTTCCCCGTGGCGGCGCGACACAAATCCGTAATGACGCGAAATGGAAATCCGGCTTCATACCCAGGCCGAAACGAGTTTTTGGCGGCATCGAACCAAACCGTCAAGGGAATAAAATACTCAAAATGCATTCGCGGCGTGGTGAGATTCTGAATCACCAACCATTCCGGCAAGGGTGGATTACAATGTGGAATATAGTAAATTAGCGTCCGTTCGGGTCGAGCCAGCAATGCCGCCGAATAGGAAAATGCCGATGGACCGACCACCAAAATATCCGCGGTGGCCATTCGCAAAAAACTCTGTTCCGGGGTCTCGTCCGCGAAATATAGAATTCCAGCGAGTGGTGTTTTCCACGGAGGCGCACCTTGCGATACAATTTCAATTTGGTGGTTTTCGGGCGGATAGAGGCGCTGTAAATGGGAAATAATTTCAGCATAGGTGGCCCACGGAATCGCAAAACTAGCGGCATGACGGTCGTGGGCATTGGCTTGCCGAATATGCAACACAATACGGCGGTGGGACGGCGACGAACATTCGGTTTGTTTGTTTTCCCAAAACCACCGCCGCAACAATGGTAAAGCGCGGCTTTGTGGTGCCAATTCGGCGATATTGATCGTAATAAAATGCAGCAAATCGAATAAATTAACTCGAGGGGTGGTGGTGGTGTTGGTGGTCTGCACCAAACTATCTTCTTGCGCCGCAAAATGTCCCAACCAACCTAAAAACGCTTCCTTTTCGGCGACAAAATCCGGTCGGTTGTCATAATTGTGGGCCATTTGGGTCAAGGGCGTATAACGATATTGGAGTTGATGCTTTTCGGCAAACATCATCGTATAAATGATCAACTTGACTTGCTCGCCGAATCCGTCATGGGGCGCCGATGGGTGAGTCACGGCTGGTACTACTGCTGCCATGAATGCGTCAGTTTTGTTTTGTCATTTTTCGAAACGTCCACGCGCCATGATTGTCGAACAAGTCTTGGGAACGCGAAACAACGAATCCAAGTGGCTGTGTATTGTTCGCTGCCAAAAACACGCCAATGCAACAATCACATCTCCTCCGCCGCCGGATTGTGTTATCTGCCAACAAGTGCACGTACTACGCGCCAATACGGCCAAAAACTATATTCGCATGCAAGTCAAGCACAATCATCCCGTGCCGACATTTACCGTCGAATGGACCGGTCCCAAGTGCAAGAATTTGCGGAACAACAACCGCGACCCCAATACCATTTATCGTCTCGTCAAGTTCGTGGGATTCAAACGGCCCAGCCTCGAAATTTACGACGGTGTGAACTATAACAATAACAACCACCACCACCACCACCAAAAATAAACTTTATTCTGGGAAAGCTTGTAAGATTTTCAAAACCTGTTGGTAATATACGGCGGCATACCGAATCGCGTGCTTGGTGGCGGCATCGGTCGTGTGCTGTAATTCTTGCCGCATATCCGCCAAAATAGTTTTTACGCGCTCGGTTAAGGTTGCTGTGGATTTGGATTCCGATTCCGAGGTCACGCCACATAGTTGCCGAAATACGCTCGCCGCTGTAGATACATTCTCTTCTACCGGCAACCCCGCATAAATCCGCCGCATATACTCTTTTTGCTGATCGAATGTCGTGGTTCCGCCGCTAGTCCCCGAAAAAGTCAAAGTACGCAACCATTCGCGACCCATCACCGCGGCCTCTAATTCTGGTGTCGAGATTTTCCACACGTCGGGGGTCGCGAAAAACTCGTCGCGGGGCATTTCGATGAGCGTTTCGGCAGACGTTGTCGTTTCGAGCAAGTTTACTTGGGTTTCCGAGTCTTGAATGGCGACCAACATATGACCCGGCATCGCCACCAACAACATGGGCAATTTCGGGTCCACTTGGCGCATAATTTCGTAGATGGCGATACTCCCACAACTACATTGACAAGAACCGTGAACTAAAAAATCGTACAAAAAATTGGGACTCTGGGCATGATACACATATCGAGTCGCGGCCCGCATGGCTTGCCAAATTCGACTGACGCGGATAGAAGCCAAGGGTGTCGCCAGTCCCGAAACATTATTATATATACCGCGGGCTTCTGAAATGACGCGGCGCCAACTTTTCAGCAACATACGCATATCTATATTGTGATACATTACACAGGTAATTAAAGCCATCATCGCCACATTTTCCGAGATTTGGGGTTCATTGCCCCACCACGTCCCACAGGCATTTTCCGGTTGCGGATTTTGTAATACCCGAAATATCGTGGCCAGAGGTGTCCCAATTAGATACGCCAGGCGGGCCCGTTTTGTCGGATTTTCTTTGGTTTCTGGCGACGACTCCTCCGACCGAGGTCGTTTAATCGCGGCCATTCGAAGTTGCGTTTTTTTTGGTGAGGTCGAAAGAAACTATGAGTGGCGGTGGGGGAACCAACAACAACAACAACACCACCATTCCGGCTTCAGAAGCGCGAAACCTGTTACGGGAAACGCTCGCCGATTTACAGGATCGCGAAAGTCAAGTGATTGCCGGATTCAAGGCGGCTCATGATTGTCAAGTGCTTTTCAGCGACGCCCGTATTCCGACAGAACGGGTGCATATGGCATTACAGGAGGAACCACAACCACCACAAAGTTCCTCGAAAACGCCGAAACCGCAATTTCGATCGTCTTCGTTTTGTGTGGATTTTGTGGTGACTTTGTTTAGCGGACAATTGTTTATCGTGGAATATGATGCTGTCACGGTTTTCCTGCCTCGCAAATTGAATAACCACTGGACCGATCCGGCCAAAGAAACGCTGAAATGCGAAGCCCGCACCGAATGGTTTCGGCGGCATATGATTCCGGTTTTGCGAATTGGTCATTGTGTCGACCCGGATTCCTATCGTCAAGTCATTTGGGATTTTATTCGGCTGCTGCAGCGGTATATTGACCCGCCCAATTCGATGTTTCTGATAAAAACGGTCGGGGAATGTTACGAGGGCGAATCGGAAACGGCGCCGAATTCGGTCTTGGCACAGGTTCATATCGCTCGTGAGTTGAGTCGATTGCGGCGGGCCGGTAATATCGTGGACATATTCCGCCAACATCCCGCGACGATTCAAGGTTTAGAACACCGCCAACATCCCTATAAACCGTTTGATAAACATTTCGATTTCATGGTCACCACCGTAAAAGGGAAAAAAGCTATGATCGACGTGATTTCCATGGATATTCCGTATGACGAGTTTAAAGAATTCTTCTGCCAAAAATACCAGATTCCCTTGTTGTTGTGGCAATTCGAACATGGTCCTGTTCAACCTCATCTCAGTCGATTTGTTCGCGCCGTGACCGATTCCCCCGATGCGTTCGTTTGGCGGCGGTAGAGCTAGCGCAGGCTGTCCCTATGGCGCAACCGCAACCGCAACCCCTCGCCGCCGAGTCCTGAAAAACCACACCAAGAGGACGATCACGGTAATCAAACTTACCACCGCGACCCAACCTTCTCGCTGCGCGGTTTTAAAATCGGCCACACTGAGAATCTCCACCGTTTGCGGGGTCGCGGGTAAACCGGCCAATTGTAGGATATTGGCGAATAAATGGTAGCGATCAGTGACACCAACCGATTCGAGCATACCAATTCCGTTTCGAGTTACGCCGCCAATCGTCCCGGAAACCGCGGCCGGCGTCTCGGAAAATGGAATCATCGGGGGCAACCAACCGGCCGAGGCCATCCCCGGCATTAAACTTTTCGACACCAGATCCAAGTCTCCTAATTCGGCATCATGACCTACGAAATGAGCCCCGATCACGTAGGATCCGCCTTGGCCTCCGCCCCCGTACTCGACCTGGATAGTAAGTTTTCCTTGGAACGGCCGCGAAGTGCCATCGGGTAACTGCAACGAAACATAACTCGCGGAAACGGGGCCAGTCTCGAGAATTTCCTGTCCCGTTTTGGAGTCGACATTCCGTGGAGTACTCGCCGCCAAGGACATGGAATTATCCAACATGATGGCAAACCAATTCCAACCGACATTGGTCGTGCGCGGCGGCTTAAACAACTGCGTCGCGTCCACGAGCAGCCGCCACGGAATCAAATGCGGAATACGACCTACAGTGCCGTTTTGGTGATCCATCCACGTCACCCCAGTCACCGCTTCTGGCGTAGCACCAGTTGTGGTAACAGTGCCCGTCGTTTTGAGACACGGATACGAATAATAGCGATAGCCCATTCCGGCCGCCCCGACATATCCAGTGGAGTCGCCTTGAAATAAAGGTTTAGTTTCGTCAAAAGTTGGGGTCAATGTCAGCTGCAGTGTAATATTATTGGCGGTATCCACGGCCTTGAGCGTCAAGGGAAAAATCGGATTGGTGGAGTTTCCGCCCTGAATCGAAAAGTTGCCCGTAGGATGCTGAAACAAAAACGGGGCCCGCCGCGTCAGCAAACTCGAGGCCACGGCTTTTTCAATCGGTGATTGGAACACTTTTTGCTCCGTGACATTCGTAAATAGCAACATGGCCGTTTCGCAGGCATAATCGACCGCATCTGGCCGGTCCCCGCCGATGGGATCCGAAAAAAACATGACAGTAAAGCCATATATCCGGGGTGACTCAGTAGTGGCCGTTTTTACCACCCCCGAAAAAAAGTACCAATCATCTTGAAGACGGTAATCGCGCTGGAGGGCATCGATGGGCCGAAAAGGGTGTTGGTTAGACCCACTCCCGAATCCACTCGAGACTTGTTTGTAGAACCGCGATCCATTGGCGCTTAGTAGGCGCTTCAAGGCGGTGACTTGAGTGCACGTATTGACGGGTAGCATCTTCAGCAAGAGCTCACGTTTGGCCGCATCCGGTTCGTGATGAATCAGCCAAGAAGCTTGATCCGTCAACGTCCACGAACTATCCATTATGGGGGTGGTGTAGTTGTCTTTTTTTTATTTAGTTATCGAATACATTCGGAGGAAAAAACACTCTAATCCGGGGGTTCGTATTGTACGGGAAGACAGGAAAATGCATTTTGAATAAACATTTTCGGCAAACACACAATTGAATTCTATTGTTGTCATTATTCAAGTGTCGCGTGGTGTGTTCTCCTCCTTTCTCCCGATGGAATTGGATTTGACCGGCTCTTTGGATGATACGGACGTCAGCAGCAGCAGCAACGCTCCTCAGGAAGCCAAAATCCCCATTTATTTTGCCGACGGATCCAAATGCCCCATCGCACTCTCTCGCAAGGCCTGCCAAATGTCTGTGTTTTTTCAGGGTATTTTGGAAGATCCCAATTGTACCGAAATTCGCCTCCAAAACGCCCAGGTGGTCCCAAGAATCGGCACCGAAGTCTTTCGCTGGATGGAGTATCACGAAAACGTGCCGGTGGTGCTGCCGAAAAAGCCGCTCAGTTCCACCAATTTGGCCGATTTGATCCCCGAATGGGATGCCAAGTTTGCGTCCCGGGAAGACCAAGATGACGTGTTTCTGATCCTCATGGTAGCCAATTATTTTCAAGTGACGGCGTTGGTCGAACTGATGGCGGCTCAAGTGGCGACCAAACTCAAGGGTCGAACCCCGGACGAGATCAAGAAAACGTTTCATATCGACCATGATATTACGCCCGAAGAGGAGGTCCAGCTGCGACGGGAGTTTCCCGACATGTTTGAAGATATTCCCGTCAAACCATGAAATTAAAAAAAAACCCAAGCGTTCTTGATGGAAAAAGCTTTGTTGCAATGGTGTCGCGGGTTTTGTGATGCAGCACGCTCGTTTATTGATGTGGGAGCGGGTCTCGGAGAAGTATCCATCCCGTTGGCACCGTACTTTCAGGTCGTGCATGCGTTTGACGCTGATTGGAAAACGTATTTGAAATTATGCGGCTCGGTCGCCACCAAGGAAACCTGGAACATCGTACCTCATTTCGTGAAACTAGATCGTGATTTTCAGGCACTGGACGTGTGGGGGATACAACACGTGGGATTTTTACGCTTCAATGTGCCGCTTGATACCTTGGAAACCATTCTTCGAGGGGCACATTCGACGCTCCAACAATCACAATATCCACCATTTATTATTGAATCTTGGCATTTCGTCACTGACAATGAATCCTTGAGCTCGTATATACAAAAGGAGCTCGGCTATCGTTTAGTACCCTTGGTAGGATTCCCCTATATTACATTAGCGACGTTTGCAACAACTACTACTACAATCAGTCCTCTTCTTCATCCTTGAGAAAACGGCTAATGTCTGGTTCGGCGGTGGTGGTAATCAAAGAAACATTATCGTCGTGGTGCTGGTGGTGCATATTGTCATCATCGATGTTAACCGCCGAAAGCTTCACGACGGGCAAGGGCGCATGAGCCGGTAAATCGAAAAATAAAGAGTAGTCGAGCATGACGGCCAGATCCTTGGTCTCGGTTTCCAGAGGCGGCAAAAACAACATTGTTTTCGACCCGACCGGACGACGACGAGGAATCAAATGGTCTTGACCGGTGGCGCGAAGCTTTTCAAACACTTTCTGGGCATGAGACCGCACTTGATCTTGCCGGCGAGTCTTGATATACTTGGTCACCAGCCGCCAATTACAGCCATACAAATCAAAGACCGCCTCCATGAAGCGTTTGTGTTCGGTTTCGGTCCAGATTTGCCGCCGTGGGCGATGATGTGTGGGGGGCATATAAGCGGGAAAAAAAAGGTTTGGATTTTGGGAAG
>Ga0228698_1000990_pt1 | contig 15580 bp, 8 predicted proteins | sample McNCre117_Aug_MG_FD_178015 | JGI IMG/M metagenome (GOLD analysis project Ga0228698, IMG submission 178015) | Freshwater microbial communities from McNutts Creek, Athens, Georgia, United States - 1-17_Aug_MG | ecosystem: Environmental > Aquatic > Freshwater > Creek | place: USA: Georgia...
CCACCCGGGTGCTGGACGAGGTGCAACGCACGAATGCGGACTCCGGTCTGTTGCTCGATGCGGAGCCCGAGGCTCACCAGACGATCCTGGCCGGCCTGCAACTGGCTCCGCCGGTGGGCGAGGCGCTGGCCGAGTTGGGGGCGGTGGCTGCGGCCGTGGCCGTGGACGACACGGCCCTGGTGGCCGCTGCCGCCACGCGCTACCGGGTGCAGGTGCATGCGCTGGAGCAGGCCTTGCGCCAGGCCGGCGACGCCAGCCCCGCGCTGGCCCGGGACTTCGCCCCGGTGCTGGCGCGGCTGCAGTCGCAGCGCAACACCGTGGAGCAGACGCTGGCCGCGGCCGCCGCCGACCTCAACTACCCGCTGGACAAGATGAGCGCCGCGTTCGGCGATGCGGCCCGGTTGCAGGCCGGCCTGTCCGACGACGTGACCGCCCGGGTGCAGCAGGCGCTGGACGCACGCACCTCGCGCATGCATTGGCGCCTGTGGGCGCTGGGCGCGGCCGTGCTGGCGGGCCTGGGCTTCGTCGCCGGGGTGTTGTGGCGCACCGTGCAGGGCATCCTGCGCCCGGTGATGACCGTGGTCGAGGCCGCCGAGCGCATCGCCGACGGCGACCTGACCCGGCCGGTGCCGCCCAGCCGGGGCGACGAGATCGGCCGCGTGCTGCAGGCCATGGACGTGATGCAGGCGCGCCTGCGCCAGATGGTCGAGCAGATCCACGAGGCCTCGGAGCGCATGACCCAGGCGGCCGTCGAGATCGCCTCGGGCAACCAGGCCCTGAGCCAGCGCACCGAGCAGACGGCGTCCAACCTGCAGCAGGCCGCCTCCGAGGTGGAACTGCTGGGCGGCGCGGCCCAGGCCGGTGCCGGCTCCGCCCAGCACGCCTGCCAACTGGCCAGCGAGGCCTCGGCCGCGGCGCGTCAGGGTGGCGAGGTGGTGGCCGGCGTGGTGCAGACCATGCAGGGCATCCACGGCAGTTCACAGCGCATCGCCGAGATCACCGGCGTGATCGACGGCATCGCGTTCCAGACCAACATCCTGGCCCTGAATGCCGCGGTCGAAGCTGCCCGTGCCGGCGACCACGGCCGCGGCTTCGCCGTGGTGGCCGGCGAGGTCCGCACCCTGGCCCAGCGCTCGGCCCAGGCCGCCCGCGAGATCAAGGGCCTGATCCAGGACTCGGTCGAGCGCATCGAGGACGGCAGCCGTCAGGCCGGCCGCGCCGGCGAGCGCATGGGCGAGATCGTGCACCGCATCGCCGAGGTCACCGCGGTGATGGACGGCATCGCCGAGACCGTGCAGCAGCAGGCCGGCGGCATGACCCGCATGGCCACGTCCGTCACCACCATCGACGCGATGACCCAGCAGAATGCCGCCCAGGTCGAAGAGTCCGCCGCCGCCACCGCGGCCCTGTCCCAACAGGCCGCGCGCATGCACAACCTGATCAACAGCTTCCGCTGGCAGTGACCCTGCGTTGACCGGCGCGCAGCGTCCGGTGCAACGTGATCAAGTCGCCGCCGCGGATCCGGCTTCGCCGGGCCGCTGGCGGCCCCCCTCGGGGGGGCAGCGACCCGCGGGAGCGCGGGGCCCTTGGTCAGAACGTGATGTCGTCGTAATAGAACACTTCATCCGCCCCCGGCCGGTTGCCGAAGTCCCCGAACAGGGACAGCTTGTTGTACGTCCAGGCCAGGTTCAGCGCGGCCGTGCCCGAGGACTGGTGCGCCATGTCGAAGGTCAGCGTCTGCCAGCCCGCCGCCGTGGTCAGCGCATCGCTTTCCACCGAATGCGTGCCGTCGGCCGCGTCTTCCACCTTCAGCTTGATGCTCAGGCCGGCCGCCGGCGCCCACACGCGCACCGTGAAGCTGGTCTTGCTGGCCGTGAACGGGATGGGCCCCACCAGCGGCGCGCCCGCGCTGCCCCGGTCGGCCACCGTGGTGCCGGCCCACACCTCCGCGCCGGCCGTCTTCGTCTGCTTGATCACCTGGCCATTGCTGCCCGCCGGGCCCGCATCCAGCGCGCTCACCGCCCCGCCGAAATCGGCGCTGTAGTAGCTGGTGCCCGAGCCGTCGAACGTGATGTTGGCGAAGCTGCCCGAGGCCACCGGCGGCGTCAGCGGCGGCGCCGATGCCGCGCTCGCCCCGACGAAGCGGATCGGCCCCACGTAGTAGACCGCGTTGTCGCCGGTGCTGCCGAAGGCCGGGAACACCGACAGCTTGTTGTAGGTCCAGGCCAGGTTCAGGGCCGAGGTGCCCGTGGTGGGCGTGGCCATGTCGAAGCTCAGCGTCTGCCAGCCGCTGGTCGTGGTCACCACGTCGGTTTCCACCGAGTGCGTGCCGTCGTTGGCGTCTTCCACCTTGATCTTGATGTCCGTGCCCGTGGGCGCGTACACCTGGGCTTCCAGCTTGGTGGCCGCGGCCGAGAACGGCAGGGTCCCGATGGAGTTGAGGTAGCCGGTGGACAACGTGGTGCCCGCCCACACCTGCGCACCACTGGTCTTGGTCAGTTGCACCACCGTGCCCGACGGCCCGCCCGCCGGCACGCCGGTGCTGGTCAGGGCCGACACGTTGCCGCCGAAGTCGGCCGTGGCATAGGTCAGGCCGGTGGTGTTGAAGTCCAGCACCGCGTAGCTGGCCGCGGCCACGATGGTGTTGAAGGTCTGCGAGGCCGTGGCGGCGGCGGTCGAGGCGTTGCCGGCCACGTCACTCACGGCGCCCGCGGCCACGTTCACCGTGATCGTGCCCTGGCTGTTGGCCGTGGGCGTCAGCACCATCGTGTAATGGGTGTCGTCCACCTTGGTCAGCGTGCCGGCCGTGGCATTGCTGACCACCACGTCGCTGTCGGTGAAACTGGTGCCCACGCTCTCGCTGAGCGTGAAGGTCAGGGTCACGGGGCCGCTGACGGCCGCGTCGCTGGTGCCGCTGATGGCCAGGGTCGGCGCCGTGGTGTCGGGCGCGGGGGCCGGCGGCGGCGGAGGGGGCGCCGCGCCCGGGGCCGAGGTGGCATCACCGCCCCCGCAGGCGGCCAGCAGGGCCGGCAGGGCCGCGGTGGCCAGGGTCAGACGGGTCTGGCGGAACAGGGTGTCAAGGCGCGAACGGGTCATGGTCGTCTCCAGGAGTCGGGCCGCAGGCGGCCGGCAAGGGGCCCGGTCTCAGCCGGGTCAGGGGCCGGTCGCGCACCTGGCGGTGCCGGCCGGTTCAAACGGGTGGGATACGGGGGCGGGTATCCGCGGACAAGGGGCGATCGTCCGGGATCCGGTGATTCAGGGCCGTTGGGCCAGCGCGTGCGGCGGCACGTCCAGCTCGGTGCCGTCGCTGAAGCGCACGTGGCGCGGCGTGGGGCCGGCGTTGTAGGCCAGCCAGGTGCGCTGCCCGTCGGCGCGGCGGAACACCGCGTGCAGCGGGGCATCGGCCGTGACGCTGAAATCGGGGCGGCCCAGGCCTTGCAGGCTCAGCAGGAAGTGCAGCGTGTGCGAGCGCGTGTCGCCGAACTCCACCGCGCCCCAGCGGTCCCATTGCGCCAGGCCGGCGGCCGGGTCGTTCAGGGCCAGGGTCTTGGCGAAGATGTCCTGCCAGATGTCGGGCGGGTCGGCGCGGCGGCCCTTGCGGGCCCAGGCCTCGCTCTGAGCGGGCAGTTCGGCCAGGCTCTTCTTCATGAACTGCGGGTCGTGGCCCAGGTAGGTCGAGGCCGTGGTCACCGGCAGCAGGTTGATGCCCTTGATCTGGCGCGGCTCGTCGATCCACCAGGTGTTGTGCGCCAGCTTGGCGCCGAACAGCATGCTGACCTCGCTGTTGCGGTACCCGGCGGGCAGGCTCAGGTGGTGCAGGTCGAACCAGTAGTGGTCGATCGCGTTGATCTCGCTGGTGTAGAGCCACACGCCCAGGTCGCGCAGCGCGGTGTTGCCCTGCAGTTCGGCCCACAGGATCAGGCCGGCCCAGGCGTTGACCGCCTCGGACGAGCTTTCCTGGTTGTTGCCGGCCTCGCCGTCGCCCAGGCCGCCGGCCCAGGAATGGCCTTCGTAGACGTCGACATTGCGCAGGAAGGGGCTGTCGGCGGCGCCGCGCTCGGTGTTGGCGATGTCGCGGATCAGGCGCTCGACCATGCCGCCCCACTGGGCCGGGGCGGTCCAGGCCGGATCGCGCAGGCCCACTTCGGCGGCGGCGCGGATCCAGTAGCCGTAGTGGAAGTGGTGGTCGTTCATCTGCTCGATCGAGAAATACTCCTCGGGGTACGCGAGCAGGGAGCCGATGGCCGTGTCCTGGCGGAAATAGGTCTTGCGGTCCTGGCCGCTGAACCACTGCTCCAGGCGGCCCTTGACCAGCTTGAGCAGCGCGTCGCGCATGGCCGGGTCGCCTTGCTGCTCGGCCACGGCCATCAGCTGCGTGATGCGCTGCAGGCCCTTGCCCTGCCAGTACGAGCCGTTGCCGATCTCCAGCATCATGCGGCGCGCGTTGCGCTGGTCGGTGGACAGCAGGCCCTTGAGGTCCTCCAGGCGCTTGTCCAGGGCCGGATCGGCGGGCAGGCGGGTACCGGTGGGGGTATTGCCGCCGACACCACCTCCGGCGCCGGCACCGGCCGCGGCGGATGCGCTGCGCACCCCCGGCCAGTACGGCACGAAGCCGCCGTAGCGCTGCACCGTGGTGAACTGCGCGGCCGGCAGCAGGCGCAGGCGGCCGCGGATGGTGTCGTAGCTGCCCGGGGCCAGTTGCGGCGCCAGCTGCGGCTGCTCGAACCAGTGGTGCGGGTACAGGCCCAGCAGCGGGGCGGTTTCGCTGCCTTCGCGGGCCGCGGTGCGGGCGGTGAACGTGGTGCGCACCTGGCTGCTGGCGGGGTCGTACTGCCAGGCCACGCGGGTGTCTTCGATGAAGGCCCAGGCGTGGGCGGTGAACAGCGCCAGCGTGGCCGGCTCGGCGTCGGGCAGGGCCGCCACGCTGAGGTAGCCCTTGCCCGCGGGCAGGCGGGCCAGCCAGCCGCGCTCACCCTGGGCCTGCCACTGCACGCCGGTGGGGCCGAACAGCGCCCAGCGCTGGCCGTTGAGCTCCAGCACCAGTGCGCGCGGGTCGGCGCCCTCGATGCGGCGCGCGGCCGCCGGCAGGCTCAGGGCCAGGTCGCCCTGGGTCACGGTCAGCCAGGTGAACGGGCTGCCGTGGGCCACGGTGGCGTCCAGGTGGTCCGCACCCGCGGCCCAATCGATGCCCACGGACCAGTCGCCGGTGCGCGCCAGCTTCGGCGCGCCCGCGGCGAAGCCGGTGGGCTTGATCGTCAGCGGGGCGCGGTGCAGGTAATGGATCTCGGTGTCGCCGCGTTCGGTGGGCTGCACCTGCTGCACCGGGCGGGCAATCTCCACCGCGCCGGCCAGCGGCTTGACGCTCAGCGGTTGGGCATAGATCGGGTCCGGCTGGGCCTTGAACAGCACCGACGAATACCACTGGTTGGTGGGCGCGGCCTGCCGCTTCATCGCCTCGGTGCGGCCGTCGGCCGGCGGCGCGTCGCGGTCGCTGCCCTGGGCCTGCGGCCACACGGCGCCGGCGCCCACGGACTGCGGGCGCGCGTCGGCGGCCCGGGCCGCCGACGCGGCCAGCAGCAGGGCCGCGCAACCCGCCACCGCCAGGCTCAGGGCGGTGGGCGCCGCAGGCACGGGCTGCGCCACAGGCCGGCGGGCAGGGGAGGGCGGGGCGGAGAAGGCTGGCATCACGAAGACCTCGGGGCACGGCGCAGCAAGGCGCGGAGGGCGGGCGGCGCCCCATGGACGCTCCGCTTTGATGCATTCTGGTGAAAGCGCTTTCAGCCTGTCAACGGTAAAAACTCACGAACCGGCCGGCGTTCGGGAAAGCACCGACAGGCGCGGCCTTCCCCCGGAAATCCGACGCGACTCAGGTCCCGGGCGCCGTTGCGGTGGCGGACCCGGGTAAGACCTCATGCCCCCACCCTTGACGTTGCCCCAGCCGCGGCCGTAATCTGTGAAAGCGCTTTCAATGTGCCTGCCCAGTGACGCCAATGGAGTCCCCTGCCGTGCCGCTGTCGACCAGAACCCGAGCGGGCCCCAAGGCCCGTCGCCATCCCTCCCGGAGACACCCCATGCCCGCCCATCCCCTGCGCCGCCCGGCGTTCGCGGCCACGGTCGCCCTGGCCCTGGCCGGCCTGGCCGGCACCGCCCAGGCCATCGACTACGGCCCGTTCACGCTCACCGGCTTCGCCAAGGCCGAGTTGGGCCGCTCCAGCAACCAGTGCAGCGACTGCCAGCGCTTCCCCGGCGAAGACAAGCAGCGCGTGTGGGCGGACCAACTCGTGGTGGGCAGCCCCTACAAGACCGAGACCACCCACGTGACCCTGTTCCAGCCCTGGCTGGTGGCCAAGCAGGACGTGGGCTACGGCATCAAGGTCACCGGCTCGCTGAGCCAGCGCTGGCGCGACGGCAAGGTCGACATCCCCGGCCTGGTCTACGAAGAGAACGTGGGCGTGCAGCACGAGGATTACGGCGCGCTGCGCGTGGGCCACTTCCCCACCCGCGCGTGGAGCCTGGCCGATTACCCCTACGGCACCGACATCGGCCTGGCCGACGCCTGGGCGTCTTCGGGCGCCGGCTACGGCCTCAACACCCGCGCGGCCCGCTACACCTCGCGCCAATTCGACGTGATGGACGGCGACCTGGTGATGGAGGCCACCTACGACCGCGGCAACACCGCGTTCAAGATCCACAAGCCGCGCTTCCTGGAGCTGTACGCGCAATACCACCGCGGCGACCTGATCATCGAGGCCATGAGCCAGGATGCCCGCAACGGCAACCCGCAGGCCTGGGGCCACGGCCCGTTCACCGGCCTGACGCCCTTCGCGGCCGACGACGGCAAGATCGGCGGCGCCGGCCAGAGCATCGTGATGCTGATGGCCCGCTACAACGTGGACGCGCGCTGGCAGGTCACCGCCGGCCTGCGCCGCAACCGCTGGAGCGGCGCCCACGCGTACATCACCCAGCCCGGCCCGCCGGCCCAGTGGAACGACATGTTCAACGTGGACTGGAACGGCAGCAAGGACGGCGTGGCCAACCCCGGCTACGCGGCCACGTCCACCGACCTGATGGCCGGCCTGCGCTGGAAGCAGGGTCCCTGGTCGGCCACGCTGGCCACCGTGATGCTGGGCAAGGCCGCCACCGACAACCCCAGCGAACGCGGCCAGAGCAATTGGGCCTCGTTCAACACCGCGGGCGTTCAGTACGAAGTGACCAAGGGCGTGCAGGTCTACGGCACGGCCGGCCTGGTGCACTACGGCCGCCTGGGCCTGTCGCCCATGTCCATGCCGTCCAACAGCGCGTTCTCGGGCGTGGATTCGCGCGTCACGCGCAACGGCAACTGGTTCCTCGTCGGCGCCAACTACCTCTTCTGACCTGCGGGGCTCACACCATGATCCACCACCTGAACCGACCCCTGCGCCGCACCCTGCTGCTGGCTGCCCCGGCCGCCCTGGCCCTGCTGGCCGCCTGTGGCGGCGGCGGCACCGTGCCGTCCAACGGCGTGCAGGTGCGCACGCTCAGCAGCGAGTACACCAGCCGCCACGCGGTGGCGTACTCGCCGTTCCGCAGCGGCAACCGCGACACCGAGACCATCACCGCGGCCATGATCAAGCAGGATCTGGACTTGCTGGTGGCCGGCAACTTCAAGCTGATCCGGCTGTTCGACGCGTCCGACGCGGTCTCCAAGCTGACCCTGCAGGTGATCCGCGACAACCACCTGGACATCAAGGTTCATCTGGGCGCCTACGTGATCAGCGGCAACGAGAGCTTCAACCAGGCCGAGATCGCCCGGGCGATCGCGCTGGCCAATGCCTACCCCGAGTCGGTGCTGGCGGTGAGCGTGGGCAACGAGACCATGGTCAGCTGGTCGTTCAACGCGATCAGCCCGGCCAAGATGACGGCCTACATCACCCAGGTGCGCGCTGGCGTCACCCAGCCGGTGACCACGGACGACAACTGGGCCTTCTTCGCCAGCGCGCCCACCGACCTGCTCAAGCAGATCGACTTCGTGGCCTTGCACACCTATTCGCTGCTGGACACCGTCAGCGCCCCGGGCAGCTGGGACTGGCAGCAGACGGCCATCCCCGAAGCGCAGCGCGCCGCGGCCATGATGGACGCGTCCATCGCTAAGGCCAAGGCCGACTACACGGCTGCGCGCAGCTACCTGGACGGCATCGGCTACACCTTCCTGCCCATCGTGATCGGCGAAACCGGCTGGAAGGCCGTGGCCTCGGGCGGCGAAACCCAGCGTGCCCACCCGGTCAACCAGAAGATGTACTTCGACCGCCTGGAGGCCTGGCGCCAGTCCGCCGGCGCGCCCAAGAACATCGTCTGGTTCGAGGCCTTTGACGAACCCTGGAAGGGCGGCGACGACAAGTGGGGCCTGTTCAACGTGGCCCGCCAGGCGCGCTACGTGGTGCAGGGCAGCTTCCCGCAATCGCAGTGGGAGTCCGGCAGCTACACGGCCGCCAACGCGCTGTACTACATCCCGCCGGTCGCGCACCCGCCCGTCACCGCCAGCCGCTACACCGTCTACGCCGATGTGGCCGTGGCCGGCGAGGCCCTGCCGCTGGAAACCCCGGTGTGGAACGCCTGGCAGGACGGCACCACGGCCACCGCGGCCGAGCAGCCCAACGGCGCCGAGGGCACGAAGTCCATGCTGATCACGCCCAAGCCCCTGAGCTGGGGCTGGGGCATGACCCAGGCCTTCATCAACAGCGCCGACGACCTCAGCGCGTTCGCCACCGCCGGCTCGCTGAACTTCAGCATCAAGACCACCTACCCGGGCACCCTGGAAGTGGGTTTCCTGACCGGCACGGCCACCGGCGCCAGCCTCTACGACGTGTACCTCCCCCTGGCCTCGGGCCAGTACGGCTACGTCAACGACGGCGCCTGGCACGACGTGAGCATCCCCATCAGCGCCATCACGCCCTACGGCGCCATGGCCTTCGGCATGACCAACCCGAACACCTCCAAGCTCGACCTCACCCAGGTGACCAACCCCTTCGTGATCGCCGACCGCTACGGCAAGACGGGCAAGGCCGACAACAGCAACATCACGACGCCGATCCAGGTCGACAACATCTACTGGAAGAAATAGAGCCCCCAGCTCGCTCTGCTCGCGCCCCCCGAGGGGGTGCTCGCTGGCGGACTGGCAAAGCCAGATCCGCGGCGAGGGCTTGATGTACGTGATCGCACCGCGATCACGGTGAATCCGGCCTGGGGGCCGGATTCACGTCCGGGGGGAGGGGGGTGGGGTTCGGGAACAGTTTTCTCTTTTTTTGTGTGGGGGGTGGCCGGGTTTCCCGGAACACCAGCTACCGGGATGGCACCCAGCGGTGGGGCATCCCGGTTTTTTTTCGTCCGCGAGCGCCAACGGCCTGGCATCCCAGGCTGCCGCCGCTCCACAGGGCGCGCCGGCGGCCTGGTCGGCGCGCAGCGCCCACCAGCCGGCGCGCCCGGGGCCCCGGCGGGATCGCGCAGCGGACCCGGCCGACGCCCCCAACAGTTGAGCGGCGCGTGAGCGTCCGCTCCAAGGCAAGATTCAAGGACCCGCCGCGGAACCGGCTTCGCCGGGCCGCAAGCGGAGCCCCCTCGGGGGGTGGCGACCGGAGGGAGCCTGGGGGCCAACATCGTTCCCACCCCCTATCATCCCGAAAATGAACATCGCCCTCATCGCCCACGACCGCAAGAAGGACGACATGGTCGCCCTGGCCCGGGAGTTCGCCCCCTTCCTGCAGCAATGCCAATTGATGGGCACCGGCACCACCGGCGGCCGCCTGGTCAACGAAGTCGGGTTGAAGGTCGAGCGCCTGCTCAGCGGCCCCCTGGGCGGCGACCTGCAGATCGGCGCCCGCCTGGCCGTCGGCGAGGTCGACGCGGTCATCTTCCTGCGTGACCCGATGACGCCCCAGCCCCACGAACCCGACATCAACGCCCTCGTGCGCGCGTGCGACGTTCACGACGTGGTCTGCGCCACCAACTTGTCCAGCGCCCGCCACGTGCTGCGCGCGCTCGCGGCTCAGCTCGCCTCCGGCGCCTGAAAAGCACGAAGCCGGCCCCGTCCTCACGACGGCGCCGGCTTCGGCGACCGGGTTCAGGCCCCCGGTCACGGGAACAGCTGCCCGCGCAGGGCCCGAAGGGCCCTGTCACGGCACGCCCGGATCAGAAGCGGTACGACAGCCCCAGCGTCAGCTGCGGGATCGCCTTGATCTTGGCCACGTTGTCCTGGAAGCTCTTGTTTTCATCGGCCAGGTCGGACGCCGACACGAACTGCGCCACGTCGCCTTCGGCCTTCAGGTCCGTCGCCTTGGCCTTGCCGATGGCCGCGCCCAGGTCGGCGTGGAAGGACAGGCCGCCACCGGCGCCCAGTTGGTGGCCCCAGCCGATGCCCAGGTAGGGCGAGGTCGACGGCAGCGTGATGTCCGAGTACACGTCACCCGTGTAGTGGTAGACCGTGCCGCCGATGCTGATGGTGCTGCCCTTGGACGTGGCCTTGAGCGTCATGTCGCCGCTGGTCGACACCAGGCCCGCGGTCACGCGCAGGCCGCTGACCACGAAGAAGTCGGCGAACGCGCCGAAGCGGTCGTACTTCAGCGTGCCCTTGTAGTCGTTGTCCGAGCTGGTGCCGTTGTAGCTGTGGTGGCCGGCCGTGCCGTAGTCCGCACGCAGGGTCACGCGCTCGTGCAGCGGGAAGGCCAGGCCGACCACGCCCACGGGGAAGCCCACGCCCACGTAGGGCTCGATGTTGCGGTCTTCGGCGTGCGCGGCGGCCGCGGCCGTGGCCAGCAGGGCGGTCAGCGGCAGCAGGGCGGCACGGCGGGCCAGGGTGGTGGCGCTCAGGGAACGGACGGACATGTTCTGACTTTCTGGGGATCGAGGGTGAGGGGAGGGCTCGCCACGGCGAGCCGGCCTGCCCCATGAGATGCACCTCGCACGACCCTGTCAGCCCGGGCGGACCCCGGCTGTCCCGACGCGACGGCCGGCTGCCCGGCGCCACGTTCCTGATATCTGCTCGATCCCGGCCGGGCCCCGGTGGGGCCGACCTCTCCTGAGGCGCGTGACGGCGCGCCATTGCAAGGCCCTAGCCTAGCACCGCCCGATGACGCTTCCCCCCGCATGCGGGAGTGGCGTGATCGGGATTTGCCCGCAGCCCACCCGGATGTCGAGTCCGCGCCACAAAGAGGAAGGCCGCCCCGATACCCCCGGGGCGGCCTGGAGCCCGCACATCGCCATGTTCCTCGATGCGTGCGCTGTTCAGGCGCGTGGACTCCGTGTCAACCAGTGTCGAGCCGGATCGGCCTCCCGTTCAACAGGGCGGGCCGGCCGGCTGCGGATCCATCACTTGACCGTCAGCGTCATCTTGCCCGAGCCGGTCAGCCCGCCCGGGTCCTTGGCCGTCACCGTGACGGTGTAGGTGCCCTTGACCGGCTTGGACCAGGTCATCTGGCAGGCCGACGAGACGGTCATGCCGCTGGGCATGCCCGTGGCGGTGCAGGTCAGGGTGTTGCCATCGGCGTCGGCCGTCTGCGCCTTCTCGGTCCAGGCCGTGCCGGCAGTCAGCGTGTAGCTGGCGGCCGTGACGGTCGGGGCCCGGTTCGGCTGGGTCACGGTCAGCGTGATCCTGCCTTCGCCATACCCGCCCTGGGTATCGGTGGCCCGCACCACGATCGGGTAGACCCCCACGACCGGGCTGGCCCAGTTCAGCACGCCGGTCGACGAGATCGTCATGCCCGAGGGCGCACCGCTGGTCAGGCTGTAGCTGAGCACCAGGGCCCCGGGGCTGCTGGCCTTGACCTGCAGAGAGAAGGCCTTGCCCACCGAGCCGGCCGCCGCGGCCGCAGTCACCACCGGGGCGGCCACGGGCTTGGCGATGGTCAGCGACACCTTGGTCGCCACGCTCTGGCCGGCGTCGTTGGACACCGTCACGCCGATCGAATAGGTGCCCACCACCGGGACGTCCCAGCTCAGCGTGCTGCCCGAGATCGTCAGGCCGGACGGGGCGCCGGTGAGGCCGTAGTTCAGCGTGCCGCCGTTGCTGTCCGTGGCCGCCCAGCTGGCCGTCCAGGCCTTGCCGCCCACGCCGGCCGGCAAGGTGGCCGCCGGCAAGGGCGGCAGCACCACGTCGTTGAGCAGGGGGATCAGCGAACTGAAGTTGGGCGTGCCCAGGCCGGTGGGGATGTCGTAGCCGCTGATGGCCTTGCAGTTGCTGCAGGTGCCGTCGTTGCCCGTGGCCACGTCGGCGAATGCCGCCGCGTACGAACCCGACAGCGGCGCGATCTGCTGGTACAGCGGCACGTGGACCAGGCCCAGGGGCGTCTTGGCCGAGGCCGCGCGCACTGCGTTGGCCACGGCCAGCAGGCCGGCCCATTGCGGGCAGGCGATCGAGGTGCCGCCGTAGGAATACCAGCCGGCCGCGCCGCCGGCCTTGGGCATCACGGCCACGTACTGGCCGCTGTAGGGGTCGGCGTTGAAGGACACGTCGGCCACGCCGCGCATCTTGGTGGCCTTCTGGCCCGGGATGGTCACGGTGGACTGGTACGAGGGCATGGCCACGTAGGCGCTGACACCGCCGCCGCTGCCGCTCCAGGCGGCTTCGCTGCGGCTGCCCGAGCCGGACCAGGTCAGGGTCGTGCCGCCCACGGCCAGCACGCGCGGCATCACGGCCGGCCAGTTGACCTCGTAGCCGCTGTCGCCGGTGGACGCCAGGTAGGTCATGTTGCTGCCGGTGAAGGCGCTGTCGGTGCCGGCCACCCAGCTGCCTTCGCCCGCGCCGAAGCTCATCGACACCACGCCCGGGCCCATGGCCGCGGCCAGGTTGATCGCACCCATCAGCGCGTTGTTGGCGGCGCTGCTGGCCTCGATCAGCACGATGCGCGCCAGCGGCGCCATCGCGTGGGCCCATTGCACGTCCAGCGCGATCTCGCTGGCCCAGCCGGCGTCATAGGCGGGCGCGGTGGCCGTGCGCGTGCCCGCGCTGGTGGCATAGACCTTCGAGAACGTGCAGGTATTGGGCGGCGTGGCCAGGGGCAGGGCCTGCGTGGTCGAGATGGCCACGTTGGTGCAGGCGGGCAGGCCGAACTTGGTGTTGAAGGCCTGCAGCTCGGCGAACGCGTTCGGGTCGTCGTTGGCGTCGACGATGTAGATGGTCTGGCCGGCGCCCAGAGCGGCCACGCCGTCATTGAGCGGGGGCAGGCCATAGGCGGCGCGCATCTGGGCCGGGGTGTAGGTGGTGGCCGCCATGGCGGCGGCCATCGGCGAGGTGACGCCCTGGGCGCGCATGCGGTCCAGGTGGCTGGACAGGGCCTGCGGCGTCAGCCGGGACGTGCCCAGCGCGGCCTGGGCCGCGGGCACGGACATGCGGTGCGGGGCCAGGCGGGCCGAGCGGCCCAGGCCGTCGGCGTCGGTGTTGTCGGGCTCGGGCAGGGCGGCCGGCAGCATGTGGAACGTGGGGTGGGCCTCCACGACCTGGCTCACCGCGGGCACGGCGGCGGCGCTGGCCGTGGCGCCGGTGGCCTGGGCCTGGGGGCTCGTGGACGCCACGGGCGTGCCGCCACCGCAGGCGGTCATCAACAGCGCCAAGGAGGCGGGCCAGGCGCGACTGGCGCCTCGGCGGGGGGTGTGGCTGGATGACATGTCTTGCTTCCTGTCCCTGTACGACTTCTCGAAGGCGCAACAGGCGGCAGGCGCACGGAACCATCCCGACGCCAGGCCCCGGTCCGGGGCACGGCATCGCGACTGTCACGCCAGCACGCCGGCTTGCGCCGTGTGTGGACAGGCGGGCCGCGGGCGCCCCCGGGTCAGGGGCGTGGGCGCGTCACGCCTGGCGCTGTTGGCCCGGTGAGGGGCAGAGCAGCGAGTGCAGTCCATCCCCGGCTGGTGGGCCCGGGAGGGCCGGAAAAGCGGCGGGTTTGGCCTGCTGTTCCGTTATCGGAGTAAACCATGAGGCATGTAGGGGGGCCAGGGGCTGAGTCAAAGCTGAAGGGGGGCCGGCGGGCTTTGTTCACGGCCCGGGGAGACTTGTTGGTGGTACGGACGTTCAGTGCGCCGGGCCCACAGCCGCCGGGCACTTGTCACGCGGCGCGGTCCCCCGCGCGGGCGCGCCCTGCGTGACGCGCAAGCCCGCGCGCGCCCGACCGGAAGCGGTCGCGTCGGGCCCGGACACTGGCAGGCCTTGCCCACCTTGCGGCCCGCCACGGGCCCACCTCTTCCCATGGACTTCCACGCCCTGCAGACCTTCCTGGCCACCTCGGCCGTCGACATCGGCCTCAAGATCCTGGCCGCGGTCGCGTTCTGGATCATCGGCCGCTGGATCATCGGCCGCGTGATCTCGCTGATGCAGTCGGTGATGAACCGCAACCAGGTCGACCCGACCCTGACCAAGTACCTGGGCTCGATCGTCAACGTGGCGCTCAACATCACCCTGGTGCTGGGCATCCTGGGTTACTTCGGCATCCAGACCACCTCGTTCGCGGCCTTGCTGGCCGGCGCGGGCGTGGCCATCGGCGCGGCCTGGAGCGGCATGCTGGGCAACTTCGCCGCCGGCGCCTTCATGCTGGTGCTGCGCCCGTTCAAGGTGGGCGACTTCGTGGCCGTGGGCGGCGTCACCGGCACCGTGCACGAACTGGGCCTGTTCGGCACCACCCTGATCACGCCCGACAACGTGATGACCCTGGTGGGCAACGGCCGCATCTTCTCGGACACGGTGCAGAACTTCTCGGCCTTGCCGCTTCGCCGCGTGGACCGAACGGCCCAGTTGGCCGGCGGGGTCGACCTGTCCGACGCGCTGGCGCACCTGCGTGAGGCCGTGGCCTCGATCCCCAACGTGAGCCGCAGCCAGCCGCCCGAGGTGAACCTGCTGGACCTGAACCTGGTGGGACCGGTGATCGCGGTGCGTCCGTTCACGCACACCGACCACTACTGGCAGGTCTGGTTCGACACCAACGAGGCCATCGTGCGCGTGGCGCGCGAAGCGGGCTGGCCGGCGCCCACGCCCAGCCAGATCACGCACATCGTCAACCGCTGAGCCTTCAGGGCCGGCGGGGGATCAAGCCACAAGCCTGCGGCTCACGTAGCAGCCCACCACGGTGTAATGCTGGAAGCTGGCGCCGCCGGTCACGGCCAGGCGGCCGGCCATGACCCAGGCGTGGGCCTTCATCGCGCCGCTGGCCGGGTCGCGCCGCAGGCCGAAGTGCAGTGCGAAGGGCACGCCCAGCAGGCCCAGCAGCGCGCGGGCCACCACGGCCTGAGGGAAACAGTTGGCGTTCCAGGGCGCGTAGCCCGCGGCCAGGGGCACGACCGCATGCACCCAGCGGGCGCGGCGGGCCTGCGCGGCATCGAGCAGGGGCACCCAGGCCACCGGCCCCAGGGCCTGGCCCAGGCGCGGCGCCAGGCGCGCGAAGGGCAGGGTGAAGATCAGCAGCTTGGCCACGCCCAGCAGCACCCACACCGGCAGCAGCCCGGCCTGCACCGACAGCGGCAGGCGGGCGAAGGTGCGCAGCTTGCCGGCCAGGCGGCGCAGGCCGCGCGTCGGGGGCGGGCTGGGCGGGGTCGGGGGTGGGGGCGGGGCCATGGGTGCAGG
>Ga0228698_1000992_pt1 | contig 15567 bp, 30 predicted proteins | sample McNCre117_Aug_MG_FD_178015 | JGI IMG/M metagenome (GOLD analysis project Ga0228698, IMG submission 178015) | Freshwater microbial communities from McNutts Creek, Athens, Georgia, United States - 1-17_Aug_MG | ecosystem: Environmental > Aquatic > Freshwater > Creek | place: USA: Georgia...
GTGCCGGGTGGCCCAGCAAAGACTGAAGCTCCAGCCGCTGCTCCTGCAGAAGCTCCAGCTCAGGGTTAATTCCTTGAGTTGATTATATCCGGGGATTCCCATACGCTTAAACGTATTGTTTCTCCTCGATAGAAGGGTTGGGCTTAAAACACTCAACCCTTTTTTGTATCTAGTACTTGCGGTAAACGAATGGTGGAGTAAAGTATGAGACCTCAATCAGGATCAATGGTTTACTGGCGTTTCAAAGAGAACAAAGCTTCCGAGTATCGCTTTGGATATGTATCATATCAAGGTAATACCAACATGGCTCGCATGGGTAGGTGGAACGGAGATCGTGTTGGTGGATTAGTTGTAGATGTCACTGAAATCGATTGGAAACCATACGCATGAAGTTTCCCGAATTAATGACTAAAGTATTGAAGCCTGAAGTAATTCAAGCTCTACCTAAATGTATTCTTACGCTCGATCCCGGCGAGACTACTGGTTACTCAGTTTGGAAGCCTAATTCAAAGTTCACATGGTCTGAAGCGCCTTTATATGAAGCCAATCAAGTGAAGACCAAAACAATTCGTCAAGCGATAGCACGCGAAACTTCTAAGGAACAATCACTATATAGTTTATTTGCGGGATTTGCGCCTGACTTGGTAGTATTCGAAGATTATCGTGTGTATGGCTGGAAGACCGAAGAACATGCTTGGTCTAGCGTACACACGATACAATTGATTGGGTATATCAAGTCAGAGTGTATTACTCGGGGGATTCCTTTCGTTATTCAGTCAGCACAAGTTGCTAAACAGTTTTGCACGGATGAGAAGCTTGATACTTGGGGTTATTATAAACCGGGTCTTCGTCATGGTAGAGATGCTATTCGTCATGGTGCATATTACATCTTGTTCGGTTCGCAAAAAGAATATGATTCTGAAGGATATGTTAAAGCAAAATAATGGGTGAACAGATTTTAACCTCTTGAAGTCCTAATATGTTTGCTTTATTATCAGGAGAACATATTAACAAGTGGACAGGAGTTATAATGGTTGCACAAGCACGGAATTATACGAACTTTAATACATCTTTACCAAGGATGATTGCAAGTGACTCGGGCTATGTAACAGCATGGCGATATGAAGTTAAGCTTTACACACCTGATGAAGTGCGACTATTCTGCGTATTGGACGCTAATTGGCAAGAGTTTCGTGTTTCGCTCAAGGGTTTATCTACATACACTAAATTAGCTAATTTGGAACATTGGCGTATGAAGCATGCGGAACAATCTTCTACGCAATCAGGTATTGAAAAACTGCCAAGGCGTGTAGAAGTCCAGATTGACAACTACATCAACGCTTTGAAACGTGGTGGGCAGTTAGATATAAATTGCAAAGTGAAGAGATAACTATGGCGGCCAAAAAGCTCATTCCAACTACATATACCATCTTCATGCCAAACGATAAAGCCGGCGAGCATAAAAAGTTTACGGTTAATTGGCCTAAAGAACCAACGCTGGCAATGTTGCATACTGTTCTCGATCCAGTATTTGGGAAAGATTGGTTTGAGCATGTCTATACAATGGACGACCGCCGGTCGATGTTTGTGGATGAGAACGGACTATTGAAACATCTACCATTAAATGCGCATGTATCGTACCAGTATTATAACGGCCCGATCGTTGGACCAGCAGTAGTATTCGACCGTTGTGTATGGTATTAGAGAAGAGTGAGGATAAACAATGGCAAAAGAGGTTAAGGAAATCAAGTCTAAGCGAGTACAGATCCTTACTGAAGCTGCGACTCAAGCAGGTGTACCTGTAGGTATGGCCATTAAGCTCGGGTATGCTTTGGAACAGTTGAATCATCAAATTGTACCGACTGATGAAACTTTGGAATACTATAAACTATCTAAAGAAGATGCATCCTCAGCATCGGGTGAATTCAAACCATACCGCTAATTCAAGAGGTAGTTACCATGCATGAATTCTTTGCAATTGTAGTTTTCGAAGAAGAGGATTGCTGTACGATCCATTACACATTACACATTGGGGGTTGGCCCGTAGATTCGCCTTCAAATTGCACGAGAATTATTTGCTGGTAAGCACTAGCTTTCATTTTCAGGATATGTGATAATAAGATATGAAACAAGAGCCAAAACAAACTATTGTATATCCAGGAGCTCAGATCGGTGAGCTTAAAGTTATTATGTCTGTTAGAACACCTTCTGGCGAGACTAAAAGATGGCGCTGCGAGTGTAGCTGTGGTGAGAGGCTCACAATTAGGCAAAACTATTTAACACGTCCGAATCCGAAGTCAGATTGTGGTGGTATAGCACACGCCTCGGACAAAACCAAATACAAGCGTGAATATGGTATCTGGACTATGATGCAGGTCAGAACATCTGATCCACGGCATGTATCGTATAAAGACTATGGCGGTCGTGGAATTAAGGTTGATGCAGAATGGTTAAATAATCCGGGAACAGGATATGACGGATTTGCAAGATTCCTGAAGGATATGAAGCCAGCACCTACACAGAAGCATACTCTCGATCGTATTGATCCGGATTCTAACTATGGGCCGGGGAAATGTCGTTGGGCTACGATGAAAGAACAAGCACGCAATAAACGTTCTGATAAGGTTCGTGCTGAACGTTATGCCAAGGCAAAAGCCAATCAAACTGGTCAAGCCAGCCAACTAAACCAACCAACTAAAGGAGAATCGGATGCCACGTGATGTAGTAATCTTCAAGAACGATGGAGATGGTTTGATCGATGCGCACTTTAATCTTTGTCGTGCTGCAGAGCATTCTCTTATTCAACACTATGTGTCGGATAATGTGTCGAAGAGGTATCATGCCTTGGATGTGCAACGATCTCTCGACCGAGCGCTATTTAAACTAGGTGTGAAGATGGTTGTAATTCAACCTGAAGAATATGAACAAATCAAGTTGCTTATTGAAGGGCCTGACTTATTCGCGAAGGCAATTGATCTACAGGAGAAAGTTTAATGCCAAGGTCCCCAGAATGTGAAATTGAACGGGTCACGACTGATGGACACAAAGTGTCGAGGAACGAAGCAATCTTCCTCACGGCGCACCACCTAATTCTTGCGGCAAAGTACTTTGAAGCGATTCCTGAAGGTCCTGAGGGTATCAGTCAAGTAATGGAATCTTTAAAGGATATGACAGACACAATCAGGGACAAGAAGGGCAAAGATTTATTTACAGATCCGTGTATCGAGCCTTCAAGAGCCTTCCTGATTAGCATATTTGACCAGTTCGAACAAATGAAAGGAAACGATTAATATGACTAGACCAGATCACAGAGCGGCTATTGAGGCACTAGAACTCCATAAAGCTTCAATTGTAAGTGCAGTACCAATCAATGTTAAAGAGCACGTAGACCTGTTGTTCGAGTCTGCTAAGGGAAATACGCCTTGGGGGATTACAACAAAGCCTGACGGTTCGATCGGTGTAGATCCGAGAATACTAAAGCCAACATTTTATACTGGTCGGCTTCGTTGGTTTGAAAAGACTATGCAATGGAATGGCGGTTCAGAAGCTGAATACACTGAGAAGACCCTGCAGCAAGAGGTCTTCATTCTTGTCGACGGCACTTGGATGGTCGAATGGTACGACATTTCTATGGTGGGCAGTGTAGAAACTCTTGATGGTAATCCTCCAGGATATCAAGCACCGCAACAAAACGATGAATAGAACTGGGCAATATAAGGCAACTACTATGAGGAAACCTAAGAAAGACACTCTTTATAAGTTCCTCCAAGTAAAGGCTGAAGGAACTTATAAACTTTGGGCTTTTAGAGTGTTTAAGCTTGACGAGGACTATGATCAACTTGGTGAATACCATGTATCACAGGTCTCTGAGAGTTCTTGGGTATGTACTTGTCCTTCATGGAAGTCACCTTGTAAACATGAAAAGGTTGCACGTCGTATAGTAGCGCTGCCTGCTCTTGATGAATGTAATCCAAATTCATTACAGGGTTCTTGGCTGTACAGCCTCAATCAGGATAAAATCATCCCGAGGGCTGCACCAACTTCAGAGGAATAGTGTCGTCTGACATTCGCTTACCGACTAGCTTTTGACAAGAATTTTTCACTTGATTTCCTTTTTGAATTGCAGTATATTGAATGTATTGAGTGCGTAGAGTAGAGTTAAACAATCAACCAAAGGAGAAGATTATGGGAACAAAATATTGTGTTATTGGAGATCAGGCAAACAACAAAGCATTGAATCGTACGTGGTTTGACACGCCTGAAGAAGCGACTGTACATGGCAAGAAACTCGTTCGTGAGGGTGTTAAGCAGGCCGAAGCTCGTGGTTATGATCAAGCCCAAACTTTCAAGCCTAAGCGCCTGTATATCGTCCAAGTCGTTGGTGTTGTAGGTACTGTTGAACCTCAGGTTGAATACCATAATGCTGAAGACTATTTTAAATTGACTGGTGGGGAAATCTAAAGGTATTTGAATTCAAGGTTTCTCAATAAGCCGCCATTAGCTCGGGTCGATATGTGACAGGGAAGAGCAGCGTACAGACGCTACAGGCTGAGAGAAAGCTGTAACCACATGGTTACGGAGTGTGTAGGCGTATAGTAATATGATGTGCTTGTCGGTGTGTAGCTCGTGGTTGTAGCCGGGGTAGTTACATAGTGCAGTAGTCATCATAGGGTGTAGTAGGTAATCCCTAATTTGGTAAGCTTACTTACTACACCCACCCTACTTATTAATAATGGAATCGGGAGACTAAAATGGCAAGACAATCAGAGATTCTGGCACAGCGTTTTTTGCAGGCATTGCGCACCGAAAAGAATAGCGATGTTGGTATTCTTGACGAGATTACCCACACACTACAAACACAGAATGATGCGCTTGAACAAGGTCAGAAAGACGAAGCCATTCGAATTAATCATTTTGCAGATGACCTTATCAAGCAAATTAACGATATGCGTGATGGCTGTCTAAAAGAGTCATCCGAGATGTACTCTGCACTGTTCACTGTCAATAGAATCCTGCTTGACAAAATCAAAGCACATATCTCGAAAGTGAACAGTGATCCCATTCTTGAACTCCTACCTCAAGATCAAAAGCTTGTAGATACTGGAGCTACAACTAATTTGGATACTGCGGTGGTAAAGAAGTGATGTTGAAGACTACTTGCACTTGGTTAGCGATCGTGATTCCAAGTCCAGAGTTGCTTGACACAACTGTTATTGGACATCGTTACGAATGTTATGAAGATGTCACAACAATCCCAGCAGTCCCAGTTCAAGATTATTACATAAGGACAAAACAGGAAAAGGCTGATGAAAAGAAAAGGATCGATGAAATGAAGCGTCGTGGTTTAGGATAAGAATTCAGTTTGGGGGTGTCGTCTAACTGAGGAGGACGCCTACGTATATTAGAGTTTCGCCTGCCCCCAGTTGCCGAACTCTATAAACATGTGTATTTATCTTTGGTTGGTTGGGTACACGTGGTACTAGGAGGCTTAGCTGCAAACGCTAACACCCCCATCATTCAAAGCCCTGCTAGTCCCGAGGGCTAAGCATCTGTAGATAGTAAGACCTATCTACAAAATATCGGGAAGAGAGCCGAATGCGACCGCCGCTGGGTAAATCGAAGCTGAGTGATCATAAGCCTAGAAGCTCAGCGGCACCTATTCATGGGAGGTTATTAATGAGAGTTGTTGCATTGGAAGTACGCGATCGGGGAACGTTCATTCCGGTTTTTGCGGTATCGATGATTGGTTTTAATGACGCTCAACAAGATTTGCTACGTCGCGCCGGTTACGGTGCTGGAAACTTGTTGATCGCATTGACAAGAATGGAACTTCCGAGCATGTGCGAATATGATCCGGCTAATTGGCGGGATCGTACTATGCAAGTAGCCCACAAATATATTACCGACCACTTCCATAAGCTCCATAATGGTGATGTGGTTGATGTCGAGTTCATTTTGGGTGAGACTACAGAACCGAAAAAGAAGGAGTATGAATATGACCGCAGGACAAGTTAAAGCAGCCCGCCGTAAACTAATTTTGAAGTACGGCAAAAACGGGCCTGCGAAACGTGGGGAATCTTCAAAACCAACTACCGGTAAACAGGGTAAGAAGTAGTGTATCAAACCAGGGAATCATCTAAAGTCAAAACCTTTATCATCGAGGGTTTGATCTTAATTGCATCCCTGGCGATAACCTTACTGCAGTTTCTACCGGTTCTAATTCCGTTATACCATTTGTTAAAAGGACAACACCAATGAACTATCCATCAGTAAAAGCTTTTTCACGTCGTCGAGCAACTCCTTCGCAAGAGCATGCACGTAAAGAACACGAAAAAGAACACGGGACTCCATTTGACAAGATCGCCAATGCAATCTTCGCAGCTAAGCAATTGATTCTACATCCGACTAAAGGATTTCGACGCGCCTCGACGACCGGAACCGTAGCATCAGATATTACTACAGGTCTTAAAGCTGGTAACAAGATTCCACACGAAACGCAAGCACGTGAAATTAAAATTGCGGCTGCTAAGCAATATGACAATAAGAAAGAGTTCCGCAAGAAGCGTCGCACAAAACCATAACATGGCAACAAAAACAAATTTGAATAGAACCGAGAGAGTTGACTTCCGTCTTATACAGATGCCTTGTTGCCAGTATTTGTTTTGCAATGTTAACTCTCGGTTTCCCTCATATTGCCCTAATTGTGGTAAACATGTATATCCAGCAGTTAAGGGATGTGTTCTACTCCATGACGATAACGCAACATTAAAGTACCGAGACTGTAATGACTTCTAGCAGGTATGATAACCTTGATACTAGGCTTGAGGAAATCCATAAAGTCATGGAACCTTTTCAACGCGATACTGTCAAGTTTGCAATAGGTGCTAGGAGATGTTTAATCGAAGCCCCTGTCGGAGCTGGTAAGACTCTAATCGGCCTCACCACTTCAATCGTAATGAAGCCTAAACAATGGCTTATAGTATGCTCCAAGAATGCACTTTATACTTGGGTTAGAGAACTCAATAAATGGTTTCCCGGTTTGTTTGCTAAGGATGAAGTACAGATCGTAGATGGCTCACCTTGGGAACGCTCCCTTCAGTGGCAGAATAAAAACGGTCGAACTGTTGTATACATCTGTACGTTTGGTAAGGTTTTGAATGATCTTCAGTTGATTTTACCGAAAGGTTTTGACGTCATCACTGTAGATGAAGCACATCGCGCGCGTAATCGAAAAGCGAAGGTGTTTGCGGCTCTAAAAGAAATTGCTAAACCAAACCTCAAGTTTTCGAATCCTGGATACCCTTACCCCATATTTGTTGAACTGACTGGTACGCCTGGAGATAAAGGTGTTCAACATATGTGGGGGTACTTCCATCTTATTGATCCTAAACTGTTTTCATCGTATTGGAGGTTTATTAATACCTATTGTGAAACAGCTCCAGGACGGTTCGGAATGGAGATTATTGGGCCAAAGAACACTGCAGGTTTTGCGAATACTGTAGCTCCTTATTTCAGGAGGATTACTGTAGAAGAGACCAAACTCGAAAAGGTTCGACGACATGTTATTCCTCTGAAGATGTCACCGAACGTTGCTAAAGTGTACCAAGACCTCGAGAATGATATGATGTCGTTCGGTATTCAAGATGGTGATTTTGCGGTCGTTGGTAACTCTTTAGCAAGAACCATTAAACTTCGACAGCTCTTGACTTGCCCGCAGAACGTAATACCTTCGTTGGGTATTGGTGATTTGCTTCCATGGATTGTTGACAAGATTAACGATGATGATTCCGGCAAGATGAGGCATTCAATCATCTTTACACCTTTTAGACCTAATTTACAGGTCTATGAAGACTACCTGCGAAATGAATCAGGATTAAAACCGTCTTCAATCGTACAATTACATGGCGAGATATCAGGCATAGAACTTAGAGATCGTGTACAGAAGTGTAACGATACTAAAGGTATTGCACTTTGTACGACACTCTTTGCACAATCCTTTGAATTCCCGAAGATGGGTACAGCCTTCATGGCTGGATACGAATGGTCTAAGGATGCTATGGAGCAAGCTGAAGGACGTATCCGCCGTTTAATTTCAGAACAAATTGCTAATGCATATTATCTCCAGTTTATGAACACTATCGACGAAGATATAATGAATGTCCTGGATGGCAAAACAATTGACCTTCGAATTTTATTCCAGAACATAAAAAAGAGGGAGTCCCAGAATGCCTAAGTACGAAGCTGTGAAGGAAATAGTTAAGGTCCAACTGTCGATATATACTTCAGTAGGTCCCCAGCGTATACTAATCTATGCACAAGATCGAAAGCGTACAACAGAACGAGAGGCTACAACCCAAGATAAAGCCTTAATGGGAACTTCTGTGAAGAGGTATTTCTACGCGACTTGGAAACACCGAGATTGGGTTCTCGACAAGATCGCGCCAAACCAAAGCTGGTAGTTTCTGACGGACTAAAATGTTCAAGAGTTCGGAATAATAAATTCCTCTTGACTTCCTTTTGATAAATCTTTATATTCATTGATAGTTACCTTAAATCAACCAGCTCCGGGCAATCAAGTAATGTCAAATGAATACATACCAGATTCAGAACTTTTGCCTGAGCGTGAACTGATTACAGAGGCTGAAGCAAAGCATGGTTTCGAAGAATCCAGCGGCCGACAAAGAGCTATTATCCGTACTTCCGATCGGATTCTTTTTAAGACTTGTAGGCGTCGTTGGGCTTGGCAGTCACATCTTAGAGGAAATTTGGGGCCTAAACGTAAAGCATCTCCCTTATGGCTCGGATCTGGTATTCATTACGCCCTTGAAGACTTTCACTCAGTACGTACCTACGGATCACCTGCAGAAGCCTTTAAAGCGTATTGTAAGGCATCGTTCAAGCTGGCGCGTAAACACAACCAAACGAATTCCTTTCCCGAAGATATCCATGAGCTCATAGATCTCGGTACTCGTATGATGGAATACTACTCCATCTGGCTCGAGAGTCGTGAACAAATCCAAACATATATTCATAACGGCGTACCGCAAGTAGAAGTCAACTTTAAGATCAAGCTGCCGTGGGAAGAAGGTAAATACGGTCTTGATGATGTATTCTATTCAGGTCAAATGGATAGAGTCGCAATCGATGAACAAGGTTTCCTTTGGATTGTTGAGTACAAGACTGCCAAAGCAATTCAAACGTCACATTACGCTACCGACGCTCAGGTTACTTCATATTGCTGGGCTGCGTCTTGTATCTACGATCGTCCAGTAGCGGGTGTTATCTATCAACAACATCGTAAGACTCTTCCTGAAGAGCCGCGTATTCTTGCTAACGGTACGATCTCCACAGCACAAAACATGATTACATCTCACAGGATGTACCGCCAAGCTTTGATTAAGGTATATGGTGATGTAGGTAGAGCACCTAAAGCTAATGTTGACTACCTAGATGCTCTAGCTTATAAAGAACAACCACGTGACGATGGATTCATTCGTAGGGATTATATTTATCGTAATCAGTTCCAGATCGAATCTGAAGGCCAGAAGATCATGATGGAAGCTGATGAGATGCTCAATCCAGAGCTTCACCTTTACCCTAATCCCTCTCGTAGTTGTGCATTCATGTGTTCATTCTTGAGCCCCTGCAATTCACTCGATGACGGATCAGACTTTGAACACGAACTAAAACTAACAACCACTAACCGAGAAACGGAGTACGATTCATGGCGGAAGTATCTGGAACAGCCCCAGGAGCAATCCCAACAAATCCAAATGCGGGAGCTGCTAAACCTACTGCAATAGCTGGTAATCCACTTGCTGCTGTAGCATCTGGTATCAATCCAACTAAGGCCCCTACTGCAACACAGATCAAACCACCACCATTCACGATCTCTTCGGCTGTGAATAAGAGTCGTTGGTTGAACATGCTTGTATACGCTAAGCATGGTGTTGGTAAGACTACGCTCATTGCGTCCGCAGTCGACGTGCCTGAGATGAACGATGTCTTAATGATCGATGCTGAATCGGGTGAAATGTCGTTGGAGTCTAATCCGCGCGTTAAGCTTGCTGACAAGATTGATCGTGTACGCGTTTCAAGCTTCCAGCAAGTAGCTCATGTACAGGAATTCCTTAAAGCACATTGCTTGCATCGTGACAACAACAACATCGATGGCCTGAAGAACTTGGAATCCCGCTTTACAGGTGTACCGGTTTCAGAGATCGAGACTCCACGACGTTATAAGACCGTATTGATTGATTCCGTTACAGAAGTGAATCAGTTCGTCATGTACCAAATTATGGGTCAAGCAACAGATATGAAGCTCACGGAAGCGAATGGCGATGCTGCAGACATGGAAGTGGCACGCTTCGAGGAGTTCCGCAAGAGCAATCAAATGATGCAGCTCCTCATTCGAGCATATCGTGATTTGCCAATCAATGTTTTAATGGTTTGCAGTGAGCAATATACTCAGGACGAAGTTAAAAAGTTCCATTATACACCGGCACTTACTGGTAAGCTAAGTTCTCAGATCCAAGGCTTCGTGGATATCGTTGGATACCTGAAGTCTGGTTCTATTCCAGAAGGTGGTACAGAAGCTCCAAGGCGACTTTTCGTACAACCTGTAGGCAACTTTGACGCTAAGTCGCGTATCGCAAAGTTGAAGCAATCTTACTTTGATAACCCAACTATGACGACAATCATGGCGGCTATTAAGTAAGTTAACCCGTCCAAAGGATCTATCACTGAGTTGTAGATCAAGGACATTCAACAAGGAGATGAAATATGATTAGTGGTGATGGTCAAGGCACAGCCTTTGAAGGTGGTGAAGACGGCCTGTTGGTGGATTTGGCCAACGTACAGGAAATGTCTTTTGAAGCCATTCCAAAAGGTGTATACCCTGCAGTTCTAGATGATCTGAAGTATGAAATCAGCAAGAACTCTGGACAGCCTATGTGGAACGCCCGTTTCACGATTACTGATGGACAGTATACCAACCGTAAACTGTTTACGTATATGTCGTTCAGTGAAAAGGCTTTGCCAGGCACGAAGCGTCAGATCAAGCAATTTGCACCTGAACTTCTCTCTGCACCTTTCAATGCGAAGAAGATCGCCGACGAAGGTACTCTTATCGGCAAGACTGTTCGCTTGAAACTGGACATTGAAATCTATAAGCCCGAAGGCGGTGGTGAAGCTCAGAAGCGTAACCGTGTGAAGGATGTTCTCGCTCCTGGTGGGGCTGGCGATGGGTTCGCTAGCTAATCAGCTTGCAAAGAAGGGGTGGCTTTCTCTTAATGAGTTAGTCAAGTACCTCAAACAGGATCACCCTGAACATTATATTTCTTATCCTACTGCACTAAGTATGGTTAAGGAAGGTAAAATCAGGGTGATCACTGTAGGTAGTACTTATCGGATTTACCTAGAGGAAATCACCCGCTTCATTCGTGAGGGAAACTACGACCCACACAAATTGAAAGGCGTAGCACCCGAAATCATTCAGGAAGCTAAAGCCGTTCAAACACAGCAAGCAAGGCCTCAACTCAAACTCGTAGCCACTGCACCACTTCCTGAGGAAGATTAAAATGGTAAATACTCCCGAACAAAAGCCTTCGACACTATTGAATCAACGCAAAGCGTTTGTTCTCCTCTCAGGAGGACTTGATTCGACGACTTGTCTTTACCAAGCAATATATGACTATTCACCATACTCCAAACCATCTACCGAAGTTTTTATGCAAGACGGTTTAGTAGATTGGGTTGAAGCAGTGTCAGTTGATTATGGACAGCGTCATAAGAAAGAAATGCTCTATGCACGCGATACGTGTAAAGCGCTTGGTATCAAGCATACGATCCTCGACATCGGTAATATCCTTTCAGGTAAGACTGTAATGCTTACTCAAGAAGGTGCCGATGCGGGTGTTGTGGTTCCAGACATTGCGTACAGCGAAATTAAAGGGGTGTCACCTACTTATGTACCTTTCCGTAATGGTACACTTCTGGCAGCAATCACTGCACATGCACAGAAGTGGGTGAATGAAGCACTCGCTAAGCTCTCTGAAACTCAGGGAGAAGGTGCTTACGCGCAACCTGATCCAGATCTTGCAGGTGTTCATGCTGGTGTTTACTTTGGTGCTCACAGTGAAGATGCTCAGAACTGGGCGTATCCCGATTGCACACCTGAATTTATTGGCGCAATGGCGAATGCAATTTATATTGGTACGTATCGTGCTGTGCGTTTACATACTCCCCTCCAGTGGCTTATGAAATCTGGTATTGTAAAGTTAGGTGACTCGCTCGGAGTACCTTTTGATAATACCTGGTCTTGTTATAAGGGTGAAGAATTTCAGTGTGGTACTTGTCCAACGTGTATCTCTCGCATAGAAGCTTTCAAGGATGCTGATGTATATGACCCTACAACGTATGCATCCACTAAACGACACACTTCAGATGATCCAAACGAAATGCCTTTCTGAGGTAGTGCTATGACAAGCTTGGAGATCAAAGCAACTGGTTCACGAAATCCTTACAAAGCATGGGAGCTTGTTATTCGCACTCATGATCTTGGAGGTACAGACTACGACCATATTGGTTACTTTGATCTCAACACTGCTTTACGCCTAGCCGATATTAAACATGGGCCGGACTTCTTATACGGAAATCCTTACACAGATAAGTCCAATGAATTGAAGATTTGTGCGTTCTGCGGTGTAGAGTTGCCTACGGTATGTAGAAATGTTTCGGACATTGAGAACATACTCGAGAGATTCCCTAATGCAAATCCACAGTACCCACTTACAAAGCACCCCAAACCAAATCTTGGACGTGGTAAGTGTGAAGAGGGCATGCTTAAATACCAAGGTATTAAACAAGTAATTGAACAGGAGAATAAACTATGACGGAGTCTACTCCATCCACACGACTAGCTTCAACACGGGGGGAAGCAATAATCAAACCACAAAAGCAAGATGCTGGTTTTGGTAGTTTTGAATCGACAAAGACCTACAACCATTCAGTAGGTCTTTCATGTTGTTTCCGGCAATGGCGTGCTGAATCGCATTGCAGATTTCTTCATGGATATGCAATCAAAGTAAACCTTACTTTTGAAGCAACAGATCTCGATGTCCGTAATTGGGCCGTCGACTTTGGTTCGCTGAAGTCTTTTAAGGGCTGGCTTGAAGATATGTTCGATCATAAGACTCTTGTCGCTGAGGATGATCCTGAACTCATCACTTTCCGCAAACTGCACTCGGAAGAACTAATTCAATTGCGAGAGGTTCCTGCTACTGGATGTGAAGCAATGGCGTTCATAATCTATCAGTATGCGGAATCATGGCTGAAGGATAACGGTTATACACCACGTGTAACCCTTCGCAAAGTAACGGTTTCGGAACATGAAGGCAACTCAGCCTCATATTTCGTGAAGTAACCTGGGGGATAATATGAAAAGAGAACATTCAAGAGGCGCCTTCCTCGGCTGGCTTAGTTCAGCTGAACATTGCTTGGATAATGTAGCTAATAGTCCTAAGGCTACAGAGAGTGAAAAGAGTGATGCAACTATAATCAGAACAAGCATTCAAAAGCTTGAAATGCAGATCAGGGAGAAGAATGATGACAACCGCAAACTCAAGTGATACTCCGAACTTAATACAGCCTAAGAAGGAAAAGACTTTTCCTGTGATGGAGATCTTTGGTCCTACGATTCAAGGCGAAGGACTTGTAGCAGGAACGCAAACACATTTCATTCGCTTTGGTCTTTGCGATTACAAATGTACCAAGTGTGATTCAATGCATGCTGTAGATCCGTTATCAGTTAAGCAACATGCAGAATACCTTACTATAGATGAAATCATTGCACGCGTATCAAAGCTTCCTGAAGTTCCTTGGATTACCCTTTCAGGCGGTAACCCTGCAATCCACCGCCTTGATTTCCTTGTTGTTGAGCTTGGACGCCTGGGATATAAGGTTGCAGTTGAGACTCAAGGTACTCTTGCACCAAGCTGGTTACATCTTGTCGACGTCTTGACTGTATCGCCTAAGTCTCCTGGTATGGGTGAAACCTTTGAACCTGATAAGTTCACTAACTTCCTTGATCTCTTCCATAAGCATCAAGGACTTAATATAAAGATTCCTGTATTCAATCAGATTGATCTTGACTTTGCGGCTGAAGTGTATGAGCTTGCACAAGGTTGGGTAGCTAATCGGGATATCTTCTACCTCTCACTAGGCAATCCCTGGCCTCCAGGCTCTGAGAACGAACCTATTGCAGATGAAGACTTAGTACAGCAACTCTTAATGGAATATAAGAGTATGTTCGAGGATATCAAGACAACTCCTCGATTGAAGCACTTCCGCTTCTTACCACAACTCCACGTTCTCGTATGGGGTAATGCCCGTGGTAAATGATGTGCCAGTAGTCGATAGCGATCCCAGAGGTAAAAGGGTCATTGTGAGTGGCGACCTCCTTGAACGTTGTGTTACGGCTCTTGGCTATGCATCAAGCACCTTCAATGATGTACGCTTTACGGATCGTGATAAAATGGGTCCTGAATTCAAGGAATGCTTTGAATCCCTGAACAGGGAGATCTATGATTCAAAAAACCATATTCGACCTTAATAGGACCTCTTGATTTCCTTTTAAACTTGCTTTATAATATAATGTAACAGGAGAATTAAATGCCGTTATTTGCACCAGTATGCCCTCCAAAGATATACAATAAGCTTTTCCTTACACCGCGGACTCGTGGTATGTATTTCCTTCTCTTGGCTCACGACATCATCCATTCAGAAGAGAATCGTGTGGCTTATGCCAAGCTCTTCAAGGATCGTAAGTATCCATCACATGTACACTTGGATAACTCTGTGATCGAATTGGGTGACTCCGTTTCGATGGAAACTCTCTGGGATGCTGCAGATGTAGTCAACGCCAATACAATCGTAATTCCTGATGTACTTCAGAAGTCTCAGGAAACTGTTGACTCAACTGTTAAGGGGTATGAAGATTTCCAATTGATCCAGAACTCCCGTGGTATCAACCCAGAATACCCCCGGAACTTCATGGTTATCCCTCAAGGCGAGTCATTCAAACAATGGTTATGGTGTTTGGATCAGATAGCATCAAAGATTGGAGCATCGAACATTCCTTGGGTTGGCATTCCTCGTAACATTACTAGAAGGATTGATACGACTCGTCGCAATGCAATCGAGGCTGCGCAACTCATTCTTCCAACAGCCAACATTCATCTGATGGGTTTTAGTGATGACATCTTTGATGACTTCCGCTGTTGCTTTATGAGTCGTGTTGCTGGTATTGATAGTGCAGTACCGATGCGTTTCAAAGAACCTTTTACGGTGACTGGCGATCCAGGAAAGCGTGGTGGTTGGTGGGATGAATGTACCTTCGATGAAATCATGGCTAAGAATGTAACTAAAGTCCGCGAAATACTCGGTGATCATTCAGGTTTTGTCGATGAAGAAGCACATCGCACGAAGATCGCACAAGCTCTTAATGGAGCATCACATCCGGCTGACACATCACAGGCAATGCAATAATGAATTCAATTGCTCCAGAGT
>Ga0228698_1000993_pt1 | contig 15561 bp, 21 predicted proteins | sample McNCre117_Aug_MG_FD_178015 | JGI IMG/M metagenome (GOLD analysis project Ga0228698, IMG submission 178015) | Freshwater microbial communities from McNutts Creek, Athens, Georgia, United States - 1-17_Aug_MG | ecosystem: Environmental > Aquatic > Freshwater > Creek | place: USA: Georgia...
ACGCGCTGACCTGGTATCAGAACAGCACTACCGTTCAGTCCGCCTACATCGCCTCCAATGCCAACTCAACTGGCGGTGCCATCGAGCTGCACTTCGGTGTTTCGAGCAACCTCGGCAGCACGAATGCCATTCAGCAGGCGATGCTGGATAGCACGAACGGCTTGTTCATCACGAACAACAACCTCGTGCTGCCGAAGACATCCGGCAAGGGCATCAAGGTTGATACGACGACGCCGACCTTCGGTTGGCGCGACCTGACTGCACCACTTGTTGCTCGCGGCAACGGTCCAACTGACCCAACTTGGGCTACGCTGCGCAACGGCATCAAGATGTATCAATTCACGGTCGGTGATGAAATCTGGGCGCAATTTCACCTAGACCACGACTATGTTCCTGGCACGGACATCTACATTCACACGCACTGGACGCACGCTTCGACTTTGGTTACCGGTGGCACGGTGACCTGGGGCTTCGAGAGCACCTATGCGAAGGGGCATAATCAAGCCGCATTCCCAGCCACCGTTACGACCACGGCAGTGCAGACCGCCAGCACGACGCAGTATCAACATATGATTGATGAGACTGCTATCTCAGTTGCCGGTGGCTCAGCGACCTTGCTGAACAGTAGCAACTTCGAGCCTGATGGCTTCATTCTGGTCCGCGTCTATCTGTCCGCGAACGCGATGACGGTCTCGTCTGGCGCCGTTCCTGAGCCATTCTTGATTGCGGCGGATTGTCACTATCAATCCACCGGCATCGGCACGAAGTCGCGTTCGCCCTCCTTCTATGTCTGACCTCACGCATATCTACCCTTATGAAGCAGCACTTGCGAGATCAACGACTGAGTGACACCGAACAAGTCGGCGATATCCTTCTGCCGGCAGGTGCCTCCCATTGCACGAATACGTGTGATGTCATCATCGGACAACTTGCGCAACCAAGGTTGTGGCTTGCCTGTCATCGTGTCGCTGATCTTCTGGCATTGCGCCTTGGGCAGGTTCTTACCACGTTGGGGACTTGGCTTGGCATTCTTCAGGCGCGATGCAACTCGCTTAGCAATGACTTCTGGGGTGTTATTGCCCTTGAACCACTTCATCGCGTCACGATGGTTCTGTTCAGCGGTCTGAATGAATACATTGCCGACTTCGTAATGCCCTCGGTCTTCAACCCTGGACATTACGTACTGCCCCTTGCGAGTACCCATCTCGTCGTAGTGCCCGCTGTCTTGCCAGATCTGCCACCATTCATCGAAGGTGAGCTTGTACAGAATAGGGTTACCGTCCCGATCGCGGCGGCGGGCATTGCCCTTGCGACGAATGCGGTAGCGTTCTCGGTCTTGCTTGGTTGGTTCTCTCATAGACACTCCTAAGTTCTAAGTTCATTGTATCATAAGGACATTCATCATGCTACCACTCATCGGCACCCTGCTTGAGGCGGGACTCCACATCCTCGACAAGGTCGTTCCAGACCCGGCCGCGAAGGCGCAGGCGCAGCTCGAGCTACTCAAGCTTCAGCAGAGCGGTGAGCTCAAGGAGCTGGACGCGCAGCTCCAGATGGCCCAAGGTCAGATGGACACGAACAAGGAGGAGGCTAAGAGCGCGAACCTGTTCGTCTCCGGCTGGCGTCCGTCCGTGGGTTGGACGTGCTCAGCCGCGTTCGCCATGCAGTTCGTTATCGGACCGCTCGTCGAGTTCGGCGCTTCGCTCGCAGGTCATCCAGTAAAATTTCCGCAGATGGACGTTGGCACCATGATGCCACTTCTCTTCGGCATGCTCGGATTGGGCGCGTACCGCACCGCTGAAAAGATCAAGGGAGTCGCGAAGTGACCGAACCGCAGCACAACCGCCGGGCGAGCGACCATCCGGACGTGGTAGAGCGCGTTGGTCGAGTTGAGTCCTCCATTCTCGAAATCAAGGACACGCTGAACGAGCACATTCGAGACGAGACCGCGGTCTTCCGCGAGATCGCGGAAGGACAGACGAGGCTAGCCGTGACCGCCGAGAACCAGAACAAGCAGCTCGACAAGCTCACCGAGGCCATGACGAAGGTCGTGGAGCACTCGGTTCGCGTGGATGCGCTTGAGGGTCGGCTGGACAAGATGGACGACCGGAACGAGAAGGTCGAGGAACGACTGGACGACCATGACTGGCGTCTCAAAATTATCTGGTGGGCAGCACCGACCGCCGTGCTGCTCATCGGCGCGGCATGGACGGTCCTAACGTACTTCAAGGTGATCTGATGAAACCAAGCAACTTCTTCTGGTTCTTCGCCGGCGCATGGCTCGCCATCCTATTTGAGACCGCAGGCTACGCAAGCAGCAGACGAAGATGACGGTTTTTCCTGGGCGCATGGCTTGCCATCTTGTTTGACACCGCAGGTGACCTTAGGCGGCAGGAGCAGAAGGTGCTGCGTGCCACCAGGATGTGGCCAGGGACACCGAAGACAGAGACCAATAGAGACTAACACCAAGCCGGACGGGTGTCTTCAGGCACCACCGGCAGAGTTTGGGTAAAGTCGGGAGACTTGACCGTATTCGGACGGGACCGAATACTCCCCTGCCCAGGAACCGCCATAAGAGACGACGGTTACCTGGGCAGGGGGCGATAGGTGAATAATAACCCATTGGAGACCTATGTACATCAGTTCTTCGAACTTTACATTCGGTCAGCTGACCTCACCGACGTACCCGAAGACATCGGTGACCTTCTCGATCGCGCGGTCCAGGTTGCTCTCGATGATGCCGTTCAGCAGTACACCCCTCATCGTGCCGTTGTGCTGCGCGGTGACGTACTGATCGACGATCTGCAGGTGCTTGAGGACCTCCTCCAGCAGGTCGACCACTTGTGGCGGAATACCATACTGGATGACCGCCGGGTCTGGGTCTTGGCGTGAGCTGAAGGTCTTCATGCCAGCACCGCCTGTGTGTGCCGAATGTCGGCGTCCCAGCAAGGTGACGGGGCGCGAATGCCATCAGGGTACTTCGCGGACGCCCAGCGCCGGAAGACCTTCTCCGAGCACTTCGTCGAGAGCAGTGCCGAGTGCGCTGTATAGGTGGCGCTCATGTTGCACATCCCGTTCGAATGCACGATCCGGTGGTCCCACACGAACTGCAGGTCCTCTTCAGAGGGCAAGGTCTGCAGCTGGCGGTTCGGCGATGTGCCGGTCTCGAGCGCCGTACCCTGGCACTTTCGTGCCAGGCGGTCGCGGGTCTTGGCGATGTACTCGCGATCGGTCTGGCTCAGGAGCGCAAACTCCGGGTGAACGAGCGCGCTTTGGAGAAGGTCGAGGAGAGTCATTGTTGGTCCTTGGTTAGGTGCTGTAGCCGTAGTCGCCAGGGGCGTTGTAGTCCAGCATGCAGTCTGGCGACCAGGAAATGCTTTGGACGCGCGGGAGCTTGAAGAGCTTCCGAATCGGTGCGATGTCGCGCTTGAATTCTCGTGTGATCGCGTCGATGAGCGGGCTGTTTGCGCGAGCTTCGTAGTACGCCGCGTACGCGACGGGGTCGTCGAAGTCGAAGTCATCACCACCATTTGCCGCGAAGAACTCCTCCATGGCGTCGTGCTTTTCGGCCCGGGACGAGATGCCAATGACCGTCAGATCACCGTTGTACGCCGGGTTGTCGCCGTTCGACAAATTGTACCAGATCCGGAAGACCTTCTGGCCCGGACCGAATTCGTTATGTGTTTCGGTTGGGAAGAGTGCATCGGCATCTGGGTGTGTCCAGATGAGCTGGTGCTTGCCGTCGTAGACTAGGATGGGGATCATTGTTGATGCTCGGGTTAGGCGGCCGAAGCCGCCGTGGTTGATTAGGCTACGTTCAACGGCTTGGTGGTCCGTTGGGACTGCTTGAGCAGCCAAGCGAACTCACTGGTTTCGGACTTGTCATCGGTCATACCTTCTCTGAGGCGTTCGATCATCCGGTCGAGGTCGCCGAGTTCGGCGCGTGAGAGGTGCCGAGGAGTTGCCTTGAGGGCGAGGGCTTGGGTGAGGATCATCGAGTGCTCCGGTTGGTTATTCGATAGGTGTTATTCTACACCTTCAAACGGTCTTGAACACTGTTATTTTGAGGTCAACTATCCGGGCACAAAAAAGGGACCCGAAGGTCCCAAAGTCCCTAAGGACAACCAACGTGCTCAGTTCGTGTCTTGACTGCCGGCGCGTAGGGCGGCGTTTCGAGCCTTCAGCAGTTCGACCGTCTTCTTGCCGGTGACGGCGGTCAAGGGTGCGTTCGGCGTCGGCAGCTGTGCTTCTGGTTCACCTTCAGCGCTTTCTGGGGCGGCCGTGCCGTTCAGGTGTGCCTCGAGCAGGCCCTTGAGTTCGTCATAGGACTGCACCGGCGGCAGGTAGTCCGCGAGGTTCAGCAGTTCGATCTTCTCGATCAGGTCATCGGCGAGGTCGGACTGCTTCGGCGCGAAGTTCGACGTGCTGTACGAGTTCTGGCCGGAACCGGTCTGGGTCTTCCGAATGCGGAAGTTGTATCCGCCCTTGACCTCGTACGGTTGTTCCTCAAGATCCCCATCGGCTTGGAATGCGGCTTGGATCTGCTTGAAGACCTGCGGTCCGAACTCGATGAGCTTCACGAGCTGCTCAGCATCGTGCGCTAGCGGTGTCTCGAGCACCATGACTTCACCGAGGTAGCTCTTCTTGCGGTACAGCGGCTTGATGCTCGGGTTCTCGAAGTTCTCGCTGTTCTTGTCGTAGAACCCGGCGGCCATTTCACAGATCGGGCACTTGCCGCCGTTGCGGTGCTTCGGGCAGGCGACCGTGATCTTTTTCCCGTTAATAAAAAGTTCGTGCGTTGCGTGCTCGAGCAGGAAGCCCATTGGGTTCGTCTCGTCGGCATCCGGCAGGAAGCGCACGACGGAGGTGCTGCCGACTGGGGCCTTCCAGAAGTTGAAGAACAGCTTCCAGTGCGTCTGGGTATTGCCCTCGTTCTTCGGGGTGAACTTCGCGGCCAGGTCAGCCAGGGAGCGCTTGGTACGGTTTGGGTTCAATTGCATTATGAGCTCTTTTCAAAGGTAATGAGGTCAGAGACCTCGTGGTTACGACGAGGCTGAATGCTTCGTCGATATGGCTATCGTAACAAGTACGACACCCGTATTTAGCGAGTTCTAGGAACGGGAGCAGTGCGAGCGCCTTTTGACGAGTTCGCGGATTTGGTCAACAGCTGATAGTCCGCTTGCGTTTTGTGGTACTCCCTAAAGAGCTCAGCGATGTCCGCGTCGTCGAACTGCCACTCAATGCCGACCCTTTTGAACATGTCATCTTTCAGCTCAATGCCGTCGAAGTATTCATCGACGATCACCGAGAACGGCTTGCTCTTATGGTCAAGATCAAGGTCTTGCGCGCGGCAGCGCGCTCCAGTGGCAGCGCAGACGCCATAGCCCAGCGGCATCAAGCGCTTGCGCTCAGCCTGTGTGTCCTCATGAACGGCGGTTCGGCAAGCACCGAGGAGCTTCGTTCGCGCCGACGCTTCGCGGACAGCCTTGATTCCGATCGCGTCTGGTTCCCGATCAGTGAAGTGCAGCCAGATACCGTAGTTCGTGTCCTTCACTGGGCCTGGACCACGTGCCACTGACAAGTGCGTCGCCTCATTGAGATCATCGCATCGATCGTGGCGCAGTTCCACAAGCAATGCCCGAAGATCGCTTTGAATGTCGGGCGGGAACACCACCTCCTGGTTGGGGCGCTGGTGCGCCCACATAATGTCCTTGGTGGTTTTGATGAGTTGAGTAGGCGTCATGGTTTTTCGGTTAGCCACAAGAAGCCTGTTGACATGCGCTTGAAGAATGGTCATGATCGTCTTTCAGTTCCCCATGTTCATAGAGGACGGTTCGCGGTATTTCATCGGCTTGTCATCTGACTTACTGCGATAGCGCTTCGGTACCGAGAACTTGCCCATGTGCATCGGCACGACATCGTTCTCGTACCGATCATTCAACAGGAAGGACAGCACTCTGGCTTTGTCGTGCCGATTATAGAAGTACATGTCAGACAGGTCAAAGTCCGCTGGGAGCGGGTCAACACCGAGTTGAACACGGGACTGTACTTCCCAAGCGATCAGCTCCTCGATGAGCGCAGTCCTTCCTTCATCGGTGCCGAAGAACATCTCATAGTACGCGCGGAAGAGGTCATTTGTTTCAGGCTTGGCTTTGGTCCGAATGCCGTTCAGCTCGATCTCAGCGAGCTCTCGATTGATGTCGTTTGCGATGTTCGCGTCGACATTCAACTGCACGGAAGCTACTGGTTTGTCGTAGTTCTGGTCCTCCAGAACCGCATAGAACCCGTTAGGCAGATGAGCACTACACTTACCGTATGATGACGGTGTGTCAAGCGCACCTGCGTTCTTGATTTTGCCGTCCTTGACTCGATAGATGAAGATCGAAAGCATTGTGACTCCTTAGCCGGCGTTGTTGATAGCGGTAGCGACTGCTCTGAGCTTGACCACATTTGCGGTCTGCTCTGGTGTGCGATACCGAAGATGCTCACCTTGAAAGTAGAACATTGAGTTATCTGGTACTTCCTTGACGATAGGTGCCAAGCGATAGATGAATAGCCGCTGTAGTACGCCATCGGTTGTTCGCACGAAGGCGCGCTCCTTCACGATGTCCTTCAGGTTCTGGTTCAGGAACTGCCCGACGGCGCTTGAGAACTTGCTTTTGCCCATTGGCGCTTGAGCAGGGTTGTCGATCTTGAGCTTGAGCTTGTATAGGTCATAGAGCGTGTTCAACAGAATGTAATCGAACCCTTGGTACTCGACGAAGATCTCCTCGATTAGGTGATCGATGGACTGCTTCTGGTCTTGAACCAGCTCCTCGTAGTCGTCACCGTGCAGTGCGGCCGGTGAAGTGCCTCGTGCCGTGGCGGCCTGCACGCACGCGTGCAGGAACTTCGAGACTTCGTCAGGATTGTTGAAGATCGTCTTGTCAATGAGCTTGATGAGCTCGAAGGCCTCCTCCTTGGTGATACCCTTCTTGTCCATAACGACCTGCTGCAGGTCGACGTCAGAACGCAGCATTGACCACCGACGGTCGGTGCCATTCTTCTCGAGCCGGATTGGGCCTTCTGGCTTGTTCGAGCTGATCGTGTACAGCGGCGTGTTGTCGATGTCGAACAGCGACGAGCCTTTCGGTTCAACAGTCAGGGTTGGTTGGCCGACTCGGCTCTTGATTGTGCTCTGATCGTCTTGCTGCGGGTGTTCATCGAAGTTCACCCAGACTTTGCCGGCCAGCGCCGCGTCGAACCGTTCAATGTGCTTGAACTTCGTCACGAGTACCTGGTGGTCACCGAAGATCGTGCTCATCACAGTTTTGTTCAGCAGGTTCTTGCCTGAGCCGCCGCGACCGTAGAAGCACAAGCACGGAAGCTGCCAGGTTTCAGGGTGCAGGTACTTCCAACCAATGACCTCCATGATGTGCCGGATATTCTCGTCCTTGCCGTTTCCGACCGAGTACAGTAGGAACTCGAAGAACTCGTTCATCTGACCTTCCTGTGGCTTCAGCCAGTGCGCAGTCTTCATCAAGTTCAGCAGACTCCGGCTAGGAGCTTTGAAGGTGTACGTGCGATCATCGTAGATCCGGTCACCATCTTCGAGCACCGTCATAAGGGTCGGGAACTCAATCTCGCCACGAATGAGCGAATGACTGCCTCTGAAGTTGTCCTTGGGGATGTCGATCCAAAAGTCGCCGTCGGTCTCATACCGATAGAACCGATTGTCCTTGCGAACGAAGTACAGCTCTTCGTACTTTGGGTTCTGCAAGAATGTAGCTACATTCTCGAGCGCCTTTTGATACCGGGGGTCTCCATCTTCGCCGTCGACTGGTGTGGCCGCATCAGCTACTTTTTTGAGATGCTTGGCTTCCTTCGCTTGAAGCTTGATGAGCTTCAGCTTAGCCTCATCGCGGAGCTTTTCGCGCGCGCGGTCGGTCTTGCAAGCGGCGAGCTTTGCTTGTAGCACTGGTTGGTCGAGCTCTGGGAGCTCATTGATGCAGGCGAGCACGTCGTCAGCAGTTACGGTGGTTTGTGTCATTTGTGACTCCTTTTTACGAGTTGAAGCAGGTCGGCGTGTGTCCAGACCTTGCGGATGCAGGGTGGTGACCCGATGTCTTCGAGCAGCTTTTCACGGACTGCTTTCGTCATTCGATCTCCGGGCATATTCCAAAGCTTGGCGACCTCACCGGAGGTCATCTTGTGGATGGAACTATCAGGTGGTGCGCCGTTCCGGATGATGTCCTCAAAGGTACCGCAGGTCTCGTCGATCGAGCGTACCAGCGTCGCGACCTTCAGGGCGCTGGCGTACCGGATGTTCGTGGCATTGTACAAGCTGTCGAGCACTCGAGCTTTGTACTCGTTGGTACTCTTTTCGGTGAAGGGCTTGGCAGGCTTGATTACGGGGGCGGGGGTTGGAGGCTGGACCTCTGGCAGGCTCTTGGCGTCGAGCACTTCACCTCGCAGGTGCTTGCTGAACGCCAGATGCTTGCGCTCTTCAGGGGCGCTGTGTAGGTAGAAGCTCTGTGAGAGACTGAACGAGACATGGTCCATTGCGGAGCCGAAGAGCTCCTCGAAAGCGCCACGGCGATGTGTCAGTTCAGCTTGCGTCAGCGGCTCCGCGAATGGAATGACAACCCTGAACTTGTTCTTCGCTTCGGTGTGTGAGTGCGTCGTATAGATGCAGCACTCCAGGCCGTCAAACCGGTACAGCGCGTCCTGAACGGTGGCTCCATTGTCAAAGTCGAGCACTAGGCCGTAGCACGCGACGGCATTCGCTCGGCAGCGGCGAATGGTGCCAGGCCGTTCAGTCCAGTCTTCGGTGCGCTCGCCGCCTTCGTACCGGTACTTCCGACCGGGTTCGCCTTGTAGGTCCCAGAGGTTGAAAAGCTTGCAGGCCGTCTTCTCCTCCTGAACCTGGCACTGCAGGAGAACAGCAACAACGTCCTCCCAGTCACAGCACATGATGCTGTCAGGAGTGACGAACGCCTGTGTGGTGCTCTCGAAGATCGAGATCACGATGTCCATGTCAGACCTCGAGGCTCTTGAGCAGGAGTTCGACGGCTGGTGCATCCAGCTTCTGGGCCTTGCGATCGGCACGACCAAGGATCGCGGCCATTGTCTTCAGGTCGGCCTGGCCGATACAACCGCGTAGGTTGTGGTCACCAATGTCGATGGCGAGGGCAAGGTACTTGATGAACTGCTCCAGGTGTTCTTGGGTGGTCATGTGAGACTCCGGTTTGTTGGTCGATGATGCTATCGTAACTTGTTACAAGTTTTCGTAACGGTATTCTTGGGACTGGGTTAGAAGTTTTCCAAGACTTCGTATTTAGCGTTTTCTCGGTTGTCGGGTTGAGTTCACACGGAGTGGTGTCAGGGGCCAAATCGGCTTAGGTCACTGGGTTGAGCCTAACTTGTTGGTAGGTAACGACAATTCACATTGTGCTGGATCGTCACAGACACGACAGACACCACTGCACTCACCCGGTATACTCCTCTGTCTAGAAAAAGAAAAAAAAGATCTCTCTGGAAAGAGAGAGAAAGAAAAGGGAGGAGAGGAGAGAGTAGAGTAGCCGGGGTGAAGACGTGGTGTCGTGGTGTCAGGCAGTACCTCGTGACCTTCTGCCATCCCACCAGTTACAGGTACTAACCCGCACCATGGATACAATGTTACAGACGCCGGAAGCGCTAAATACACTCTATGAAGGAGACCACCATGGATACCAGATCCGCGAAGATGAAGGCCCGTTGGGCCGATGAAGCCGAAGCCGAACGCCTGCGACAGAGCATGCACAACCGATCGGCCGAGGCCAAGGCCGCAACCAGCGCTGCCCTCAAGGAACGAGCACTGGCCCGCTGGGCTGACCCAGAGCAGGCGAAGGCCCTGAGCACCGCGATGTCTCAAGGTCAAGCAGCGTGCTGGTCGGACCCAGTCCGCCGTGAAGCTCGACTCGCCAAGCTACGTGCAACCCGCGCCGCTAAGAAGGCGGCCGCTACCAAGGAGAATCAGAATGGCTAAACGCCTCCCTAAGATCATTGCCGGCGACACCCAGGGCACCCCGAAGCCCCAAGCTGTAGAACCTATCACCCAGACCGAACCGGTGCAACCGGGCACCACCGGTGCAACCGAGGCGGCATCCCGGTTCAGTTCATCAGTCACCCGGTACCTGGCCGAGTACGAGCGACTGCACCATGACCGACAGATTGCGCTCGAGCACAGCCAGGTCGTCGAAGCACTGGTCCTGCTCCTGCAGCAAGAGCACGTCGAGGACCAGATTCGCTCGGCCTTCAATCGCGGTACATTCTGGAGCGCATAATGAGTCGAGGCAAACCATCTGCCGTTCAAGAAGCGGTACAGCACACCCGAGAGATCCAGCACCAGCTCAGGGTCCACCTAGACAATCTCGAGTTCTGGGGACCGCAGTTCAACCTCGAGGTGAACATCCCGGAGCTCTTCGCGGACGACGCCGCGCACACGGCGCACATCACCTGGGGCTGTAACAAGAGCTTCAAGGACGCGCAGGCCCTCACTGAGCTGTACGCCAAGGACTTCGTTCACCCTCGACTCACCGTCGAGTTCATCGGCTCCGTTCTGATTGCCGATGATGCTTAAGCAACCAACAACCCTTGCCGAACGGCTCGCCCTGGCCGCCGAGCTTCAACGGCTGGTCCAGAAGGGACCAACAACCGTCCGTCGAGTGCACGCGAAGTTCATCGACGACCTAGCACCACCGACAATGACCCTGCTGCGCAAGGTCTTCGGAGGGCGACCATGCTGAACTGGCCACTCCCCAAACCAGAGCTCAGGCGCGCGATCATTGAGAGTCAAGCACAAGGCGCCTGTACTCACGAGCTCGCGTTGATGTTCCTGCTGATGGCACAGATGTACGCCCGGAAACCAAGCTTCAACCGGTACAGCTTTGCCGAGGACTTCATCGCCGAAGCCACCGCACACCTCGCCACAAAGGTCTGGTCGAAGCTGAACCCAGAGCACCAGCCGTTCTCATATTGCACGACCGCAATCCATAACTGCTTTGTGGCCTTCATCCTCAAGGAGCAGAAGCAGCAGCGTGTACTTGATGTTCTCGGACAAGCCGCCGGTCTCCCTGAACGCGGCTGGAAGACTGAACCGACCTGCCAAGAATGACTTCGGAGCCAAAAGACCGACCGGTGCCCAAATTCCCGATTTTGGTGTCGCCTAAGTTGTTGTCGCGCTTACCTTTTTTCGGTGCCCCCGGGCACCGACTAACAGATACGTTACACCTCCGGAGCACAATGCGCTAAGTTGTTGTCGCGCTTACCTTTTTCCTTCAACCTGAGGGTTCTTCGGGTTGAGTGAAAATTCAACCCGAAAGACCAAAATGCCCTTTGATAAAGACACTGAACGACACCTTGCCGAACTCGACCCGAGTACACGCAGGATCATCAAGCATGCCCTGCGGATGCCGAACTGGACCGAAGCTGAGCTCTCAGCTATGGGGTACCAAGAGCGTGCGAGTATCGAGGCACTACTTGAACTTAAGCGGACTTGGAAGAATGAAACTACTCGCTAAGAACCTCAAGCAGCACCGGCTGGACCTGCTAGCCACCCAAGGGTATCGCTGTGCGCTCTGCGGCTGCGAGTGCTCCATCGACCAGGCCGTGCTCGACCACTGTCACCGATATGGACATGTGCGCGCTGTGCTTCATCGGTCGTGCAATGCGGCACTTGGGCACATCGAGAATAACCGCTTCGGGGTCAAGGACATGCGTGCCTTCATGTCCGGCGTGCTGTCATATCTCGACACCCATAAATACGCTCAAGACAGCCTCATCCACCCAGCACACAAGACGGTCGATGAGCGGAAAGCACTAGCCAAGAAGCGCGCAGCGCGGAAGAGGAAACTGAATGGCACGCCGTGAACTAAAAGCCAAGACCGCCCGGTTCTTCACCACCGAGGCCGAGCTCGACCAACTGTACGAACTCGCACTGCTGAACCTGCCCATCAAGGCCATCGCGGACAACATCGGGTGCTCGTACCAGACGATCACCACGAATGACTTCGCGGCGTCCATTGTCCGCCAAGGGCACAGCGACTACCTAAAGAAGCTCAATGCCGAGGTGCATAAATTCGCCTTCATGGACCTTTCACAATATGAACCCAAAGAGCGCGATGGGTACGCCACTCTGAAGGCGAAGTGCCTGGGTGACCTGTACAAGGTCGCGAACAAGGACCCGTTCGTGCCCCCGCAGGAGCTTGAACGCGTCAAGCGACTCACTGATGAAGAGCTCGCGATTGAAATTCAACGCGCTGCTGAGGTCGCACGTAATAAAACCGTGGTGTCTGGAACCCGTCCACAATGAATCAGCTTCTTACCGCATCTAGCGAGTTCTCAATCGAGGAGCTCCTTGATGAATTCAATCGTCGGCAAGGCATTGCCAATGACCGACTGTTGTCCGTGCTCTTCCCAGATGAAGACACGGCGCTTCCGGCCCCTGAACATCGGTCATGGCCGTACACGCACAAGATGTTCGACGGGTACGACACAATCTTCTGCAAGAACAAGTACATCAAGGCCCTTGAATTCTGGGCCGCGGGGAAGGACCATCAACAGCGCTTCCTCATGGCCGGCAACCGAGTCGGCAAGAGCTTGGCCGCCGCCGTTGAAGTGTCGTACCACCTGACTGGACTGTACCCAGCGGACTGGAATGGCGTGCGGTTCAACCACCCCACCCAGTGGTGGATCTGTGGTGACAGCCGGCAGACCATTATCAGCACGCTTCAGCCACTGTTCCTCGGTGATGTTGGGGACTTCGGGCATGGGCTCATTCCCAAGGACTGCATTGACTTCTCGACCTTGAAGGACGCGCAGAAGGCCGCGACCTCGGTCGGCATGGTGAAGATCATGCACACCTCAGGCGCACATTCCAGCATCACCTTCAAGTCATACTTCGAAGGTCGAAAGTCCTTCCAAGGGGCCGCGGTCTGCGTGATGCTCGACGAAGAGCCACCGCAAGATGTTTATGGCGAGTGCTTGCTTCGTACCGCAACTGGTGACAACATCCTGGTCGCGTCCTTCACGCCGTTGTCCGGTGAGACCGAGCTCATCAAGCAACTTCTGCCTGACGGTGACTACTACAAGGAAGGTGACCTGGGCAAGGGGAAGTATCTTGTTCGGCTCGCGATGGATGACGCTCCGCACCTAGATGAACAGAAGATTGAGAACATCCTGTCTGGCTTCCCGGAGTATCAGCGCAAGGCGCGACGGCTCGGTATTCCAACGCTGTCCGGTGGTGCAATCTTCCCGTACGACGTCGAGAAGTGGACCATTGACCCAATCGCGCTGCCGGAACATTGGCCACGCGCTTTTGGCTTCGACATTGGTCAGCGGACTGCGACCGTGTGGTTTGCGCACGACCGTGACTCGAACATCTATTACGCGTACACGCATTACTACGAAGAGAACGCGCTCCCATCAGCACACATCGCCGCCATTCAGGCACGCGGCAAGTGGATTAAGGGTGCCATCGATACCGCGGCGCACGCGGATGGGGTCACGGACCAGCAGAACCTGTTCAAGATCTACGAGGATGCTGGGCTGGACATCGTGAATGCAACGAAGTCCGTTGAGGCTGGAATCTTCCTCATCCAGTCCCTGCTGAACGAAGGTCGACTGAAGGTCTTCAAGACCGAGAAGACCCTCATCAGCCAGCTGCAGAACTATCGCCGCGACTCGAAGGGCAAGATCATCAAGAAGGGTGACGACTTGGTTGATGCCTTCCGGTATGCGCTGATGACGCCGGACATCTTCCAAACCTCGGCTGAAGCCAACCGCACTCCGTACTCAGGTGCGGTCTCATCACAATACCGCAAGGGCACTGGACGACAACCATGGTAGATCCATTCGAATACACCGTCATGAGCATTCAGCACTGGGGCAACCGTGGTCATCTGTCCTCATTTGAGCCGCCGTGCCCTCATCTTCCGCGGCACGTGTACAAGCAGAAGCTCGCGTCCCTGACCGAGCTGACGTACAAGAGCGCCGAGCGCGGTAGCATTCACCCGACCGGGTCTCGAAGCAGGTCCTGGTCAAGGACCTCAAGGACAAGGTCCATTCACCGAACTCGCCATGGCGGGTCTTCATCCCAAAGGAACAGCAATGATCTCGTGCACGACAACCAACTACCTGTACACCAAGAACGCGCCAGTCAAGCAGAGCGAGGTCATTGACCTCATTCGGCCGCTGTCAATGACGACCGAATGGGTGACCGTTCACACCGTCGGGCCAGACAGCATTCTGCACACTGGTGACCAAGCCCTCATCTCAGCCCGCCCCGTTTCGTACACGTTCACAATCAATGGAGTCACCATGCACAATCTCGACGACAAAGCAACCATTGCCTTCAAGGACAACGGTGTCCTCCGCTGCACTCGCGGCACGTTCCTCTCAAGCTGGGTCGATGACCAAGACGAAGAGGTCTCCGCCGGTGGCATCATCCTGACGACGAAGGCCAAGAACGCGGTTGAGTGGGCGGTCGTACATGCGGTTGGCCCGGACTGTGGCTTCAACGTTGGCGACCTCGTGCTTCTTAAGTACGACGGCACCGCGTACCCACTCGAGATTGATGGGGTGAAGATGGGCAATCACGGAAGCGAAGAAGTCATCGCCGTGCGTGCCGTTACCGTATAAATAGCCCCTGCATTTAGGAGCACTACATGAGCGACCAATTGGACACCGACCTCGATTTCGACGACGAAGCGCGCGAGCGCGACGTTCTGAAGGAGGCGCAGGAACGGTATAGGTTTAGTGACGATTACTGGACCGAGCACCAACGCAAGGCGAAGCAACTGCTGAATTTCATCGCCGGTGACCAGTGGGATAACACCGCGCGGCAGGCGTTCGAGAACAACGGATACGCGGCGGTGACGGACAACGTCATCCCGTCCTTCCTGCGGCAAATCACGAACGAGATGCGGCAGAACACGCCCGTCATCGCCTTTCACCCGCTGGACAACGAGAGCCAGGACGCGGCTGAGGTGCGCACGGACCTGGTCCGGAACATCCAGCTTGACAGCAACGCCGAGATTGCCTATGACACGGCGGGCTGGCTTGCCGCCGCCACGGGCCTTGGGTATTTCCGCCTCACCAACGAATACTGCGATCCTAAGTCCTTCGACCAGAAGATCGTGGTCAAGGCCATCTTCGACGCGAACGCGGTGCTAATGGACCCAAGCCACCGGACCGTGACCGCCGAGGACATGGACTGGTGCTTCATGCGGACCGCGATGTCCAAGGACGCCTATAAGCGCAAGTATCCGCTGACCGCGCTCACCGGTCTTGACGACGAGCCGAAGGGCTGGGAGGAGGCGAAGGGTCTCTGGCTGTCCAAGGAGGAGGTCATCGTCGTCGAGTACTTCCGCAAGGTCGAGGAGCCCGCGACGCTGTATCGCGTGCTGAACACCCGGACCGGTGAAACCGAGGACACGATTGAGGCGCCGGATGAGCTTGGTCTCGCGGACGGGACCCTCGTCATCATCAACACCCGCGAGACCACGCGCACGGTCATTCAGCACTTCGTTCTGAACGAGGTCG
>Ga0228698_1000994_pt1 | contig 15549 bp, 14 predicted proteins | sample McNCre117_Aug_MG_FD_178015 | JGI IMG/M metagenome (GOLD analysis project Ga0228698, IMG submission 178015) | Freshwater microbial communities from McNutts Creek, Athens, Georgia, United States - 1-17_Aug_MG | ecosystem: Environmental > Aquatic > Freshwater > Creek | place: USA: Georgia...
CCCGTACGCTTCAAGCACTTGAATATTCAAGTCGCCAAATGATTCCCTCAACATCTCCGGGGTATACAGATGCGAAAGCACCGAAGGGCCGCCTGTACCGTATTCGAGTTGCTTGGGCGTGTATCCCACCAGGATGAGCGTGCCGCCTGGCTTGAGGCTGCGAAGTATGTTCTCAAACAATCGTGCGCGAAGTTCAGGATCGGCGAACTGCACGAATATGGCGGCCACTCCGTCGTAATGATTCGGCCTCCATGCAAAGTCGTCGCATCCGGCCACTGCAAAGTCAACGTTCACCTGGCTGTCCTGTGCCAGGCGCCTTGCCTTGGCAACGCCCACTTCTGAAATGTCAAACGCCTCCACCTGATGGCCCTGCTTGGCCAACCACACGCTGTTGCGGCCTTCCCCGTCGGCCACGCAAAGGATTCGGGAGCCTGCTTTCCACACCGACGCGTGGCGACGCAGCCACTCGTTGGGCTCGGTGCCGAAAACATACCCGTCTTTGGCAAAGCGGTTGTTCCACGTTTGCGCGGAGTGGATGAATGGGCTGCTGTTTGTAGTGGTCATGCTGTAAATCGCTCTTGAAATTGGCGAGGGTGTCGCCCATGTTATGAAATGAAAGCATACCCCAATGGGTATGCCACATCAAAGCCTAAAGTCGGAGTCCCTATGGAAAAGCCACTTCACGCCGTTTGCGCCGCATGCAATGCAGTCAACCGCATACCCGCCGAGCGCAATGGAAAAGAAATCAACTGCGGGAAATGCCATCTGCCATTGTTCGGATCGGCCCCGCTATCGGTAGGCCGCGCCGCGTTTTCAGCACAGATCGCCAAGAGCGATGTACCGGTGGTTGTCGACTTCTGGGCTCCATGGTGCGGCCCCTGCAAGGCCATGGCTCCTGCGTTCGCTCAAGTAAGCGCCAGGATGGGCTCGCGCGCGCGCTTCATCAAGGTGAACACCGACGAAGAGCAAGCTTTGGGAGCGCAATACGGCATCCGCAGCATCCCGACGCTTGCCATTTTTCAGTCGGGAAAAGAGATAGCCCGCATCTCAGGAGCAATGCCCGCCGCCAGTCTTGAACAATGGGTCGACAGCCATATCGCCCGATAGGGCTGCAACGGTATTACACAGAGCACCCAAGCCAACATCAGTGGGGCTTGACGCAGTGGCAGTAGACAAAGTGCTGGATGGAGCCCCATGGGGTCGCGTGGTCTTCGAGCGCGTGCTCCACCAAATCGAACGCGGGGCCAAACTCGCCGTGGAGCTGATCCGGAGCGTACCGGGCCACAGGCAAGCCGCTGCACTGCTCGGGGCCATCGGGCGCGAATGTCGCCACGATGACGTGCCCGCCGGGCTTTACCGACTTCATCACTTGCCGAACGTACGCCTCGCGGTCGCTTGCCTCGGTCAGAAAATGGAACACCGCCCGGTCGTGCCAGATGTCATAGGCCTGCTCGGGCAGCTCGACGCTACAAATGTCGCCAGCTATCCACGATGCCAGAGCGCTTTTCGCGCCAAGGCGGCTGCGAGCCACCTCCAACGCGCTCGGCGACAGGTCCAACACCGTGATCGCGCGAAACCCGTCCGCAAGCAGGTCATCCACCAGCGTAGACGCGCCGCCACCCACGTCGACGATACCCGCCGACTTGTCCGCGCCGATGGAGCGAATGATGTCCAGCGAGCGCGAAGCATGCTCCTGAAACCAGCTCACCGCGTCAGCCGCCTTAGTCTGATAAACCTTTTCCCAATGCTCCGATTGATCGTTCATTGCCAGTCTCCGATTGAATTCCTAACTCCGGGCTTCACGGCATCTTCGCGCCTTCATGGTGGGCGTGCCCCTCCATCGCGTCTTTGCCATGGTCCGACAACTGCGCATCGAACCACTTGTGCAGTGCCGCGACCATCTTCGCATCCGAGGTCTTGTAGGTCAATTCGGCCCCGTCCTTGATGTCTTTGTAGTCGATGGCGATTTGTCCCGGTTTGGCCGACTTGAGTTCTGCCAGTCCCGGCATGGCCTGGCCATGGATATGGGTCGGACCGGAGAAGTCGCCCTTTAAAAACTGCGCTTGAATTTCATGCAAGTGCTGGCGGATCAGTTTGATCTGGGCTTCGTCGCCCGCCGCCTTCGCCACCACCTGCTGCGTGCCGCCAGTTTCGCTCTTGGCGAAGATGTGGGTCGTCGCGGCCAGCGTGAACGGCATGACATCCTTGCCAAGCTTTGATACCTCAGCTTGCCGCTGGGCTTGCTCCATCATCTTCATGTGGGCGGCGTGGTCCATGTTTTGATGGTCCATCGGCTGCCCATCCATCGCTTGTGCGTTTGCGGCACTAACCATGGCCAAGACCATGGAAGCCATGGCGATCGCGTTTAAAAACTTCATTCTTATCTCCCGGCTCAACACGACTTGCAGCCCGATCCAGCGCTCTTGTGTTGCCGGGCAAGGATCATCTTCACCAGCTTCAACGGCAGATTTCTTATCGCCGCAGGCAAGAGCCCCTCGGTCTTGAACGAAAAGGCGGCAGCCCAACGCGTGAAGGGGCGCAGCCAAGCCGTCGCCTTTAAAAATTCTCTTTGCTCAGCGCTATTCATGAATGGCTTCCTTTTTGATGGACCGACTTGCTTGTTTGAGCATAAGCAACTCACTGCCCGACTTCAACCGTACCGTACGATGACCCTTTTGTCGGAGCCCAACCCCCATGGCCTTGATCGTTGACCTGTTCTCCACCGACTACGGCCTCGTGGCTTTGGCGGCGACGCTTGTCTCCTTGGGATTGGCTTGGGGATTCCATGCGTTCATCCGCAAGAAAATTCGCGAATCCGAGAACACCGACACATCCGCCCGAGACGCCTCGAACCAATAGGACTTGACCCGCCAGCACTACCCACTGGCCCCTAGAGTATTCCGCTGCGACCTCCGGAAATCGAAAACGCCCCGGCTGGCTACCCAGTCAGGGCGAAACGCTCTAGTAAACGAGCGTCGGCGGATAGCCCAACCCTACATGGGCATCATCCCCATCCCCATCCCCATGCGCTTCTGCATCATCTGCTGGCGTTCGGCCATGTTGCCCGGCATGCCATTCATGTCATGGCCGCTCGCATTCGACGACATCATGTGGGCGCGCTTTTCCATCATCAGCTTCTGCTGCTCCGCCATCAACGCTTGGCGCTCTTCGTCGGTCTTGGCTGCGCTCATCTTCTTTTGCATGGACTCGCGCATGGCCTGCATCTCGGCGGAATTCATGCCCATCATTGCGCCAGAGGCATGGTCCATCGCACCCGGCTTGCCGTCATGGCTCATTCCCTTCATCGAGCCTTGCTTCCCCGCCATTTGTTTTTGATGCTCCGCCATCAGGGCTTGGCGCTCTTCGTCAGTCTTGGCCGCAGACATCTTCTTTTGCATGGCTTGCATGTCTTGGGAGTCCATCCCCATCATGCCTTGCATACCCATGCCGTGGGACGAATGATCCATGGGGGCGGATTGCGCAATGCTCGCGATAGAGGCACCGACAAGAACGATGGCCAAAGCTGAAACGAGGTACTTTTTCATAAGGATCTCCTAGGTTGTTTAAATTTTGCGAATCAGGACATGCGGCCCACGGCGCAGCTCACGAACGACTTGGCGTTGGCCAAGCCAGCTTCCATCCCGGCGAGCGAGCCCTTCTCCGGATAGCCCATGGAGCGCAGCTTCTGGACCACGGCATCGCGGCTTGATGCCGCGCCGATATAGCGGACTGTTTGATGCTCGCGATCCACCACCAAATCGGAGACTTCCGGCATGGCCGAGAGACCTTTGACGATGGATTTTTCGCAACCGCCGCATTTGAGGTTGTCTATTTCGATTTGCATGGGTATGTTCATTTCGATCTCCTTTGAGGTTGTCGCCGAGCGCAGCGGTTTCACTGCGGCATGGAGAAAGTATGGCTCGTTGCAGCGATTCACCATATGATCCGAGTCATATGAAAAGCATGCTTCTGCCGACCGCATTGAAGGCTCTGTTGCCTCCGACATTCCACATTCGCTGTGAAGGCGCGCGCTTTCCCAAAAACGAGCGAATATTCCTGACGGGCGGCAAGCCCGTGTGGATGTTTTATGTGGTCTCAGGCGAAATCACATTGGAACGCACCGGATTACAAGGAGAGCCTGTGGTCTTGCAGCGCACACGCCAAGGCTTCGTGAGCGAAGCGAGCCTGAAATCGTCCAAGTACCACTGCGACGCGCTGGCCATCGTCGACACGACCGTCGTCAAAATTCCCATCCGGGACTTGTCCGCAGAACTCGAGCGCGATCCCGCGTTTGCCAGTCGATGGATCGGCATGCTTAACGGCGAAGTCCGCCGCCTGCGTCTGCACTGCGAGCGCCTGAGCATGAAGTCGGTCAAGGACAGGGTATTGCACCTCATCAATACCGAGGGGCAGAACGGCGCCTACGCGGCCACCACGGGACTTAAATCCTTGGCGGGCGAGCTAGGCATCACCCACGAGGCGCTGTACAGAACTCTCGCAGCTCTAGAAAAAGCCCACATCATCCGCCGCGACGATGGCGTGCTTTCCTTAGTTCGCGAGTAGCAGTCGAAAGCGTACGTACTAGGATGCGGACGCACCGCTAGATTTCGTTAGTGCGAGTGCCTGTGATGCGCATCCGGATAGTGGGCATGTATGTGGCTCATCGGATCATGGCGATGCGGGTGTGCATGCTTGCCTATCGTAAGCTGGCCATCGACATGAACGTGCTGGTGATGCTCGTCGTGGTCGTGCTCATGGTCGTGCTCCATAGCCTCATGGTCGTGGGCATGCTCGTGCTTCTCCGTCAGATGCAACCAAACGCCTGCTCCCATCAACAGGCCAGCGGTTGCCAATCCCAGCGTTATCGGCTCTCCGCACATCAAAGCTAAAGCCGATCCAAAAAATGGCGCCACCGAAAAATACGCCCCGGTGCGCGCCGTGCCCAAGTGCCGCAACCCCACCACAAATAGGGCAAGACTCACGCCATAGGCCAGAAAGCCCACAGCCATTGCCGCCGCCACCGTCGCGCCGCCCGAAATCTCGTCCCCGACCGCCAACGCCAATGCGAGGTTCACGCTGCCCGCCGCCAGTCCTTTGACCGAGGCGATCCACGTCGCATCGTTGAGGGAGACCTTGCGGGTCAAGTTGTTGTCCACGCCCCATGCGAAGCACGCGCCCAACACTGCCAGCGCGGGCCACACGCCAGCAAAGCTCACTTCTCCTGGCCAACTGAGCACGACCGCCCCTGCAGCGATCAGCGCCATCCCCAATGCGATCCGGCGATCGAAGTTCTCGCGAAACGCCACCCATGCGAGCACCGCCGTGAATACGCCCTCCGCGTTGAGAAGCAAAGACGCGCCAGAGGCGGGCATGCCGGACAGCCCCGCCATCAGCAGCAATGGACCGACCACTCCACCAGCCAGAGTGGCTCCTGCCAGCCACAACGCTTCGCCCTCTGCCAGCTTTACGGGAGATGCCTTTGCCACCATGCGGTACAGCATCAGCCCCACTCCCGAGCCCAGATAGAACAAGCCGGCCAGCATCCACGGTCCCACGCTTCCAAGCAGCAGTTTGGCCAGTGGTGTACCTGCGCCAAACAGCAGTGCGGCCCCCATGGCTGCCGCCACTCCACTATCGAAATTTATTTTGACGTTCATTGATTAACACCCTTGCAGGCAAGATTGCTTAGATTTTCGGCCATCAATCAATGCGAGGGACGATGCAGTCGGGAAAGTCCGCCAAAATTTATACATAAGGACTCGTTTCACAAACTTGGGCCCTATTTGGCGGATTCGACATCCACTTGCAAAGGAATGAATAAATCAATCCTACAAATTGGGCAAAATCCAGCCAAATGAATCAGCAAACTCCCACCGAAATCGGTACTTTGAATACCCAAAATCTGTCGTCTAATAGCCCCGCGCATACTCCTGTTATGCAGCAGTACCTGACCCTCAAGGCGGACTACCCCGACACCCTGCTGTTCTATCGCATGGGTGACTTCTACGAGATGTTTTATACCGACGCCGAGAAGGCGGCACGGCTGCTGGACATCACGCTCACCACCCGTGGCCAGAGCGCGGGGCAGCCCATCCAGATGGCTGGTGTCCCCTTTCATGCCATGGAAGGCTACCTGGCCAGGCTCATTCGCCACGGCGAGTCGGTAGCCATTTGCGAACAGGTGGGCGAAGTTGGCGGCAAAGGCCCGGTGGAGCGCAAGGTGGTGCGCGTGGTGACACCCGGCACGCTCACCGATTCGGAGCTGCTAAGCGAGAAGACCGAGTCCATGCTGATGGCTGTCCACCAGGGCCCGCGCAACCGCTGCGGTCTGGCGTGGCTCTCGGTGACGCAGGGGATTGTGTTTTTGGCCGAATGCGCGCCCGACGAATTGGCGGCCTGGGTCAGCCGGGTTGCGCCCAGCGAGCTGGCCTACAGCGCCACCGTGACCACCGGCTTTGAAGACCGCCTCAAGCGCATGCGCCATGGCACCGCACTCTTTCTGACCGCACGGCCGGAGTGGCAGTTCGACGCCGCGCTGGGTGAACGCAAATTGCTCGACGCCTTGCAGGCTGCCAGCCTGATGGCCTGGAACGCACAAGACCTGGGGCTCGCCCATGGCGCCGCCGCCGCCCTGCTGGCCTATGCCGAACACACCCAGGGGCGTCGCCTGACGCACATCAGCAGTGTGCAAGTTCAGCGTGACGACGCCCTGATTGACCTGCCAGCCACCACCCGCCGCAACCTGGAACTGACCCAAACGCTGCGCGGTGAAGACGCCCCCACCCTGTTTTCACTGCTGGACACCTGCATGACTGGCATGGGCAGCCGCGCCCTCAAACGCTGGCTGCTGGAGCCCCTGCGCGACCGCAGCGAAGCGCGCCAGCGCTTGCACGCCATCCACACACTGCATACGGGCGCCCATGCCAACTTGTGGCAAGGCTTGCGCGCGCAACTGAAAGGATGCGCCGATGTGGAGCGCATCACCGCCCGCATGGCACTGCGCCAGGTGCGTCCGCGTGAGTTGGTGGCACTCCTGCTCACGCTGCAAAAAACCCAAAGCCTCGCACAGCAACTGCAGTCGCTGGAGGGCCATCTGGGTGGCATCGCGCAGGCGCTGTTGTCCCCCCCAGAATGCGCACAACTCATTGCCGCCAGCATCGCGCCGGAACCTGCCGCGCTGGTGCGAGATGGGGGTGTGATTGCCGACGGGTTTGACACCGATCTGGACGAGTTGCGCGGCATCCAGACCAACTGCGATGCGTTCCTGCTCGATCTGGAGGTGCGCGAAAAGGCGCGTACCGGTATCGCCAATTTGCGCGTGCAGTTCAATCGTGTGCATGGCTTCTACATCGAAGTCACGACCGGGCAGGCCGACAAAGTGCCCGACGATTACCGCCGGCGTCAGACGCTCAAAAATGCCGAACGCTTCATCACCCCGGAACTCAAGGCCTTTGAAGACAAGGCGCTGAGCGCACAGGAACGCGCCCTGGCCCGCGAAAAGTTTCTGTTCGAACAGGTGCTCGATCTTTTGCAGGCCTTTGTACCCATGCTGACCCGCACCGCGCAGGCGCTGGCTGCGCTTGACGCCCTTTGCGCCCTTACCGAGCGCGCGCTGACACTCGACTGGTGTGCACCGCAGTTTGTAGAGCAGCCATGCATCGACATCACACAGGGCCGCCACCCTGTGGTGCAGGCGCGCTTGGCGGAGCTGTCCAGCGGCAACTTCATCGCCAACGACACCCGACTGGGCACGAAACAGCGCATGCAAATCATCACCGGCCCCAACATGGGCGGCAAGTCCACCTATATGCGACAAGTAGCGCTGATCGTGCTGCTTGCCAGCATGGGCAGCTATGTGCCGGCCAGTGCGTGCACGCTGGGTCCGATTGATGCCATTCATACCCGCATCGGCGCCGCCGACGATCTGGCCAACGCGCAGTCCACCTTCATGCTGGAGATGACCGAAGGCGCACAGATTTTGCACGCCGCAACGCCGCAAAGCCTGGTGCTGATGGACGAGATTGGCCGGGGCACCTCGACCTTTGACGGCCTGGCGCTGGCCTCGGCCATTGCCACGCAGTTGCACGACAAGACACAGGCGTTCACGCTGTTTGCCTCACACTACTTTGAACTGACCGAGTTTCCCGCCACCCACCACGCGGCCATGAATGTGCATGTGAGCGCCACCGAATCCGGCCGCGACATTGTGTTTCTGCATGCCATCGAGCCCGGCCCGGCCAGCAAGAGTTACGGCGTGCAGGTGGCGCGACTGGCTGGAATGCCGGCAGCGGTGTTGAACCAGGCGCGGCACACGCTGGACGCGCTGGAAGCGCAAGCCACCGCGTCACAACGGCAGGTGGATTTGTTTGCGGCGCCCCCCGTCGAAGCGGTACCCGCCGCGTCTGCGGTGGAAGCCGCAGTGGCTGCATTGAACCCGGATGCATTGAGCCCGCGCGAGGCCCTGGAAGCGCTGTATGCCCTGAAGGGCCTGCTCTGAGCCCGCAATCAGGCCCGCTGACCCAGCAAACACCGTTCTGGCGAAAACCCTTGGTCCACCAGACCTTGCACCGCCAACACGCCCGCCACGCTTCACCCTTTTCCAGAAGCGCTTGTATTCCCCGGTCGGCGCCACCACGGAAAACTAGTAACGTTGTTCGGCAGGTTCAGCCGCCCAGCAAGGAAATGGCCGCTTCAAAGTCGAAGCTTTCAATCGCATGTTCAATGCCTGCAGCATCCGGAACAGCGAGGCGCAACAGCCCGGCGTGGGACTGCCACAGATCGACCGCAGCGGCATCGTCCACGCGCAGCATCTCGATCAGCCGGGCCAGTACAAGCTGCATCGTGCCGCGGTCCGCTTCGGTGAGCACACGCGACCCATCTTCTGTGGGTGCCTGCAACAGCATTGCATGTGCCAGTGCCGTGATCAGGATGTCGAGTTCGCCGGTACAGCGCTGAAGCAAAGCAAGGGTCTGCTGGGGCGGCTTGGCCTCCAGAATGGCCACCTCCAGCATGGCAGCGCTTTCCTGCAAGCGCACGGCACCCAGATTGCCCGAAACGCCTTTGAGCGTGTGCGCCAGTCGCTCGGCATCGGCCACTTGAGAGGCCGCCAGATGGTCACTGATCAGCCCGCCGACACCTTGCTGGCTTTGGACGAACTTGCGCAGCATGGACAGGTAAAAGACAGGCTTGTTACCGGTGCGCGCCAGGCCTTCATTGACATCCAGGGCACTTAGCTTGCGCAATGAAGACAAGACAATCTGAGCCTCGGATTCATCGATTTCCCCGGCTGAACTTCGCACCACCCGCAAGCCGCCCAGGCCACTGCGCGGCTTGACCCATTTGAGCAGCGCCTTCCACAGCTCTTCGGGCTGAATGGGCTTGGTCACAAAGTCGTTCATGCCTGCGTCCAGACAACGTTCCTTGTCAACTTTCATGGCATTCGCGGTCATCGCCACAATGGGCAAATCTGCGGTGGACCGGGTTTCGCGCAGCAAGCGCGTGGCGGTAACGCCGTCCATCACCGGCATTTGCATATCCATCAGCACCAGGTCATACGGACGCCCCTGCGACCACCGCGCCTGCACTTGCTGCACGGCAATGCGGCCGTTGTCCGCTACATCCACATCCAGGCCCACGCTTTGCAGCAATTCCGAGGCCACCTGCTGGTTGATCTCGTTGTCTTCCACGACCAGAATGCGGGCGCCCGCAATGCCAGCAATGCTCGCCTCCAGACTGCTGTGTACAGAAGCCCGCGGGGGCATTGCCGTGGTGGTGCTCTTGCCCATCATTTGCATCATCACATCGACCAGCATCGAGTTGCTCACCGGCTTTGCCAATACGTGCTTGATGCCCAGTGCTGCCGCGCCCCGGATCAGTTCCTGGCGCTTGTGTGCCGTCACCATCAACACCACGGGCGGGGTCTGCAAGGTAGCGACCTGAATGGCGCGCACGGCCTCCAGACCATCCATTCCCGGCATCAGCCAATCCATCAGTACAAAGCCATAGGGTTCCAGGCGCCGTTCGGCATCCTGCAACTCCGCCAGCGCCGCCTGGCCAGACGACACCTGGCGAACCACGAATCCGATGGTCGACAACATGTCTTCCAGCAGCAAAGCCGATGTCTCGCTGTCATCCACGATCAGAACCCGCTCGCCGTGCAAATCCACCCTGGGCCGTTTCTCGGCCATTCGATGGGTGTCGATGGCCACGCGCACCGTAAACCAGAAAACAGACCCAGTGTTCAGGGCACTGCGAGCGCCGGCTTCTCCACCCATGGCTTCGGCAAGGCTCTTGCTGATCGACAGGCCCAAGCCCGTTCCGCCATACCTGCGCGTCATGGACGCATCGGCCTGCTCAAAACTCTTGAACAAGCGCCCCAGTTGCGCATCGGTCAGACCAATTCCGGTGTCCTTGACCTGAAATTTCAGCAGGACGCAGTCACCCGCCGTTTCCACCACACCGATCTCAATCAGTATTTCCCCATGGCTGGTGAACTTGACGGCATTGCCTACCAAATTGATCAGAATTTGACCGATTCGCAGCGGATCACCCACCAGGTAATGGGGCACCGCTGGCTCGATGCGGCACAACAGTTCCAGCCCTTTGGCGTCCACCCGTTCAGAAATGAGGTTTACCAGGTTGGATATAACCCCATCCAGCTCAAAAGGAATGGCTTCAATTTCCATCTTGCCGGACTCGATCTTGGAAAAGTCCAATATGTCGTTGATGATGCCCAGCAGGTGTTCGCCGCTCTGCTTGATCTTGCTCAAATAGTCCTGAATGCGCGCAGGCATCTCATTCTTGAGCGCCAGCGCAGACAAGCCGATGATGGCGTTCATGGGGGTGCGAATTTCGTGGCTCATATTGGCCACAAATTCGCTCTTGGCACTCGATGCGGACTCCGCGGCATGCAAGGCCAGTTGCAGTTCCGCTGCACTCTTCATTTTTTGCACCTGGTAATTGCGCAGGTTTGCCTGCATCACCGCCAGTCGTCCCATGACGCTGTGTTCATCTGCAGGCGAACTTGAAAAGTCCGAATCCAGATCGCCTCGTGCCACCTTGGCAATGGCCCGTTGCACACCATCAATGGAGCCCCCCATGACGGTTTGCAGTTTCTCGACAAATGCATTGAAGCCCGCAATGACTGAGTCAAATTCCGCCGTTTGCGCAGGCGCCAGGCGCAAGGACAGATCGGCCTCACCCGATGCAATCCGCGACAGCGCATCCCCCAAGCCCTTGATGGGTTGAATCACCACCCGCCGCAGAGCCAGGGTCACCACCACCACCACTACGAGGTTGAGCAGGGCCAATTGCCCGAGCATCAACCAGAGATCGTGCTGCAGGCGCTCATTCACTTCCTTGAAAGTCACATACACCGTGACACGGCCGATGTGTTCATTGCCTTTTGCCGTTGGATATTCCACCTCCAATGCCCTGACCTCGTCGGACGCGGGGGCGTTGTCCATGCTGGCAATGCGCGTGCCATCCGCACGAACCCCATAGGCAACAGAATCGTGCCGTTGCACCACGATCCCCAGGAGAAAGGACTCATTGAGGGCGGAGTCCACAATTTGCCGCACCACGGAATCGTTCTGCTCCCACAAGGGAATGGAAAGGCTGTTGGAAAGATTGTGGGAGAGGCGCTCAATGCGCTGGTGCACGACCGACTTGCGTTCGGCATTTTCGCGGGCGAAATACAGGACTCCAAACGCACTGACGACGAGGGATGTTGAGAGAGCAACAATCACGATAAACCGCGATTGCAGCGAGTGGATGTTCATCTTTATGTTCGTTAGTGCACGTGCAGTGGAACACACGCGGGCAAAGAGTCAACACTTATTTGCCCGTGCAAGACGCCCCGCCCCTCCATTTACACTCTTACCTTTACCCGCAACCCTGAGAAAAATGACTTATTGCGTCGCCATCAAACTCAACGCCGGCCTGGTGTTCCTCTCCGATTCCCGCACCAACGCCGGACTCGATCAGATCAGCACCTTCCGCAAAATGATCGTGTACGAAAAGGCTGACGACCGTTTCATGGTGCTGTTGTCCGCGGGCAACCTGAGCATTTCCCAATCGGTGCGCGAGATATTGCAGGTCGAGCGGCTCAAGGAAGGGGACGATGACGAGGAAGGCATCACCATCTGGAACGCCAAAAGCATGTTTGACGCGGCCCGCGTGCTGGGCTCTGCGATCCGAAAGGTCTATGACCGCGATGCCGCATCGCTCAAGCAAAGCGGCGTGGACTTCAATGTGTCGCTGATTTTTGGCGGCCAGATTCAAGGCGAAGGCATGCGCCTGTTCCAGGTCTATTCCGCTGGCAACTTCATTGAAGCCACGCCTGAGACACCGTACTTCCAGGTCGGCGAATCCAAATATGGCAAACCGGTGCTGGACCGCGTGATCACGCCCACCACGCCGCTGGACGAGGCGGCGAAGTGTGCCCTGGTGTCCATGGACTCCACGCTCAAGTCCAACCTGTCGGTCGGCTTGCCGCTGGACATGGTGATTTACGACGTGAACACCTTTCACACCGACAAGGTAGTTTGCATTGACGAGAACAACCCGTACTTCAAGATGCTGCACAGCAGCTGGGGCCAGAAGTTGCGCGAAGTGTTTGACAGCATCGAAGACCCGGCATGGGACGGCCACGAAACCGAGGTGCCGCTGATCGTGGATTCCGCCCGCAGCCTGCCCCTGAAAAAAATCCGTACGCCCGACGAACGCCTGATTTAAGTTTGCCCGCGCTGTGATAGTTTTTTCCCACGCCAACAGTTTTCCCGCCAGCACCTACCGGGTGCTGTTTCGCAGCTTGCGTGGCCGGGGCTTTGCGGTCAAAGCAGTAGATAAGTTTGGCCACGATCCGGCCTATCCGGTCACCAACAACTGGCCCAAGCTGGTGCAACAGTTGTGTGATTTCATCGCACACGAGGCACCAGACAACGCCGAAACCGTGTGGCTGGTCGGGCATTCTTTGGGCGGCTATTTGAGTCTGATGGCGGCCATGCGCCTGCCGGGCAAAGTCAAAGGCGTGGTGATGATTGATTCGCCGGTGCTCGGTGGCTGGAAGTCCAGTGCCGTCGGGCTGGCCAAGCAAACCGGCCTGGTGGGTTCTTTTTCACCAGGTGCCGTGAGCAAACGCCGGCGCAACAGCTGGCCCAGCGTGGACGAGGCGTTTGCACACTTTCGCCACAAGAAGGCGTTTGCCCGATGGGATGAGCAAGTGCTGCACGATTACGTGAATTACGGCACCGAACTGCGGGACGGCAAGCGCGTCCTGGCGTTTGACCGCGATGTCGAAACGGCGATTTACAACAACCTGCCGCACAACCTGGAGCGCCTGCTCAAGCGCCACCCGCTACAGTGCCCGGTGCACTTCATCGGTGGCACCGACTCTGCAGAAATGCGCCAGGTGGGAATGGCACTGACCAACAAACTGGTCAAAGGCCGGATCACGATGATGGACGGCAGCCACCTGTTTCCGATGGAGCGTCCCATTGAGACGGCTGCGGCTATTGAAGAGGCGTTGCGCGCAATGTCACCTGTTCGGGCGTAAGAGGCCGGGTGCCAGAGCGCACTGCTCCGTGTCGCCCGACCGCTTACTTTGTCACGCGGACCACTGAACCCAATTGAAGTGGGCGGTGGTGAGCACCAAGATGCCAAAGGCGATGCGGTAGTACGCGAAGCCCACAAAGCTGTTGTTGGCGATGAACTTCAGCAGCCAGCGGATGCACAACCAGGCGGCGATAAAAGACACCACAAAACCCACCGCAAACTGTGGCAAGTCGGCTGCACTCAAGAGCGCACGCTCTTTGTAGAGGCTGTATACGCCGGCGCCCACCAAGGTCGGGATGGCAAGGAAGAATGAGAACTCGGCAGCCACTTTGCGCGACAAGCCCAGCAACATGCCGCCGATGATGGTGGCGCCGCTGCGGCTGGTGCCAGGGATCATGCCCAGGCACTGCACCAGTCCGACTTTGAGTGCATCCAGCCCTGACATGTCATCGATGTCGCGCACCCGTGCCACCGGTTTGGCCCACTTTTCCACCCACAAAATAATGATGCCGCCCACGATGAACGCGCCCGCCACCACGCCCGGCGTAAACAGGTAGGACTTGATGACTTTGTACACCGTGAGTCCCACTATGCCTGCGGGCAAAAAGCCAATGAACACGTTGGCCGCAAAACGCTGCGCCCTGCGGCTGCTACCCAGCCCGATAAGGGTGCTACGCAACTTTTCCCAGTACACGATTACCACCGCCAGAATGGCGCCAGTTTGAATGGCAATCTCGAACACCTTGCCCTTTTCGTCATGCACACCCAGCAACGCACCCGTGAGAATCAGATGCCCGGTGCTGGAGATCGGCAAGAACTCGGTCAGCCCCTCCACGATGCCCATGATGGCGGCTTTGATCAACAAAACAATATCCAAAATTCACTCCCAATAATTACTCGTAGCGCAAGGCCTGAATAGGCAATAGTTTAGATGCCCGTCTGGCGGGGTAGAACCCGAAGAAAACACCCACAAAGCCCGAAAAACCGACAGCCAGAACAATGGAGCCGAAGCTGAGTGAAACCTGCCAGCCGGCAAACGCCCCCACGCCCCAGGTTGCCGCTGCGCCCAGCGCCACGCCCACCGCACCGCCGATCAGGCTCAGCGTGACCGCTTCAATCAGAAATTGCGCCAGGATGTCGCGCCCCCGCGCACCCACGGCCATGCGCAAACCAATTTCGCGGGTGCGCTCGGTGACGCTGACCAGCATGATGTTCATGATGCCGATGCCTCCAATCACCAGGCTGATACCGGCCACCGCGGCCAGCAATAGCGTCATGACCCGGCTGGACTCTTCCTGGGCCTGCAGAATTTCCGTCAGGTTTTTCACCACAAACGGGTCTTCGCCTCCCGGCACCACTTTGAAGCGCTGGCGCAACAGGTCCTGGATGCTGCTCTCCACACCCTTCATGTCCTGTCCGTCACGGACCTTCACCGATATGGACCCCACCCGCTTGAGGCGGCTGGTGGCATCACCGCCCCAGATCCGGTTGCGCAAGGTGGAAAGCGGCACCATGATGGCGTCGTCCTGGTCTTGCCCCATGGAGTTCTGCCCCTTGGAGGCCAGCACGCCGATGACCGTCATGGGAATGTTGCGCACGCGGATCATCTGGTCCACCGGGTCCAGATCGCCGAATAGCTCGCGCGCCACCGTCGTGCCAATCCAGGCCACCTTGGCCGAGCCCGCCAGTTCAGCCGCGTCAAAGAGACGCCCGCTGGCCAGCGGCCAATCGCGCGCCTCCAGGTAGTCGTTGTTGACGCCGATGATGCTGGTGCCCCAATTGCTGTTGCCGTACACCAGTTGACCGCTGGTGCGCGAAGTCGGTGCTGCCACCTGCACCTCCGGAATTTCCAGCGCAATCGCCGTCGCGTCTTCTTCCGTCAGACGTTGCCGGGTCTGGGCCCCCAAACGCACACCGGCTTGCGATACACCGCCAGGAATCACCAACATGATGTTGGAGCCCAGCCCTTTCATCTGTTCCTGCACTCGGTCGGTT
>Ga0228698_1000995_pt1 | contig 15542 bp, 16 predicted proteins | sample McNCre117_Aug_MG_FD_178015 | JGI IMG/M metagenome (GOLD analysis project Ga0228698, IMG submission 178015) | Freshwater microbial communities from McNutts Creek, Athens, Georgia, United States - 1-17_Aug_MG | ecosystem: Environmental > Aquatic > Freshwater > Creek | place: USA: Georgia...
GGCGCGGATGGATGGCTGATCGGGTGATCGTGCGGCTGATCGTGCGGGTGCGAGTGCGAGTGCGAGTGCGAGTGCGAGTGCGAGTGCGCGGGCGCGGGCGCGGGCGCGGGCGCGGCCCTGGCTCCTCGGTCGACCGGGCGCGGGCTCACCTGGGAGCGGCGGGGGATTTCATCGGCTCAATATACTCACGCATGACCGTTGCCCCGCCTGCCCTGACCCGCCCTGAATCCCTGGATCCGCGCGCCCTGGACCGCGCCTGGGCCCGCCTGGTCGAGGCCCCCGAAGCGCCCTGGCTGCATGCCGAAGTGGGGCGCCGCATGGCCGAGCGCCTGGCCATCATGCGCCAGGTACCGACCCAGGTGCTGGACTGGTGGGGCGCGGCCGGGGCCAGCGCCACGCTGCTGGCCCAGGCCTACCCCAAGGCCCGCGTGCAGCAGGTGCGCCGGCCGCTCGAGCCCGTGCAGACCGAAGCCGTGCCGCTGTGGCGTCGGCTGCTTGGCCGCCAGGCGCCGGCTCCGCTCGAAGGCGCCGAGGTGCCGCCCGCCGCAGCCCAGTTGCTGTGGTCGAACATGGCGTTGCACTGGGCAGCCGAGGTGCCGCCCTTGCTGGCCGACTGGCACCGGGCGCTGGCCGTGGACGGCTTCGTGATGTTCTCGACCCTGGGCCCGGGCACCCTGGCCTGGATGCCCGGTGAATGGGCCGAGGCCGGATGGGGGGTACCGTATGCACCCTGGGTCGACATGCACGACCTGGGCGACATGCTGGTGGAGGCCGGATTCGCCGATCCGGTGATGGACCAGGAGACGCTGCGCCTGAGTTTCTCGAGCCCCGAAGCCGCGCTCGCCGAGCTGCGTTCGCTTGGCGCCAACACGCACCGCGGCCGTTTTGCCGGCCTGCGTACCCCCGCCTGGCGTGACGCGATGCACGCAACCCTGGGCAAACACCGTGATGCGCAGGGCCGTGTGGTGCTTGAATTTGAAGTCGTCTACGGGCATGCCTTCAAGCCTGTGCCGCGCGCCAAGGTGGCGGCACACACCGAAGTCGGCCTCGATGACATGAAATTGATGCTGGCCCAACGCCGCTCGGGTGAACAGCGCGGCTAGAATCTGAAGGTTGATCCAGGTCAGAGACAACCCGATGGCCACGGCCTAAGGGAAGACCCGGATCAGCAATCGCGACCTCGATGCGCTCGTGCGAAAGCGGCAGCAGGCGGTCGTCCCAGGACACCCCCCGGGGGTGTCTTGAGATGAGTCAAGTGCTGTGCCTGCACGACTGATTTTGTCGATTGGCGTCGGGGGCCCCCAACAGGCCGCCGGCGTCGAGTCGGAACCAGGATTCGAACTCACGTGACGACAATGAAGATGATCCCCAAGCTCTGGCCTGTCGCGCTTCGCGCGTCCCTCGCGGCTTCGGCGGCGGCAATGACCGGTCTGGCCCACGCGGCCGATGCGGTCAACAACCTGCCCGGCGGCCCGGGTGTCCGCGACCTCGATTTCCACGCGCCGGCCACGGCGATCGCCGCGGACGTGCAGTGGCTGCACTACGCGATGATGTGGATCTGCACCGTGATCTTCGTCGCGGTGTTCGGCGTGATGTTCTACTCGATCATCAAGCACCGCAAATCCCGCGGCCACCAAGCGGCTCACTTCCACGAAAGCGTGGCCGTGGAAATCGCCTGGACCATCGTCCCCTTCATCATCGTCACCGCCATGGGCGCGATGGCCACCAAGACCGTGGTCGCGATGAAGGACACCACCAACGCCGACATCACCATCAAGGTGACCGGCTACCAGTGGAAGTGGGGCTACGACTACATCAAGGGCGAGGGCGAAGGCATCTCCTTCATCTCCACGCTCGACACCGCGCAGCGCAACCTGTCGGATGCCGGCACCCCCAAGGGTGACGACTACCTGCTCAAGGTCGACAACCCGATGGTCGTGCCGGTGGGCGCCAAGGTGCGCATGATCACCACGGCCAACGACGTGATCCACTCGTGGTCGGTGCCGTCCTTCAGCGTCAAGCAGGACGCGATCCCCGGCTTCGTGCGCGACACCTGGTTCAAGGCCGAGCGCGAAGGCACGTTCTACGGCCAGTGCTCCGAACTGTGCGGCAAGGAACACGCCTACATGCCCATCACGGTCATCGTGAAGAGCAAGGAAGGCTACAGCGCCTGGGTCAACGACCAGAAGAAGCTGATGGCCGCCAAGGCCGACGATCCGGCCAAGGTCTGGAAGATCGAAGACCTGGTCGCCCGCGGCGAGAAGGTCTACAACGCCAACTGCGCGGTGTGCCACAAGCCCGACGGCAAGGGCGCCGGCCCGGTCAAGGCGCTGGACGGCTCGGCCGTGGTGCTGGATGCCGACAAGATGGCCCAGGTGGCCGTGCTGCTGAACGGCCGCATGGACAAGGGCATGCCGTCCTGGAAGTCGCTCAACGACACCGAACTGGCGGCCGTGGCCACCTACACCAAGAACGCGTGGAGCAACCACACCGGGTTCCTCGTGCAGCCGGCCGAAGTCGTCGCTGCCCGCGCCAAGTAACCCCCGGGTGTGCCCCGAAGACACCGACACCTGACGCCATCGAGCACAAAAGCAGAAGGACAAGCAGTCATGAGTGCAGTTCTCGACCACACCGGCGGTCACGGTCACGGCAACGATGCCGGCCATGACCACGACCACGGTCACCACCCCCACGGCTGGCGCCGCTGGGTCTTCGCGACCAACCACAAGGACATCGGGACGCTGTACCTGCTGTTCTCGTTCGCGATGTTCATCATCGGGGGCATCCTGGCCCTGTGCATCCGCCTGGAACTGTTCCAGCCGGGCCTGCAGTACTTCAATCCCGAGCAGTTCAACCAGTTCACGACCATGCACGGTCTGATCATGGTGTTCGGCGCGATCATGCCGGCCTTCGTGGGCTTCGCGAACTGGATGATCCCGCTGCAGATCGGCGCGTCCGACATGGCCTTCGCGCGGATGAACAACCTCAGCTTCTGGCTGATGATCCCCGCGGCCCTCACCCTGGTCAGCTCGTTCTTCATGCCCGGCGGTGCGCCGGCGGCCGGCTGGACGCTCTACGCGCCGCTGACCCTGCAGATGGGCCCGTCCATGGACGGCGGCATCTTCGCGATGCACGTGCTGGGTGCGAGCTCGATCATGGGCTCGATCAACATCATCGTCACCATCCTCAACATGCGCGCCCCCGGCATGACGTTGATGAAGATGCCGATGTTCGCCTGGACCTGGCTGATCACCGCCTACCTGCTGATCGCGGTGATGCCCGTGCTGGCCGGCGCGATCACGATGACGCTGACCGACCGCCACTTCGGCACCAGCTTCTTCAACCCCGCCGGCGGCGGTGACCCGATCATGTACCAGCACGTGTTCTGGTTCTTCGGCCACCCCGAGGTCTACATCATGATCCTGCCGGCCTTCGGCATCATCAGCCAGATCGTCCCGGCCTTCTCGCGCAAGAAGCTGTTCGGCTACACCTCGATGGTGTACGCCACGGCCTCCATCGCCATCCTGTCCTTCATCGTGTGGGCCCACCACATGTATGCCACGGGCATGCCGGTCACGGGCCAGCTGTTCTTCATGTACGCCACGATGCTGATCTCGGTGCCTACCGGCGTGAAGGTCTTCAATTGGCTGGCCACGATGTGGCGCGGCTCGATGACCTTCGAGACCCCGATGCTGTGGGCCGTGGGCTTCATCTTCGTGTTCACGATGGGCGGCTTCACCGGCCTGATCTGCTCGATGGCTCCGATCGACATCCAGCTGCAAGACACCTACTACGTGGTGGCCCACTTCCACTACGTGCTGGTGGCCGGTTCACTGTTCGCGATGTTCGCCGGCGTGTACTACTGGGGCCCCAAGTGGTCCGGTGTGCTGATCAGCGAAACCCGCGGCAAGATCCATTTCTGGGGCTCGTTGATCACCTTCAACGTCACCTTCTTCCCGATGCACTTCCTGGGCCTGGCCGGCATGCCCCGCCGCTACGCCGACTACCCGATGCAGTTCGCCGACTTCAACGCGCTGGCCTCGGTGGGCGCGCTGGGCTTCGGTCTGTGCCAGGTGTACTTCTTCTTCTTCGTGGTCGTGCCCATGCTGCGTGGCAAGGGCGAGCCCGCGCCGCAGAAGCCCTGGGAAGCCGCTGAAGGCCTGGAATGGGAAGTCCCGTCGCCGGCCCCGTGGCACACCTTCGAGAACCCGCCCAAGCTGGACGCCACGGCCACCAAGGTCATCGGCTGATCCCGCGCACGGCACGCCCCAAGCTTCCCGGCCTCCACGCTTCGCCCGAACTCGAACACCATGGCACCGACTCCTGAACAACGCCGCGCCAATCTCAAACTGGCGCTGATCCTGGTGTCCGTGGCCCTGGTGTTCGGCCTGGGCTTCGTGGCCAAGGCCGCGCTGTTCGGTCGCTGAACCTCGGCCGGTCGCGCTCCATGGTCGAACAAGCCCTTCCCGGTGCCAACCGGCCGTCCCGCCAGGGGCGGCTGGGCCGCTACAACCGGCAGATGCTGTTGAAGCTGGTGCTGGTGGTGGGGCTGATGTTCGGCTTCGGCTACGCGATGGTGCCGATGTACAAGACCATCTGCGAAGCGCTCGGAGTCAACGTGCTGGCCCTGGGTGATGACGTGAAGCAGGGTGCCGCAGCGATGCCGTCCAACACCCAGGTCGATCTGTCGCGCGAGGTGGCCATCGAGTTCGACGCCAACGCGCGCGGGCCCTGGGAGTTCAAGCCCGAGACCCATGCGCTGAAGGTGCACCCGGGTGAACTGGCCACCGTGATCTACGAGTTCCGCAACCCGCAGAACCGTGCGATGACCGCCCAGGCGATCCCCAGCTATGCGCCGGGCGTGGCCCACAGCTACTTCACCAAGATCGAATGCTTCTGTTTCACCGAGCACACCCTGCAGCCCGGTGAATCCAAGCGCTGGCCGGTGAAGTTCTACGTGGACCCGAAGCTGCCCAAGGACGTGGCCACCATCACCCTGTCGTACACCTTCTTCGAGGTGGGCGGCAAGACGCCGGCGGCCCCCAAATGAACGCACCGCAGGATCCCGCCCAAGCCGGCGCGCCGGCCGACAAGCCGGTCGAACGCTCGGGCTCCTTCCTGCAGACGGCCCGTGCGGTGGCTTGGTCCTTCCTGGGGATCCGCCGCTCGGCCGATTATGAAAACGACGTGAAGAAACTCAACCCCGTCCACGTGATCGTGGCCGGGGTCATCGGGGCCGTGCTCTTCGTGCTGGCCCTGGTGATGATCGTGCAATGGGTCACGTCGTCGGGGGTGGCGCGCTGAACGCGCGCTGGCCACGGCGACCGGCCCGGTCTGATGATTTGACGGGTTAGAGGAGACAAACAGCATGTCCGCAGCGACGCCCCACGGGGCCACTCCGTATTACTTCGTTCCCGCCCCCTCGCGCCACCCGGTGGCCGTGGCCTGTGGCCTGTTCCTGATGATCACGGGCGCCAGCCAGTGGGTCAACGGCGCCGCCTGGGGCAAGTTCGCCCTGCTGGCCGGCGTCATCGTGTGGCTCACGGTGCTGTTCCAGTGGTTCTCCGACGCCATCGGCGAATCGCGCAGCGGCCTCTACTCCGAGCGCATCGACGTGTCCTTCCGCTGGAGCATGGCCTGGTTCATCTTCTCCGAGGTGATGTTCTTCGCGTCCTTCTTCGGCGCACTGTACTGGGCCCGCGTGCATGCGCTGCCCATGCTGGGCAACCTGGACCACCAACTGCTGTGGCCCGACTTCCAGGCCGTGTGGCCCAGCGCGCAAGAAGGCGTCACGGCGTCGCCGGCGGGCACCGTGGCCCCGTTCAAGACCATGGGCCCCTGGCCCATCCCCACGATCAACACCGGCCTGCTGCTGACCTCGGGCGTGACGCTGACCATTGCCCACCATGCGGTGCTGGCCGACCACCGTCAGAAGGCCATCGGCTGGATGTGGGTCACCGTGCTGCTGGGGGTGGTGTTCCTGGGCTTCCAAGCCTTCGAATACTCGCACGCCTACAGCGAACTGAACCTGAAGCTGAGCTCGGGCATCTACGGCTCGACCTTCTTCATGCTCACCGGCTTCCACGGCTTTCACGTGTTCGTGGGCATGCTGATGCTGTTGGTGATCACGCTGCGCCTGAGCAAGGGCCACTTCGATTCCAAGCACCACTTCGGCTTCGAAGGCGCGGCCTGGTACTGGCACTTCGTGGACGTGGTGTGGCTGGGCCTGTACGTGGTGGTCTACTGGATGTAAGGCCGCCGGGCCGGCCGCGGGGCTGATCAGACCCCGCCCGCCGACAAGGCTGTTGCCCAGGCCAACGTCAACGCCGCCGCAGCGCCCCGGGCGCCGGCGGCGTTGTTCTTTGCGGAACGGGTCCGCGCGGGTGGGCCCGGATCGCCGGCGGCGCCGGATCCGTGAGAGGATGGACCGTGGCCGCGGGCCTGTGGGCGCGCCGGCCCCAGGCGCTCAGGGCCTCACTGCACCGGGATGCCGGTGGGGTGGATCCAGCCCATCGCCCAGGCCAGCAGGATCAGCGCGAACAGGCTCACCGACAGCCCGACCCGCAGGGCCAGGGCGCGGGCCATGCGCTTGTCCGCGCCCGGGGCGTCGGCGCCGCCCTGTGCATCGCCCTTGCGGCGCAGCATGAACAGGCCGGCACTGCCGAGCGCGGCGATCACGCCGATCAGGAACAACACGAACACGATCTTCATGGCGATCGATTATTCCACCCGTCCCAGCCAATCCGCAGGCGGGGAACCCTCGCTGCCGGGGGCGGTCGACGCGACGCCGGCCCCCGTGTCTCGCCTGCGCGGGCGTCTCGCGCGCGCGGGCCTGGGCCTGATGGCCCTGGCCGGTGTGCTGCTGTTCGCGCGGCTGGGCTTCTGGCAACTGGGCCGGGCGCACGAAAAGCAGGCCCGTGCCGAGCTGATGCAGGCCCGTGCGGCTCTGCCGCCGCTGGATCCGGCGGCGCTGGCCACCAACGCCGAGCAGGCCCCCACGCAGTGGCAGCGCCGCATCACGCTGGGCGGCACGTTCAGCCCGCGGGCCACGCTGTTCCTGGCCAACCGCAACATGGACGGCCGCAGCGGCTTCGAGGTGTTCACGCCGCTGCAACTGGCCCCAGGCCAGGGCATCCTGGTGCAGCGGGGTTTCGCGCCGCGCGACGCGGCCGACCCGGCCAAGCTGCCGCCGCTGCACACGGCCAGCGGCCCGGTGAGTCTCAGCGGTCACCTGGCCCCCTGGCCCGAGCGCTGGGTGGCCCTCGGCGCCGAGGGGGAGGGCCCGATCCGGCAGAATCTCGACCTTGACGCGCTGCAGCGCGCCAGCGGCCTGGTGCTGCGGCCGCTGATCCTGGTCGAAGACGAGGCCCGGCCGCCGCAGGAAGACGGCCTGAGCCGTCACTGGCCGGCGCCGGCCCTCAATGTCGAGCGCAACCAAGGGTATGCGCTGCAATGGTTCGCGATGAGCGGGGCCCTGGCCTTGCTGTCGCTGTGGTTCCTGGTCCTTTCACCGCGCCTGCGCGCCCGCCGATGAGCTCCGCCCCCCGTCAGACGCCCCCCGCCGGCCGTGGCCCGGCCCTTCCATTCGAGCCCAGCGAACTGCCGCTGACCGTGCACGATGCGCCCCCGCCCACCCAGGACCTGGCCAGTGCCCAGGCCAGCCGCCGCGGCCGCCTGATGATGAGCCTGGTGCTGCTGGCCTGCGCGGCGCCGGTGATCGCGTCCTACTTCACCTACTACGTGATCCGGCCCCAGGGGCGGACCAATTACGCGACCCTGGTGGAGCCGCAGCGCCCGCTGCCGGCCCAGGTCTGGCACGAACTCGACGGCCGCACGGTGGATGCGCCCACGCTGCGCGGCCAGTGGCTGCTGGTGGTGGTGAGCCCCTCGCAGTGCGACAGCGGCTGCGAGCAGCGCCTGTTCATGCAGCGCCAACTGCGCGAGATGATGGGCAAGGAGCGTGACCGGGTGGACAAGGTCTGGCTGATCACGGACGAAGGCCCGCTGGCCCCGGCGCTGCAGCAGGCCGTCAGTGCCGCACCGGCTGCCCATGCGCTGCGCGTGGACCGCGCGCAGCTGGCCACCTGGCTGGCCCCCGAGGCCGGCCATGCGCTGGACGAGCACCTCTACGTGGTCGACCCGCTGGGCAACTGGATGATGCGCGCCCCGGCCGGGGCCGACCCCATGAAGCTCAAGAAGGACCTGGAGCGCCTGCTGCGGGCCTCGGCGTTCTGGGACGAGCCCGGCCGCGCCCCGGCGGCGTCGGGCGTGGCGGCCGCGGGTGCCGCTGGCGCCAGTGCCGGCCCTGGTAGCGGCCCCGGGGCCGCTTCCGCCACCCGCTGAGTCCACGACGATGAGCTTGATGAATGACTGGGCCGCCCTGGCCCGCCTGGCCAGCGTGGCCCTGAGCCTGGCGTCCCTGCTGGGACTGGTGGCCTGGTGGCGGGGTTCGTTGTCCAAGAAGGCCCCGGCGGCCCGGATCGCCGCGCTGACCGCGCTGACCCTGTTCCTGTGCTTCGACCTGGTGGCTTTCGGGGCCTACACCCGGCTGAGCGATTCGGGCCTGGGCTGCCCCGACTGGCCCGGCTGCTATGGCGAGGCCTCGCCCTTGGGGGCCGATGCCCACATCGCCCAGGCCGAGACCTCGATGCCCAGCGGCCCGGTGACCGAGCGCAAGGCCTGGATCGAGATGATCCACCGCTATCTGGCCGGCGCGGTCGGGGTGCTGATCATCGCCATCACCGTGCTGGCGGTGCGCGCGCGGGCCACGCTGCCGGGGGCCTGGAAGCTGCCGGCCCTGACCCTGGCCTGGGTCATCGCGCAGGGCCTGTTCGGCTGGCTCACGGTGCGCTGGAAGCTCTACCCGGCCATCGTCACCGCCCACCTGCTGGGCGGCCTGGGCCTGCTGGCCTTGTTGGGGTGGCAGTACCGGGGCTGGGTCTCGTCCAAGGCCCGGCCCGCACGCGCGGCCGAGGTGCTGGCCCAGCGCGGCACGCGCCCGGCCCTGTGGCTGGCTTGCGGCGTGCTGCTGGTGCAGGTGGCCCTGGGCGGCTGGGTGTCCACCAATGACGCGGTGCTGGCCTGCACGGGCTTCCCCGGCTGCAACGGCGCCTGGTGGCCGGCGGCCGGCCTGGACGCCTGGCGTGAAGGCTTCACGCTGTTGCGCGAGCGCGGCCACCGGGCCGATGGCCAGGTGCTGAGCTACGAGGCGCTGATGGCGATCCATTGGGCGCACCGGCTGTTCGCCCTGGTGGTGTTGGCGGCCCTGACGCGCCTGGTGCTGCGCCTGCGCGCGGCCGGCGAGGCCGGGCAGCGCTGGGCCTGGATCATCGCCGGCCTGCTGCTGCTGCAACTGTCCACCGGCCTGTCCAACGTGGTGCTGGGCTGGCCCCTGATCGCCGCGCTGGCCCACACGGCCGGGGCCGCGGCCCTGGTGCTGGCGCTGTGCGCCTGGGCCGTGGTGTCGCGCCGCCCGGCGCTGACCCTGGCCGCGTCCTCTCCGTCGGCGGCTACCGGCCGCCGCGCCTCGAATCCCGGCCGCCGAGGCCGAACCCTGCACTGACCCGATGAGTACCCCCGCCCCTGCCCCCCGCCCCGAGCGCGCCCCCCTGGTGCCGCCGCCCCCGCCCGCGCGCTGGCGCCAGTTCTACGCGCTGACCAAGCCGCGCGTGGTGCAGCTGATCGTGTTCTGCGCGGTCATCGGCATGCTGCTGGCCGTGCCGGGCCTGCCGGCCTGGCGCCCGGCCTTGGCCGCCACCGTGGGCATCTGGCTGGTGGCCGCCGCCGCGGCCGCGTTCAACTGCCTGGTCGAGCAGCAGATCGACCGGCGCATGGCGCGCACCGCCTGGCGGCCCACGGCCAAGGGCGAGCTGACCAACACCCAGACCCTGCTGTTCGCCACCGTGCTGTGCGCGGCGGGCTCGGCCCTGCTGCTGGTGTGGGTCAATGCGCTGACGCTGTGGCTGACCCTGGCCACGTTCGTCGGCTACGCGATCATCTACACCCTGGTGCTCAAGCCGATGACGCCGCAGAACATCGTGATCGGCGGCGCTTCGGGGGCCATGCCCCCGGTGCTGGGCTGGGCCGCGATGCGCGGGGACGCGGGCCCCGAGGCCTGGCTGCTGTGCCTGATCATCTTCCTGTGGACGCCGCCGCACTTCTGGGCGCTGGCGCTGTACCGCACCGAGGACTACCGGCGCGCGGGCCTGCCCATGCTGCCGGTCACGCACGGCCCGGACTTCACCAAGCTGCACATCTTCCTGTACACCCTGGTGCTGTTCGCCGGCACCTTGCTGCCCTTCGTGTACGGCATGAGCGGCTGGTTCTACCTGGGCTGTGCCACGGTGCTGGGCGTGTTGTTCTGCGTCTATGCGTTCCGGCTGTGGCGCCACTACAGTGACGAGCTGGCCCGCCAGACCTTCCGTTTCTCGATCCTGCACCTGTCGCTGCTGTTCGCGGCGCTGCTGGTCGACCACTACCTCTGACACCGGGGCGGCCGTGATGGCCGCGTCGAACGCCCTTGCCCATGACTGCCAACGCCCCGCGTTCCGCCACCGCTTCCACATCCTCGCGCCGCCATTGGTTGCGCACCGCGTCCCGCGGGCCGCTGGCCCTGGCCTTGGCCGGGGCGCTGACCGGGCTGGCTGCCTGTGACCGGCCGGGCGGCGCACCGGCACAAGCGGCGCTGAAGTTCAACGCGGTGGACATCACCGGCGCCGAGTACGCGCGCGAGTTCAGCATGCCCGACGCCGAAGGCAAGCTGCGCACGCTGGCCGACTTCAAGGGCAAGGTGGTGGTGATCTTCTTCGGCTACACCCAGTGCCCGGACGTGTGCCCGACCACCATGGTCGAGATGGCCGAGGCGCGCAAGCTGATGGGCCCGGCGGGCGATCAGGTGCAGGTGATCTTCGTGACCGTGGACCCGGAGCGGGACACGCCGGACCTGCTGCGCAACTACGTGAAGAACTTCGGGGCGGACAACGTGGCGTTGCGGGGCAGCCCGGAGCAGCTCAAGGCGATGGCGCGCGAGTTCAAGGTGATCTACGCGAAGGTGCCGGGGCGCACGGATGACAGCTACACCATGGACCACACGGCGGGCACGTACGTGATCGACCCGCAGGGGCGGGTGCGGCTGTTCATGCGCTACGGCGGGGGCCCGAAGCCGGTGGCCGAGGATTTGCTCAAGCTGCTGAAGTGAGCGCCTGAGCTTCTGACCGCTTGAGCGGAGCGACCCGGGGGCGACCTGGGGCGCCCCGTCAGGGTCACTGGGCCTCGAGGGCCTTGCGCATCTTCTTGAGCGCGGCCACTTCGATCTGGCGGATGCGCTCGGCGCTGACGCCGTAGTCGGCGGCCAGTTCGTGCAGGGTCATGCCGCCGGAGTTGTCGTCGTTGACCTTGAGGTAGCGCTCTTCGACGATGCGGCGGCTGCGGGCGTCCAGCACGTCCAGGGCCTGGCCGATGCCCTCGCCGACCAGGCGGTCGCGGCGGCCGGCTTCGATCTGGCGGGTGGGTTCGTGGGTGTCGTCGGCCAGGTAGGCGATCGGGGCGAAGGCTTCTTCACCGTCGTCGTTCTGGGACTCCAGGGCCACGTCGCCGCCGGACATGCGGGTTTCCATCTCCAGAACGTCCTCGTGTTTGACGTTCAGTTCGCGTGCCACGCGCTCGACTTCGGCCGGGGACAGGGTGCTGCGGTGCAGGTCGGCGTCGGCGGCCTCGCCCTTCAGCTGCGCCTTCATGGAGCGCAGGTTGAAGAACAGCTTGCGCTGGGCCTTGGTGGTGGCGACCTTGACCATGCGCCAGTTGCGCAGGATGTATTCGTGGATCTCGGCCTTGATCCAGTGCATCGCGTAGCTGACCAGGCGGGCACCCTGGTCGGGGTCGAAACGCTTGACGGCCTTCATCAGGCCCACGTTGCCTTCCTGGATCAGGTCGGCCTGGGGCAGGCCGTAGCCCAGGTACTGGCGCGACACGGCCACCACCAGGCGCAGGTGGGACATCACCAACTGGCTGGCCGCGGCGAGATCGGCCTGTTCGCGCAGGCGGCGTGCCAGGGACATCTCTTCGTCGGCCGTCAGCATCGGCAGGCGGTTGACGGCCGTGATGTACGCGTCCAGGTTGCCCAGCGAAGGCACCATGGCCCAGGGGTCACGGACGGACAGGGCGGTGGTGGAGGTGGTGTTCATGCTCGGTCTGACCCCGATCGAGGGATCGGGTTCCCTGAATATTAGCACTCAACGTCGGGGAGTGCTGATGGCGATCCGGGGCAGGAATCACGTGCTTTTCGAAGAGAGCGGTTACTGACTTTCAGTGACCGTCGTGGCCCCGGCGCCAGGGCTCGCGCCCCGGAAGCCCCCGGAAACCCCCGGATACAGGTTGAGGTGCCCCCGCCACATCCCCCAAGCGCGGGGAGGGCAGGGGCGCGGCGCGCTCCTATGCTGCGCGGCCGGCCCCGGTGCGGGGCCCTCACCGGAGTTCCCGATGTTGTTCGATCGTCTGCCCTTCCCCCGGTCGCTGTCTGCCCGGGCCTCGCTGCCTTTGCTGTCGGCCGCCGTGCTGGCGCTGTCCCTGAGCGGCTGCGGCAAGCCGGCCGCGCCGGCCGATCCGGCCGGCCAGGTGGCCGGGGCGGTGGCCGACAAGGCGGCCGATGCGGTCAAGCAGAAGGCCGAGGACGCGCTGCGCGACAAGGCCACGGCCAGCATGATCGAGTCGCAGATCAACCAGAACGGGGCCCAGGCCAAGGTGGACGTGCAGGGCGGGGGCGTCAAGGTCGAGGGCAAGGACGAGAAGGGCCAGGCCATGCTGATGGAGATGGGCAGTGCCCGCATCAGCGAACAGGAGCTGGGCCTGCCTTACTACCCGGGGGCCAAGCCGGTGGAGAACAAGGCCACGCGCATGGTCACCAACGGCGTGCAGATGCTGCAGGTGGAACTGTCCAGCACGGACGACGCGAAGAAGGTCGCCGACTGGTACCGGGCCCGGATGAAGACCCAGGGCGAAGGGCGCATCGTGATGGACCAGGGCAAGGACAAGGGCATGTCGCTGAGCATCAGCGACACCCGCAGCGAGAGCAGCCTGATCATCGACATCAGCGCCGATGGCGGCGGCAGCGGCACCGGCAGCGTGATCTCGCTGATGAGTTCGACCAAGGGCAAGGCCAAGCCCGGCGCCTGAGCCGGGTCGTGGGCGGATGTCGGATACTCGCGCCCCATGAAAGACCCGCACCGCGCCACCACCCGGGAAGTCCGGAAGATCCACTTCGCCGCCGACCTGCGGATGAAGGACGTGCCCAAGGTCTGCGGTGCCGGCTGCTCGTTCTGCTGCCACCAGCTGATCCGGCTGGACTTGGCCGAGGCACCGGGCATCGAGCGCTTCATCCTCGAGGAATTGAGCGAGCCGGTGCGCGAGCAGGTGCGCACGGGCCTGCGCCGCTGGCTGGCCTTCTTCGATGCCAACACCCCGGCCGAGGGCGTGGTCGAGGAGGCCGACCTGGCCCAGGTTGACGCGCGCCTGGTGGCCGAGCGCGTGCCCTGCCCGTTCCTGGTGGACGACTGCTGCGCGATCTACAAGGTGCGGCCCCTGGTATGCCGCACCTACACGGTCAATGACGACCCGGCGCTGTGCCGCGAAACGCCCAACCGCGAGGGCGACCCGGCGGGCCTGGCGGTGCACGAGCGCGCCCGGGCCGAGCTCGGCCGCGTGACCGGGGTGCAGGGCGTGCGCCTGCTGAACTATGCGGTGCAGGAGGTGCTGGGCCTGGACCACGCCTGCAAGCCGGTGCGGCTGATGCTGACGCCGGGCGAGCGGGCCGGCCGCGCGCGCTGACGCGCAGGAAGGCGGGCGCGACGGCCCGCGTGCCTCAATCCCCCAGCACGGCCGGCCCCAGAAGGCCCGGGGCACTGTCCACCCAGGCGGCCTGGTTGCGGCCGCGCCGCTTGGCCTCGTAGAGCGCCAGGTCGGCCTCGTGCAGCGCGCTGTCGACCGTATGGCGGCGCGGGTCCAGCACCACGGCGCCCAGGCTGATGTGGGCGGGCAGGTGCAGCGGCCCCGAGATCAGCGGGTGGAGCTCGACCGCGCTGGGCAACCGGGCGGCGATGCCTTCGGCGCCCTCGGTGCCCTTGAGCATCACGGCGAACTCGTCCCCGCCCAGGCGGGCCAGCAGGTCGCCGCTGCGCAGGTGGGCCTGCACGGTCTGCACCACGTGGCACAGCATGGCGTCGCCGGTGGCATGGCCGTGGTGGTCGTTGACCTGCTTGAACAGGTCGAGGTCGAACACCAGCAGGGCCACCGGGGCGGCCTGGGCCGCGGCTTCGGTCATGCGCTGGGCCGCCTGTTCGATGAAGCTGCGGCGGTTGAGCAGGCCGGTCAGTGGATCGGTCTCGGCCAGCACGCGCAGGCGCTGCTCGAGGCGGCGACGCTCGGTGATGTCGAAGATCGCGCCCGCCTGGCCGGCCGGCACGCCAGCCTCGTCATGGAACACGGCCTTGTAGAAGGTGACGTCGCGGTGGCTGCCGTCGGACCAGCGCACCTTGGCGTCGTAGATGTGGCGTTGGCCGGAGGCCAGCAGCGAGCGGTCGGCCTCGTCGTAGATCTTGGCCAATTCGGGCGGGGCGATGTCGTAGACGGTCTTGCCGACCACCTCGTCGCGGCGGCGGCCGATGTAGTCGAGGAAGGCCTGGTTGCAGTCGGTGTACACGCCGGCGGCGTTCTTGGCGAAGATCGGCGCGGGGATGTTGTCCACGCTGGCCTGCAGGGCCTGCAGTTGCCGGCGCAGCTGGCGCTGGCGCGCATGCACGCTCAGGGGCGAGGCCAGGCGGGCGCCCAGCGCGCACAGGCGCTGCCCGATCCGGTCGACTTCGCCGGCATCGATCACCTCGACCGCGCCCAGGGCCCAGGCCAGGGGTTCGCGTTCGACGCGGCGGCCCGGGTCGGGCAGCCACAGCAGCCAGGGGGTGTCGTCGAACAGGCCCAGCGCCTGCAAGGCCTGCACGCTGCTGCGGCAGAAGGCCTCGTCATCGCCGTCGATCAGCCAGCACACCGGCTGCGCGGGGTCCAGACGCTCGATCACGCCCGGGCGCGATTGGGCGTGGCCGCTCACCCACGGGCGCAGGGCCGGGGGCACGGGCAGGGGGCTCAGCAGGCGCAACGACGGCGGCGGGAGGCCGGGCGGTTCGGGCGGGCCGGGCAGGGCGGGCGGGACGGCAGGAGCGGGCAAGGCGGACGGCAGGACTGACGCTGGCACGGGCGGGTGCGGGCGGACACGGGCGGCCGCGGGCGGCCGCGGAGGGCGGGGTGCCGCTGTCCGGATTGTCGGCGGGCGGGCCGGCTTCTTGAGCTCGGCGCACGGCCCACCTGTGACAAATTGATCCTTCGTCCAGGCCCCCTAGGACTTTGCTGCGTCCCTACAATGGAAGGTTGTTCCGGGCCCGGGCGCCAAGCGTCGCGGGCCGGCCCTGCGCCGCCCGCGACCAGCCTGCCCATCGGGGCGGGCCGAGCGGGTGCCGCCGCCTCATCTGGTTGTGTTCATGATTCCGCTGACCCTGGGC
>Ga0228698_1000996_pt1 | contig 15540 bp, 12 predicted proteins | sample McNCre117_Aug_MG_FD_178015 | JGI IMG/M metagenome (GOLD analysis project Ga0228698, IMG submission 178015) | Freshwater microbial communities from McNutts Creek, Athens, Georgia, United States - 1-17_Aug_MG | ecosystem: Environmental > Aquatic > Freshwater > Creek | place: USA: Georgia...
AACGGGACCTTGGCGTACTGTTGTAACACCGCGAGCACGTCTGCATAGACACTCCGGCCCGTTGGACTCGCCTCTCCCGGTTTCGGACCACGGGTATGAATCATGAGCGGCAACCCGAATTCATTTGCGAGCTGTATCTGCGCAATAAACGCCGCTTCTTGGACCGCGTAACTGTCCTTGGTCGTATGGAAGTAATCAAACCCACACTCCCCAATTCCCACTACTTTACCACCCGCACAAGCAATCAGGTTATGATAAAAATCAATATTAAACACTTCCCCTTTTGAGACAAATGGTTGTCCGCCCTCGCCAATTTCGTCTTCATCATGCACATCTGGCACCGTCTGAATCGGATGTAATCCCACAATGGCGTACAAGGATTCGTGCGCCAGTGCCAACTCAACCGCCCGGGCACTCGTCGTTTCTTTGGTGCCGATATTAATCACCGACACTTCTTCACTCACACATTTCGCAATCACCGAATCCACATCGTCGTTAAACGCCGAGAGATTGAGGTGGGCATGGGTGTCGATGTATTTCATTTATTTTTTAGCTGATTGAAATTATCAAGTCTGAATCGATAAAATCCAATTATCTTAATAGAACCATCTCGTAATGTAATAAGCAAATCCTGCACGCGCTCAAATAATATGGGTGGGAAATCGCGATGATTTTGTGTAGCTAACAATAATTCAGTTTCATTACTTGTTGCTCTCGCATATTTTGCAATTTGTGCTGCAATAATCACGTCAGAAATCTTCACTTGCTTGTTATCATTTCGATAATAAATCTGCGAAATGGATAAGGCTCTTTCAAAAGTATCCTTGTCTGGATGTAATACTAAATTATCGTTACCACACAATGCTGTAATTAAATCCTCGCCTTCTTTTGCATTACGCAGACCTCGGAGAAATTCAAAACGAATTGTACTTTCAATAACAGAATGTATATGCAAACGTTTTAGTTCACTGTGTAATACAGAAAACTCTTCAGGATATTTAGCAGTGTCAATCAGAATATTTGTATCAAGTAACACAAAACCTCGCTCTGTAATTGAGAGTGACATTATTCTTCTGCTATGGAATGACCAATACGTTCACTTTCCCGAATATCTTTTCCAACCCGTTTAGCAATTTCAAGTACGTCATCATTCCAAGTATATGTACTTCTTTTTTCAGTACTCATAACAAAATTATACCACCAGTTTTACAAAATGTAACCAATGTTATTATCGAACCAGAAATGGAATGATGGTTCGGTTGTAGGTTAAGGTATCACCATACCAATGGTCGGGTTCATCGGTCGTCACGAGAGTTATTCCTGGATTATGCTCATTGAGAATATCTTTTGTGAATTCATATTTTGTGGTCGGGTCGTTAGTGTTATGGAACGCAATGGCGGGAATCGTAAAACTATCAACCGCTGCCCAATTATCGTTAAAGAGACCAACTGCCGCCAGATCAAAGGGAATACCGAAAAAGATACATTTAACTGGCTTGAGCACACCATGATGAATAGCGGTAAATGCCAAAAGTGAACCAGCAGATTTTGCAAAGAGTACAATTTCGGCAAATGGTGGGAGCGACGAAACGTACTTTGCAAGCTTCGCCTCTTCGCCCGCAAAATTGATATTTGGCTCCCCGCTCGTCCAATGGTCGTACTCGAGCATAAACGCCGTATCAAACCGCGGACCATATTCAGCAAGCATAAGTTCACCCCATCCTTTATTTTTTAGACTGTTACCTGGCAAGATAATGACATGTCGCATACATACACAGTATACCGATTTTACAAATAGGTGTCACTCTGGCACTATAGCGACCGGGAGGAGTTAACCCAAGTACGAGGTGCTCCACAATGGACGGATTTGCATATCCGACCGATCTGCGTTTCTATCTGCCCCGCATCCTGCGGGTTCTGATAGACGTGCGGTACAGACGTCAACCGCGACCAACTCTGACAACCTCCCCCGACGTGCGGGGAATGCTTGTCGTAGCGCGATAATGTCGACAGAAAACCAGAACGGTGGCCAAGATCTGGCCACCGTTTTCCTATAGTGTAATAACACTCAATAATTCCGGAAACGTTTCAGTGAGGAAATGGAAACGATCAGTAAAGGTGTGCAATTCGGCGTTCGGATACAACACTTTAAAACGTTCGCTGTGATGGATTGGCACGAGTGTATCATCAGTTGAGTGCCACAGATGGACAGCCTGCGGAACCGACTGGAATCCCGGCCAATTTCTCACATCAATATGGAATTCACCCACTCCAGGACAGTCGAGGTCATCGACCACGGGAGCTACGAGGTGCAGTTGTGCAATCGTGACAGGTACTGTGTTTTCAGTCAGATACCGCAGCAAAAATCCCCCACCGAGTGAATGACCAATCAGTATCACACCGTCACGTAGGTACGGAATCATTTTTTCAAACCAAATACTCCACGCAGTATAATCGGCACTCCACGCATTTGGCATCTGCAAGTAAAAGAACTCGTGAGTTTCAGTCGTTTGTTCCTTTATCCAGTCGCGCCACTTCTTTTGTTCCAAGGTATACGGATTAAACACACGTTTTCGTAGCGCAGCGTATAACTCCTCTTTTGTAGCAAAAGAGTCACCGCCATGAATAAACACAATTTGGGTTTTTGGTGTCATTATTGTTCGAGGCGAGTAAAGAGGTTTTCGGGTTTTTTATTCGCGAGGACAGCTTCTTTTATAATTTTGTTAGCTTCAGGCATGATAGGAGCAAGCAACCGCGCAATTGTGTACACTTCCGCCACAAGTTCACAGATGATATCTTGGGCTTTGTCTTTGTCTATTTTTACCAGCTTAAATGGTTCTTCGACTGCAATTCGTTCATCAAGTGCCCCGACGCGACCCCAGATATAATCACCGGCCGCCTGCAAATTGTATGAAGCAATTGCATCCGTGTATTCAGCCGGAAATCCTACCGGTTCAGGTCGAGCAATTGTCGCATCGAGGTGTGTCTCGGCCATCTTCATCACCCGCGCCACCAGGTTCCCAAGACCATTAACCAAATTCGCGGTATACCACTCATCAAGCTTTTCCCAGGTCACATCACTATCATCAAACGGATGGACATGACGGAGGAGTAAATAGCGAGTAGCGTCGGTGCCATATTTCGCAATCAGCTCGTACGGCGAAATCACATTGCCGAGACTCTTCGACATTTTTTGTCCGCCACTATTAATAAAGCCGTGGTAGACGACTTTGTCAGTCGCTTTGACGCCAGCACTACGAAGCATTGCCTGCCACATAATCGATTGGAATCGCACCTGGTCTTTGCCAGCGAGCTGTACGACGTCACCATCACGCCAAAATGTACCAAAATCACCCGACTCTTCGGGCCAGCCGAGTGTACTAATATAATTCGTGAGTGCATCAAACCAGACATACATCACCTGGTCTTCGTCATCCGGTACCGGAATCCCCCAATCCAGTCGTGACCTCTCGCGACTGATCGAAAAATCTTCGAGGCCGCCAGCCACAAAATTGAGTGCTTCCTGGCGACGCCACTCGGGTTCGATCACGTTCGACTGATTTAAATAGTCAGTGAGATACTCCTGGTAATTTGAGAGTTTAAAGAAATAGTTTTCTTCTTCGATTTCTTGCGTCGCTGTTTTATGAATCGGACAAATCTTTCCCTCTTCGAGTTCAGACTCTTTATAAAATAGTTCACATCCCACACAGTAGAGACCACTGTATTTCTTTTTATAAATATCGCCGTTCGCTGCACAGCGTCGCCAGATTTCTTGTGCTGCGGCTTTATGCTTTGCGTCAGTCGTACGGATAAAGGCATCGTTTGAGAGATTAAGGCCAGACGTCAGGCGAGCAAACTCGCCGGCATAATGGTCAACATACGCTTGACGACTTTCGCCTTTTTCATCGGCTTTTTGTGCAATTTTTTGTCCATGTTCATCAGTTCCGGTATTGAAAAAGACATCATGACCAAGCAACCGCCAGTACCGCGCGAGCGCGTCAGCCTCAACTACTTCAAACGCAAACCCAATGTGCGGATCGGAATTTACGTACGGTAAAGTGGTCGTGATATAACGGGCTTTTTTCTCTGACATAATATAACTACAGTACCATGTAGCGAGAAAATGAAAAGCGGCCCACTTGAAATCAGTGAGATACCCTTGCCAAATCTACAATTTATAGTACAGTTGTTTTTGCATCTATTAGAAGGAATAAAGAGATGTTTTATAAAGATGAGCGTTTAGCTCTCTTTATCGATGGTTCGAACCTTCACGCGTCCATGCGGGCGCTCGGGTTCGAAATCGACTACAAGCTACTTCGGCAGGAGTTTCAGCGGCGCGGCAAGCTGTTGCGCGCCTTCTACTACACGGCCCTTTTGGAGAACGACGACTATTCTCCGATTCGCCCGCTGGTTGATTGGCTCGATTACAACGGCTTCACCATGGTCACGAAACCCGCCAAGGAATACACCGACAACCAAGGCCGCCGGAAGGTCAAAGGCAACATGGACGTCGAACTGACGGTCGACGCGATGGAACTCGCTCCGAAAATGGACCATGCGGTCCTATTCTCAGGAGACGGCGACTTCCGGCCGTTGGTGGAAAGTCTGCAACGGCAAGGCGTGCGTGTGTCGGTCGTTTCCACCATTCGCAGTCAACCTTCGATGATCGCTGACGAACTGCGCCGCCAAGCCGACAACTTCATCGAGCTCGACGAGCTCCGCGAAGTCATCGGCCGTCCGCCAAGGGAACCGCTCACCGGTAGCGACGACAAAACCGGGAGATAACGATAACGCCCAGCCATAACACGGCTGGGCGTCACTATGTGTCGACATACACATTCGCACAAAAACGTAACCGGACCCTCATGGAGGGACCGGTTGTTTTTTCTTGACTACAATTGCAGCAATCGCGCTGACAAGACGAGCTCTTTGATCTTCCTCGAGTGGAGCAATCAAATTGTATAATTGTACGAGCAGAGAAAGATGTTGAGTCTCGTTTCCGACCAGCGCCAATAATTGGTGTTTTTCTACTCCTGACAAACGACCAATTGCTTGCACGATTTGCTTGGTCAGAGGCGCCTGTCCAGCACAGACACAGTCGGGCTGCACCGGAGCAGTAATTTCACGCGGAGTGATTCCGTTCATTGGAGGCAACCAGAATTCAGGTGGGTACCCGAAAGTCGAACAGATTTTTTCAAGTGTATCGAGGCCGATATCCGATGTATTATTAATCCAACGATACCAGGCCGACCGCTCGCACCCAATTAATTTTGCCATTGTGGCATTTGAGAGATTATTTTTCTCTTGGATAGCGCGTAGCTGGTTTCGCACATACGCGTTAAATGAAACTTTCTCATCCTGGACACGCTGTCCATCTTCTCGAGGTGATACATCTTCCACTGCATGACTCCTGGTTCGGATACAATTTACTCTGCGGCAAGAATACGCTTATTTTAGCCAAGACACAAGGTCTGCAATCGCCACTCGCTCCTGTTCCCCACTGTCGCGGTGACGGATAGTGACCGTGTCGAGTAAATCGGGATTTTCACCGAGGGTATCGAAGTCGATGACGATGCAGTACGGGGTACCAATTTCATCTTGGCGACGGTAGCGTTTACCGACATTACCATTGTCATCCCAAGCAACGTTACCGAATTCTTTTTTGAGAGTAAGAAAAACACCACGGGCTTTTTCTACGAGTTCTGGTTTATTTTTCAGAAGTGGCGAAACAGCGACGCGGTATGGTGCAAGATGTACTGGTAGTGAGAGGTAGGTGCGAACTTCTCCATTTACTTCATCCTCGTGATACGCCTCGCACAGCACCGCTGTCATCGCACGACCAACCCCAAATGAGGGTTCAAGTACATGTGGGACAAATTTTGTGCCATCACTTTCCACATATTCCATTGACTGACCGCTCGCTTTCATATGCGCAGACAAGTCATGATTCGTACGGTACGCAAACCCAGCGAGCTCATCAAAACCTTTGCCTGGAAAATTATACTCGAAATCAATTGTTCGTTTACTGTAGTGAGCAAGGTCGTTTTCTGGTACTTCAAATTCCTGTACGTTTTCGCGAGAGAGACCCAAATGATCAAACCAATCCCAGAGCGCAAGTCGCCATTTTTCAAATTGCTCTTTCCAATCATCTTCCTTCACAAAATACTCGATTTCCATTTGCTCGAATTCACGTACCCGGAACAAAAATTCCCGCGGCGCAATTTCATTTCGGAACGCCTTCCCGATCTGCCCAATCCCAAACGGCATCTTTGGCGACATCGAATCAACCACATTTTTAAAGTTCACAAAGATACCCTGCGCGGTTTCGGGACGGAGATACACCAGACCTTCTGGACCTGCGACCGCACCGATACGAGTTTCAAACATCATGTTAAATGTTCTAGATTTGCCTAGTGCTTTTTTCTTGCAATTTGGACACTCAACTCCAATAAAATCATATTCGACTACTTTTCCATCAGAATATATTTTTTGCGACCCAGTTTCATTATCTAAATGATCAGCACGAAATCGCATTCCGCATTCTGAACATTCAACTAAAGGATCACTGAATCCTGCCCCCGTATGTCCACTCGCCTCCCACACTTTGGCATTCATTAAAATTGACGCATCGAGGCCATACATATCCTCACGACCATCTACAAACATTTTCCACCACTCGCGTTTAATATTGTTGTTGAGGGCGACGCCAAGCGGACCGAGGTCCCAGGTACCTTTCAGTCCCCCATAGATATCAGACCCTTGAAATACAAACCCCCGACGCTTACACAGCGCGGTAATTTTATCCATTGTTGTTTCGGTAGTTGCCATAGATGTGTGTCATTAGGGGTTCAGAATACCATTAGAGTGCAGTTTTGAGAACCTTGCCGTTTTCAGCCTCAAATCCTGATGACGGGTCAAGTTCGCTACTGGCTGGCATGTTTTCAGCTCGGATAACAGCACCGGTAAAGCGGTCAGTTGCCCGCATACGCTGTGTTCCCAAGACTGCAGGTGTTGTACCAATTTGGTTCTGACTTGGCAAGAGGCCAATTTGGAACGTTGTTTGTTTCACCGTTCCTGCAGCGATAGCACCAATTGTCCAGGTGAGTTCTTGACTCACTGGATTAAAGGTGAGGCTTCCATCCCCAACTGAAAGATTTTTCCAGTGTACGTATGGCGGGAGTGATGTCACCACAACTGCATCAGTCACGTCGTTACCGCCAGCTGCCGCCTTCAAGGTTACGGCGTACGTAGTTTCAGTATCTGCAACCGGTGGAAGCGGCCCAACGTCAGGAATGCCCGCGACGCGACGCGCAACAGTTCGGTCAATCTTCACAGATGACGTAAATTTGATTTCAGTTTTCGCCGTTCCTACCAAATGTTCAGTCGCGCGATCTTCATTTACACGACGACCAAAGGCATTAGCAGTGACCACAAACGACGGCGTACTTGTTTGCTTGCTCGGCTTGAGTGCAAAACTAAAGGTCTTGGTCGCACCGGGCGCAACCTGTGACAAACCACTATCACCAGCCGGATCAAACCGGATCACATCTTTCACTGAATCGTACACGCCTTTTGGTACCGTGACCGCATCACGAACAAGTACATTTCCCTTCACCGCCACTTCGAGTGCCATGTCATACAATGACTCTTCGAGTGTGTTTTGTACCGTGACGACCACTTTGGTATCTTCACCGGTTTGGAGCGTCACGACATCAGTCTTGGGATTTTGGTTCACACTCATACCAACGTCAATGAATGGCTGCTCAATGACAAAATCAGCACTTGATTTCGCGAGGACTGAACCTATCGTAAACTCATTATTTTGTTGTGGAGTACCTGCTGAAAACTGCATCTGGAAACTCTCGGCCTGGTGCCCAACAACCGTTCCTTTGATTTTAATGGTGGTTGTCGCACCTGGTTTTAGTTCTTTGATTGTCCATTCACTTTGCCGATACGACGGAACCGGACTCGCGCTCGTAAAATCAAAGTTATTTGGGTAATTAGCTGATACGAGCAAATGCTCAAGTGGGGTTGTAGCATTTGACTTAATTGTGAGCACCACATCAATCGATTGCCCGGCCGACACTTTATTGAGTGCATTCACACTAATCACAAGTGGCGAGGAATTGATTTTGAACGACAATGGATCGGCGTCTTTATAGAATGTTCCATTTGAATCAACTAAGTGATACTCAACCGTTGCGTTAATTTGATGTTCTTGATTTTCTTCTCCAAACATCACGGCTTTTACTGGCACATTAATCGACTCACCTGGTTTAATACTGTTTAACGTAATGCGATCTTCGAACAGGTCTTTTGACGCATCAGTGGCAGACTTTGTACCAGCTGGATACTTCATAATCAGAATGACTGATTCAATCGCACTTTTATTTTGGTTCGTAACATTCACCGTAAGCGGCATTGTCTCGCCACCCCCCACAGTCAAAGGCCCCGTCATACTAATGGCGATATTTTTCGTCGAAATTTGGGTATTGCCAAACAGCAGGTACAAACTAGAAATACCAAGTGTCAGCAAAAAAATACCGAGTGTTGCAAGCAGTATAATACTGCGATACGACCAGCCTGTTTTCTTCTTTTCGGGAAGCGGTTCGTGTACTGCGGCCGTTGGTTTCGTAACGACCGGTGGAAGTGGATCAAATGCTGGCTCGGGACGCACCGGCTGAGGTTGCACCCATGTTTCAGTCACAATATCTGTATTTTTGGCCATGGCGTGGCGTGGCTCAGGTGCAACAACAGTACCGCGCTCATATAAACGCCGGCGCATTTCTTCTAGACGAGCTTGACTCTTAATTTCAGTCATAGAGTGACTTGTAGTATAGCATTTCCTACAACAAGAGTTCTACAATTGACTGATGCTTTGTGCGTGGAGTGTAGCTGACTGTAATTGCGGCAGTAGCGTTGCAGGCGTCGTATCAAGTGCCTCGCGAAGTGTGCCCGTAAGTACAGGCTTCAGGGCTGTCGTGTGTGGTATATAGCCGAGAATCGCGAGTATCCGGGCTTCAATGATTTCTTCTGCGAGCACCCGGTGACTGGCAATGTCTGATGCCACATATCGAAGCCCGTAGATCAATTCGTCATAGAGTTCAGGATGTGGTTCTTCTCCGGCTACAAAGCGGCGCAGTAACTTCAGTATCCGTACCACACTCCCCCGCGCCTGACGCGACAGCGCATCACCAAAGATATTTCCCTCCGTATCAACACTTCCGATACGCCAACCTGTTTTCCCTTTAATCAAGGTCACGGTAATAAGTGAAAAATCCTGGAGGGCATACCGCTGTTTACTCCGCTCTTCACGCACACTCCGTGCGCTCGCATATAACATCCCCGCCCGCTTGGTAAACAGGAGAAAAGATTTGTCTGCAGTGTTATTGAGATAACTTCCGCAAACAAGCGCTTCAGTATGATACGTCGCGTACGTCATTACTGTTTTTCAATCGATAGAGTGAAGGTGTAATCACCAGACGTGACAGTTGTACCGTAGGCTTGGGCAAATGCCACATCTGTAGCTCCGACGGTTTTAATGAGAAGGTCACGGTGTGCGGTAAGCGCAGCCTGTCCTGCTTCATTTGTATCAACCGTAAGGATAATTCGATCAGCTGGTTCCAGTCCCGCGTCTTTACGCATATCTTGGACCGCACGCATCACTTCGCGGACCGCGCCTTCGGCGAGAAGTTCAGGGGTGAGGTCGGTTGCAAGTGTACAGTACGCACTCTTCCCCTCCTCCAAATGAGCGAGTGTAATACCCTTCACATTCAACTCGTCCATAATGAGTGCTTTGAGTTCATCATCAAGCGTCACGTTTGTCGTAATGAACAGTTCAGATAATGGCTGGCGAACTTTGATGTTTGCTTTCGTGCGCGCTTCGAGACCCTGCGTTACAAACATACGTACTTCTGCCATTTTTTGGAGCAAATCAGAATCAACCGTACCACCAACCGGCCACGCACAGAGGTGAACACTTTCCGCTTCTTGTTCAGTTCGAACAGCACGGTACAAATACTCCGCATAGAATGGCATCGCTGGCGCCATGACTTTTGCCAGTTCACGGAGGATAAAGCGGAGGGTACCGAGGGCAAGCGTTTTATCTGCAGTGTCATCACTCTTCAAACGTTCACGACTGCGACGGAGGTACCACACTGATACATCATCAATAAAATCAGCAATTGGACGGGTGGCCTTGTCGAGTTCGTACGCTCGGTACCAGGTTGTCGATTCGTTAATCAGTTCATTTAGACGTGCAACGATCCACCGATCAAGAATATTTGTTGAACCCCCTTTCGCTTCCGTCCCGTACCGGGACTGTCCACTCATTGGACTTTTTCCTTCGCTTTGCTCAGAAAAATTCTCAATGAGTCTTGCGGGAGTGCCCCGCACTCCCTCACCATCCGCATACATTTCATACATCGCGAGCACATTGTGCAGACGACCGATATTTTTACGCTGGAGTTCGAGTACTTCCTTCTCACTAAAATTCAAATCTTCACCCCGCATAATTGGCGCCGAGAGTAAATAGTAACGCATCGCGTCCACCCCTACCCGGTCAGCCAATTCCATGGGGTCGGGATAATTTTTGAGCGATTTTGACATCTTCTTGCCGTCTTCAGCAAGCACGAGCCCGTTTACAATCACGTTTTCATACGGTGATTTTCCGAAGAGTGCCGTTCCGAGCACAATCAGTGAATAAAACCAACCACGCGTTTGGTCGAGACCTTCAGCAATAAATTGCGCGGGGAAACAAGCTTTTTCAAACGCTTCGCGGTTCTCACCCATAAAGTGATGTTGTGCGTACGGCATCGAACCCGATTCAAACCAACAGTCAAAGACGTCAGGTACACGCACGAGTGGCGTACCGTCAGTATCAACAAGCTTGATGTCATCTATGTACGGTCGATGGTAATCAAGGGCATACTCATCATTGTGTGGGAGTGGTGTAAACGGCAGGGATACTACCTGTGCATTATCCATCAAGCCACCCGCTTGTTTCTGTGCACTAGCAGCAGCAACATCAAGCCCACCCGCCACTACTTGGAGGCCAAAGAGTGCACTTGCATGACTCACCATCAAAATGTTTTTACCTTGGTAGGTCTCATTCACTTCGTAGAGGAATTCACCCACCCGACGAACCACGTCCATGCGGTTTTCCATTCCAGCAAGCGTTTTGATAAACGTTTCGTGTTCACCACCAAAGGCATCGCGGTAATCGGCCCACGTCTTCCCTTCGAGTTCAGCTGTCGTCTGCAACTCAATCAAACGAGCATCTTCAAGCACCGCGTCGGCCGGCACACCGAGCGCCTGCGCCACCAGTTCAGCCGTTTGCTTGGTGCGCATAAAACCCGAGTGGATGATGAGATTAATCTGCTTATCCTGAAGTCCGGCAACTGCCGCTTCTACTTGACCTACTCCTTTTTCGGTCAGTGGATCATGCGCATCTTTTCGAATACTGATGAGACCCGCAGGATTACTCGTGGCTTCACCGTGACGCATAATGAAATACTGGTTGCCACTCTGTGGGACATACTGTTTCAAATCGGCAAGTGAGCCGAATACTTTGAAATCTCCTGTTGTCGGATTTTTCCAAATTGGAAGTGGTGCTCCCCAGTAGCGCTGACGAGACACCGCCCAATCGCGCGCCCCTTCGAGCCATTTACCAAAGCGATTGGTACCAACGTGTTCCGGCACCCAGTGGACGTTTGCGTTTGCTGCCACGAGTTCATCTTTGATTTTCGGCACGTTCACAAACCACGACGTGGTCGCGTAATTGAGAAGCGGCGTATCACACCGCCAACAGTGCGGATAACTGTGATTTACTTGCTGCTTTTGGAAGTACGAACCATTTTTTTGAAGTAATTTTAATATTTCAATATCAGTAGATTTGTGATCTACTCCTGCTGTATCATCATCTTTTGGTTTGACTAACATCCCCTCCAAACCATTACCGACAAACCACTCAAATTTTCCTTCTTTTGTGACATGATGATAGACGGGGATATTATTTTTTTGCGCTAATTTTAAGTCATCATCACCATAAGCTGGGGCTATATGAACAGCACCAGTACCCTCATTACCAAGTTCAACATAATCTGCATGCCATATTTTCCATGCATTTTTCATTTTTTCTTGATACCCATCTTCAGAAAGACTCGTTGCAATTTTAGCTCTAGAATCTTCAAGATAATTTTTTATATCAACAAATGGCGGCTGATATGATTTACCAATTAAATCTGAACCTTTAACTAATTTAATTTCATTAGTACCTTCTCCATCGCTATTTGCAAAAGATAAGTTAAAAGCGACTAAATCTGAATCGGTCGAATTAGCATTTCTATCTTTATTTAAATTAATATTGTCCCAATATTTCTTTGCCAGAATAACATTTTCGTACGTTTTAACTCCTTCGATATTTTTACAGATCTTCACAATACTATATTCAATATCATTATGAACTGCAGCAGCCATATTCCCCGGTAGGGTCCAAGGGGTTGTTGTCCAAACAAGTAAATTAGTATTTTCGTCTGTAACAAAATTACCAATCTTTTGACCAGCATCAAGTTTCAGCTTCACCGTCACCGCGATATCTTTGATATCTTTGTAGCCCTGATTCACTTCAAAGTTACTCAACGTCGTCCCACACCGTGGGCAGAGGTGCATGGTTTTGAAACCTTCGAATACCAGTCCCTTTTTATGGAGTTCAGAAAACACCCACCAGACACTTTCGGTATAGGTGCTGTCCATCGTTTTATAGTCATTCTCCATGTCGGCCCAGCGTCCCATCCGTGGTACGACCTCTTTCCACACGTCTGCGTATTCCATCACTGCACTTCGCGCTGCTTCGTTAAAATTCTTTACGCCAAAACTCTCGATATCACGTTTCGTCGCAAGACCGAGTTTCTTTTCAATCAAATTTTCAAGTGGCAGTCCATGACAATCCCACCCCCATTTGCGCTCTACCCGCATACCGTTCATTGTCCAAAAACGCGGAATGGCGTCCTTGATCGTGCCAGCTAAAATGTGGCCATAGTGTGGGGTCCCGGTGGCAAACGGTGGACCGTCGTAAAATACAAAATTTCCTTTGGGTGCACTACCCGCTGGCGTCGCTAAACTTTTATTAAAAATATCGTGCTCAAGCCAAAACTGCTGTATCGCTTCCTCACGGAGCGCCACCTCACTTTTGGTTACTTCAGGCACCACTTCGACACTATCGTTCTCCCGTCCATGTTGTTTGTTGTTCATATAAATTGAATGTATATCAGACATTTGTAATACCAATCTCCAGGGTCAGACCCTGTCAATTAGTCACCGACATATCAGGCCAGCTCTTGCATAGTATCACGAAATACTATCTTGGCGAGACACGAAAAAGGGCGGTCGGGTTACCGAGCCGCCCCTCTTATTTCATTCTCCCGTGGCATAGGTGTCAAAAATCATGTTCGCCTGGCACACGGCACCAACACGAAACAACACAAACACCGGGAGACAAACAACAAACAACGGAACAAGAATATGATACGACATAACCCCTCCTCCCTTTCCCTGCCTCCTCGCGGTATATACTAGAGTATACCTCGCGCCGTTTGCGTCAAGCCGTTCTAGTGCTCAGCCTACAACCGCTCTGGCGCTTCGATACCAATGGCCCACAAGCCGTTCTTTAGTGTGGTTGCAACCGCTTCCGCTACGGCTGCTTTATACGGCGCGTAGGTATCACTCGCATCAGCAATCTTCTCATGCGCATAGAAAGTATTAAAGGCGCCCGCCAGTTCAGTGACATACGTTACCACGAGATGCGGCGCTCGCTCGAGCCAGGCTTCAGCGACAACTTCTGGAAATCGGTAGAGGATTTTTTCAACTACATAAGGAATCTCAGGTGCAATTGCGAGATTAGGAATGACACCAACCGCTTCCGCCTTTTCAAGCAAACTGCAAATACGCGCGTGCGTGTACTGCAAATACGGACCAGAGTCTCCTTCGAAACTGAGCGCTTTGTTCGTATCAAATACTGAATCTTGCTCGATGTTACCTTTCAAGGTCGCGTATTTTATGGCGCCGAGTGCAATCGCTTGTGCCAGTTCAGTCGTAGGTTTAGCCATACCACTTTCAACAATTTTGTCATGCGCAACCGTCGCAATCTCCTCGATGAAATCAAGCGCCAAAATGACATCTCCTGTACGTGAAGACATCTTGCCAGTTGAGAGACGCACCATCCCGTGACCAATGTGTTCAGTTTTAGCCGCCAATTCTGGATAGACAAATCCCATTGCGCATTTGAGTACCTTGAAGTATTCGTTGATTTCTTTGGCGGTCGAAATGATGGAATGGTCATAGCCACCACATCGTTCATCTTTTGCTTTCGCAAGGGCAAGTTCTTTGGCTTCGTAGGTTGGGAGTCCTTCTTTATTCATAAAGACCCGCGTATGAAGTCCGTACGCTTCCCCACGGAAAATATGGGCACCGTCGCTTTGCGGGAACACGTCAGGGTGCGCGAGCACGAGTGCCTTTCCTTTGGGCGCCATTTCACTTTCAAAAAAGTATTCGGAGAATTTTGTCCCAAGAATTGGATAAATCGTTTCAAAATACGCGAGTGAGACGGCTCGGCCCGCATCGTAGAGCATGTTGACCGCTTCGTCGCTTCGTTCGTAAATTTTCTTGTTCAAATCACGAATAATTGCTTGGGCTGATTCATCATCTTTGTACGCTGCGGCACCGAGCACATAGGCGCGACCGAGGTCGTCAGAGGTAAACGCGGAATCGGCTGTAATGCCGAGTTGTTGCATCCCATAGACCGCATGCGCCACATGGAGACCCACATCACCTTGGTACGTCACACGACGAATATCCGCCCCCTGCATTTCGCCGAGTCGCGCAATCGACTCACCCACCGTATTCGTAAACAGATGACCAATATGAAACGCCTTAAACGGGTTTTGATCGGTATACTCAACAAGAATTTTCTGCCCACTCTCACTATCATTCTGCCCCCAGACTTCGCCTGCTGCCGTAGCGCGCATGAGTTCAGTGGTAAAGAAATCACGAGCCAGGTAAAAATTAATGAATCCAGGACCGGCGATTTCAATCTTTTCTACGTATTCGATTTGTCCTTCAAGGGCGGCAACAATCTTCTCGGCGAGTGCCCGAGGTGCTATTCCAGCCGCTTTAGCCGTCACCATCGCCACATTACACGCATACTCCCCGTGTGCCATATCAGCCGGATGCTCCACGGCAAAATCGATCGGTGCAATACCGAGTGATTCCAAAACCTCTGCAACCGCTGTTCTAATGACGTCTTCCATACCCACACTATAGCAAAAAATCTATAAAACGCACGATACAAAAAAACCACGCTGATTGGCGTGATTTTTTTATATTCTATTTATGATGGAGAATGGCAGCTAACTTCTTCTGCAACACACTTAGTACCTGTCTCAGTGTTGCAATTTCTGCTTGAGCATCCTCTTTTGTCTCCTCTGATGTTACTTCAGCAGGAACGGATGTTTCATTCTCGACAGTCGATACCTCTGCAGATTG
>Ga0228698_1000997_pt1 | contig 15538 bp, 10 predicted proteins | sample McNCre117_Aug_MG_FD_178015 | JGI IMG/M metagenome (GOLD analysis project Ga0228698, IMG submission 178015) | Freshwater microbial communities from McNutts Creek, Athens, Georgia, United States - 1-17_Aug_MG | ecosystem: Environmental > Aquatic > Freshwater > Creek | place: USA: Georgia...
GCAGGCTGCAGGTCAAGCGGTTTGGAAGTCATTCGATTTCGGATGATTTCAAATCGGGCTCTTAGCTCAGTTGGTAGAGCAGCGGACTCTTAATCCGTTCGTCGAGTGTTCGAGTCACTCAGGGCCCACCAAATTCCACTTTAAAGTTGCTTAAAAGGCTCTTCGATTTCGAGGGGCCTTTTTTCTTGTCTTTGCGCCAGGTCGATGCGGGTCGGGTTGCGCAGTTGCGCACCAAACCTGCATTGGCACCCGTTCGGGAACAGGTTGTGCAGTGCATGCGTGCCCCGCACCCTGCTTCGTGCGGCAGGGCTTGCGGTCAGGCTTGTGTGTCGCGATCCCGGGAACTTGACGAGGCCATTGCACATTTGGCCTTGTGCTCTGCAAGTGGATTGCGGCATAATTGCGGTTTGTTTAGTCGCTGGATGGGCGGTATAGACCGGCCCATTTTTTTTGCTTCGTTGCTGGTTCGCTTCAAGCCATCGAAAGACGGCGTGAGTGAGAGCGATGAAGGATCTGCGGCAGCCTGAGGGCGTGGTCGGCGCGTGCATTGCGCCGGTCTGCGTTGCCCAGGCTGCTTTTTGTACTGGTCAAGGGGAACGCGAGTCGATGAGTTGGCAGCTGGCTGTGGAACGCACTGTGTCGGGGATGGGCTATGAGCTCGTTGACTTCGGTCGCAGCGCGGGGGGCTTGTTGTCCGTCTTCATCGATCGGCTTCCGGGGGGCAGCTACCCGACCGGTCCGGGTGAGTCGATCACCGTCGATGACTGCGAATTGGTGACGCGCCAGTTGCAGTATGTGCTCGAAGTCGAGGGCTGCGACTACGCCCGGCTTGAGGTGTCCTCGCCGGGCCTGGATCGTCCTTTGCGCAAGCCGGCTGATTTCCAGCGTTTTGGTGGCCTGGAGATCGAGATCACGCTCAAGCGTCCGTTCGAGGGGCGCAAGAAGTACCGGGGTGTCCTGCAGCCGACCGCCGATCCGGTGGGGGATGCCGCGTTGCCGGAGGCCTTCGAGCTGGTGTTCCGCGACGACAAAGAAGACAAGGTGTTGGGTTTTGTGCTCGACGAGATCCGCGAGGCGCGGTTGGTGCCGGTCGTGGATTTCAAGAAGGGGCGCAAGCGCCGTGATGCCGTCGAGGGGGCCGACGCGGCTGACAAGGCGGCGCAACTGCCTGCGGGCGAGGCAAAGAATTCCGGAGGTCACGAAGAATGAATCGCGAATTGTTGATGCTGGTGGATGCGATTTCGCGCGAGAAGAACGTGGATCGCGAGGTGGTGTTCGGTGCCGTTGAATCGGCGCTGGCTTCGGCCACCAAGAAGCTCTACGAGGGCGAGGTGGACATCCGCGTGGCCATCGATCGTGAGACCGGGGAATACGAGACCTTCCGCCGTTGGCATGTGGTCCCGGATGAAGCGGGGCTGCAGTTGCCCGAGGCCGAGATCCTGCATTTCGAAGCCAAGGAACAGGTCGACGACATCGAGGTCGGCGATTACCTGGAAGAGTCCGTCGAGTCGGTGCCGATCGGGCGCATCGGTGCTCAGGCGGCCAAACAGGTGATCCTGCAGAAAATCCGCGACGCTGAGCGCGAGATGCTGCTCAACGACTTCCTGTCGCGCGGCGACAAGATCTTCTCTGGCACGGTCAAGCGCCTGGACAAGGGCGACCTGATCATCGAGGCCGGTCGCGTTGAAGGTCGTCTGAAGCGTTCCGAGTTGATCGCCAAGGAAAACCTGCGCACCGGTGACCGCGTGCGGGCCATCATCATGGAAGTGGATCCGACGCTGCGCGGCCCCCAGATCGTGCTGTCGCGCTCGGCCCCCGAATTCATGATCGAGCTGTTCCGTCAGGAAGTGCCCGAGATCGAGCAAAGCCTGCTGGAAATCAAGAGCTGCGCCCGGGACTCCGGTTCGCGCGCCAAGATCGCGGTGGTGTCGCACGACAAGCGGGTCGACCCGATCGGGACCTGCGTGGGCGTGCGGGGGTCGCGGGTCAACGCCGTGACCAACGAACTCGCCGGCGAGCGGGTGGACATCGTGCTGTGGTCCGAGGACCCGGCGCAATTCGTGATTGGCGCGCTGGCGCCGGCGAATGTGCAGTCCATCGTGGTCGATGAAGAGAAGCACGCCATGGATGTGGTGGTCGATGAGGAAAACCTCGCGATCGCCATTGGCCGCGGTGGGCAGAACGTGCGCCTGGCCTCCGAGCTGACCGGCTGGAGGATCAACATCATGACGGCCGAGGAATCGGCCGCCAAGCAGGCGCAGGAGAGTGATTCGATTCGCAAGCTCTTCGTCGAAAAGCTCGACGTCGACGAAGAAGTGGCCGACATCCTGATCGCCGAAGGATTCACCAGCCTGGAAGAAGTGGCCTATGTGCCGCTGCAGGAAATGCTGGAAATCGAATCCTTCGATGAGGATACGGTTCACGAGTTGCGCAATCGCGCCAAGGACGTGCTGCTGACGATGGAAATCGCCCAGGAAGAGCGCGTCGACGAAGTGTCGCAGGACCTGCGCGATCTGGAGGGCCTCACGCCCGAATTGATCGCCAAGCTGGCCGACGGCGGCATCCACACCCGCGACGATCTGGCCGATCTGGCGGTGGACGAATTGACCGAGATGACCGGAGTCGATGAAGCCGCTGCCAAGGCCCTGATCATGAAGGCGCGTGAACATTGGTTCACCGCTTGACGTCTTCGCCGACGCCGCCCAGATCGACCCGACGGATACCGACTCAGAGCGACACCTCGCACGCACGTCGCAAGGAATACAAGACATGGCTGTGACCACCGTTGCCCAGTTCGCTGCCGAGCTCAATCGCCCGGCCGCGACGCTGCTCGAGCAACTTCAACACGCAGGTGTGAACAAGACGTCGGCCAGCGACGCACTCACCGACGCGGACAAGGAGCGCCTCCTGGCTTTCCTGCGCAATGCGCATGGCACCCAGAGCGCCGATCGCAAGAAGATCACGCTGACCAAGAAGTCGACCAGCGAGATCAAGCAAGCCGATGCCTCCGGCAAGGCTCGCACCATCCAGGTCGAAGTGCGCAAGAAGCGCGTGTTCGTCAAGCGTGAGGACCTTCCGGTCGACGGCGCGCAACTGGACGACGACGTCGAACAGGCCGAGCTGGCGAGCCAGGAAGAACTGGCCCGCCTGGAGGCTGAGCGGCAGCGCTTGGAAGAGCAGGCCGCCGCCGAACGCCGTGCCGCTGAAGAGCGCGAGCGCATCGAACGGGAAGCCCGTGAAAAGGCCGAACGCGAAGCCGCCGAGCGGGCTGCCGCTGCGAAGGCCGAGGCCGAGGCCGCCGCCCGCGCTGCCGCTGAGCAGGCAGAGAAAGCCGAGAAGGCAGAGAAAGCCGAAAAGTCCGAGAAGGCTGAGGCCGACCGCCGCGCCGCTGCCGTTCAAGCAGCCGCTGCGCTGGAGGCGGCTCGCCGGGGCGCAATGTCCAACAACAAGCCTGCCGCCATCGTCTCCGCTGCACCTGCACCTGCACCTGCACCTGCTGTGGCAGCGCCTGCACCCGCCCCTGTAGCAGCAGTGTCTGCACCGGCTCCTGCTGCGGCGCCGACGCCGATCCCGGTGCCTCCGCGCGGAACGCCGGCTCCGGCTCCCGCGCCGGTGGTGGCGGCCGCCAAGCCGACGCCCGCCGTGCTGCCGTCTGGTTTGCGCGTGGTCAAGGCCGCCGACATCGCCGCGGGCGAGGCCCAGAAGCAGGCCGAGCAAGAGCGCCGCCGCAAGGCCGCCGAAGCCGAAGCCGCCGCCATCCGCGACATGATGGCGCGCAAGAACAAGGTGATGGTGGCCAAGAAGCCGGAAGAGCCGAAGCCTGCAGTTCCCGCGCCGGGTGCGCCGGGTGCAGCCAAGGACGGCATCAAGGGCACCATCCACAAGCCGAAGGCAGCGCCGGGTGCTCCGGCACCGGCCGGAGCGGGCAAGCCGGGCGACAAGAAGTCGGTCAAGTCGGAGAAGCTCTCGTCGAGCTGGGCCGACGACGCCAAGAAGAAGGGCGCAGGCAACGCGAAGGGCCGTCCGGCGGACAACGCTCGTCCGGGCTGGCGCTCGCCGGCAGGTGGCCGGGGTGGCCGTCGTGGCGACCGCAACGACGGTGGCTCGAACTTCTCGGCACCGGTTGAGCAGCAGGTCTACGAGGTCCATGTGCCCGAGACCATCTCGGTGGCCGACCTGGCGCACAAGATGTCCGTCAAGGCCTCCGAGGTGATCAAGCAGCTGATGAAGCTGGGCCAGATGGTCACCATCAACCAGCAGTTGGATCAGGAAACGGCCATGATCCTGGTCGAGGAGATGGGCCACAAGGCCTTCGCCGCGAAGCTGGACGATCCGGATGCCTTCCTGCTGGAAGAGCATGCGTCGCAGGAATCGGGTGAATCCATCCAGCGTCCGCCGGTGGTGACCGTGATGGGCCACGTCGACCACGGCAAGACCTCGCTGCTGGACTACATCCGCCGTGCCCGTGTGGCCGCGGGCGAGGCCGGCGGCATCACGCAGCACATCGGTGCGTACCACGTGGAAACCCCGCGCGGCGTGATCACCTTCCTCGATACCCCGGGTCACGAGGCCTTCACGGCCATGCGGGCTCGCGGTGCCAAGGCGACCGACATCGTCATCCTGGTGGTGGCGGCCGACGACGGCGTCATGCCGCAGACCAAGGAAGCCATCGCCCACGCGAAGGCCGCCCAGGTGCCGCTGGTGGTGGCGATCAACAAGATCGACAAGCCCGACTCCAACCTCGAGCGCGTGCGCTCGGAGCTGGTGGCCGAAGGTGTGGTGCCGGAAGAGTTCGGCGGCGATTCGCCGTTCTGCCCGGTGTCGGCGAAGACTGGTGCCGGCATGGACGCGCTGCTTGAGCAGGTGCTGCTGCAGGCCGAAGTGCTGGAGCTGAAGGCGCCGGTGGATGCGCTGGCCAAGGGCCTGGTGATCGAAGCCCGCCTGGACAAGGGCCGCGGCCCGGTGGCCACGGTGCTGGTGCAGTCCGGCACGCTCAAGCGCGGCGACGCCGTGCTGGCTGGCCAGAGCTTCGGCCGGGTGCGTGCGATGCTGGACGAGGACGGCAAGTCCTGCCAGGAAGCCGGCCCGTCCATCCCGGTCGAGATCCAGGGCCTCACCGAGGTGCCGCAGGCCGGCGACGAGTTCATGGTGCTGGCCGACGAGCGCCGTGCCCGTGAAATCGCCACCTTCCGCCAGGGCAAGTACCGCGAAGTGACGCTGAACAAGCGCCAGGCCGCGAACCTGGAAAGCGTGTTCGAGTCGATGGGCCAGGGCAACGTCCAGACCCTGCCGCTGATCATCAAGGCCGACGTGCAAGGCTCGCAGGAAGCGCTGGCTTCCTCGCTGCTCAAGCTGTCGACCGAGGAGGTCAAGGTGCAGATCGTGCACGCGGCGGTGGGCGGCATCAGCGAGTCGGACATCAACCTGGCGCTGGCGTCCAAGGCGATCGTCATCGGCTTCAACACCCGCGCCGACGCGAACGCCCGCAAGCTGGCCGAAGGCAACGGCGTCGACATCCGCTACTACAACATCATTTACGACGCGGTCGACGAGATCAAGGCGGCGATGTCGGGGATGTTGGCACCGGAGCAGCGCGAAGAGGCCATCGGTACGGCCGAGATCCGCACGGTGTTCGTGGCGACCAAGATCGGCACGATTGCCGGCTCGATGGTCACCTCGGGCCTGGTGCGCCGCAACTGCAAGTTCCGTCTGCTGCGCGAGAACATCGTCATCTACACCGGCGAAGTCGAATCGGTGCGCCGCATGAAGGACGATGTCAAGGAAGTCAAGGAAGGCTTCGAGTGCGGCATCAAGCTCAAGAACTACACGGACATTTCCGAGGGCGATCAGCTCGAGTTCTTCGAGATCAAGGAAGTGGCGCGCACGCTGTGATCGGTTGAACTGGCGGGGAGGGCGCCTCAACGCGCCGCCCCGTCCGACCTGCACGCAGCCGCGTCCCTCCCGGCCCCGACCTGTGTCGGGGCCTCGTTGTTTTCATCAGGTAATCGATGCGACACAAGCGAGCCACCCCCAACCGAAGCTTCCGCGTGGCTGACCAGATTCAGCGCGACGTTTCCGAGCTGATCCGAGAGCTGAAGGATCCGCGCATCGGGATGGTGACGATCAGCGGCGTGGACGTCACGCCCGACTACGCGCACGCGAAGGTCTACTTCTCCGTGCTCGTCGGGGACGCCGCCGAATGCGAGGCCGCCCTCAACGAGGCCGCCGGTTTCCTGCGCAACGGGCTGTTCAAGCGCCTGGCGATCCACACCGTGCCGACGCTGCACTTTCACTTCGACCGCACGACCGAACGCGCCGCCGATCTGAGTGCCTTGATCAACCAGGCCAACGCCACGCGCGCGAAGGACAGCGAGGACTGAGCCGATGTCAGCCGAGACGACGATTCACTGCGAGGGCGCGGGTCAACCCGGGCCCGAGGCCGCACCGCCCGCAAGCGACGCCGATGGCGCGCCGATCCGCCCCCGTCAGACCGGTCTGAAGCGGCCCGAGCGTAAGGACCGCAAGGAGCGATATCCACACCCCGAAGGCGAGGACGCTCCGAAGATCAAGCTGCCGCGCCGTTCGTTGCACGGGGTGTTGCTGCTGGACAAGCCGCTGGGCTGGACCAGCAACGACGCCTTGCAGAAGGTCAAGAACCTGTTGCGCGCCGAGAAGGCGGGGCACACGGGCACGCTCGACCCGCTGGCCACCGGCCTGCTGCCGCTGTGCTTTGGCGGCGCGACGAAGTTCAGCCAGGTCAGCCTGGAAGCCGACAAGGCCTACCGCGCCACGCTGCACCTGGGCCAGCGCACCGAGGGCGGCGACCGCGAAGGGGCGGTGATCGAGGAACGGCCGGTCCACACCGACCGCGCCGCGATCGAGGCCGCCTGTGCGGCCTTCAGCGGCGAGATCGACCAGATGCCGCCGATGCATTCCGCACTGAAGGTGCAGGGCAAGGCGCTGTACGAGTACGCCCGCGCCGGTCAGACGGTGGAGCGCCAGACGCGCCGCGTGATGATTCACGCCATCGACATCGTCGAGTGGCACGCTGAGCGCCCCGAAACTCTGGTGATCGATGTGCGTTGCAGCAAGGGCACCTACATCCGCACGCTGGCCGAGGACATCGGCGAGCGGCTGGGCTGTGGGGCCCACCTGGCCGCGTTGGCACGCACGGCGGCCGGCACCGTGTCGCTGACCCAGTCGGTGACGTTGGACGCGCTGCTGGCGATGGACGACGAGGCGCGCCTGGCGCTGCTGCACCCGCCGGACGTGTTGCTGAGCGACTGGCCGCGCCTGGAGCTGAGCGTGGCCGAGGCCGGCCGCTTTCTGACCGGAGCGCGCCGACGGATCGACTGGCCCGATACGCCGCGTCTGCGCGTCTATGGCCCTGGCGGGCACGCCTTTTTCGGCAGCGCGCATGTGCAGGGGGGCGAGCTGATCGCCGACCGACTGCTCAGCCCCGTCGAGATCGAGGCCCAGCTGCTGGCGGCGCAGGCCGCCTTGACCCGCGTGGCGGCCCAGCACGCCGACGTGACCCACTGAATACCCCCGCCTGAAGCGACGAACTCATCGCGCTTCGGGCTCACTGAACTGAATCATGAGCAAGCCCATTCGCAACATCGCCATCATCGCCCACGTTGACCACGGCAAGACCACCATGGTCGACCAGCTGCTGCGTCAGAGCGGCACCTTCGCCGAACACGAGAAGGTCGTCGACACCGTGATGGACAGCAACGCCATCGAACGTGAGCGGGGCATCACCATCCTGGCCAAGAACTGCGCCGTCAGCTGGGAAGGCACGCACATCAACATCGTCGACACCCCGGGACACGCGGACTTCGGCGGTGAGGTGGAGCGTGCGCTGTCGATGGTCGACGGCGTGGTGCTGCTCATCGATGCCCAGGAAGGCCCGATGCCGCAGACCCGCTTCGTGACGAAGAAGGCGCTGGCTCTGGGCCTCAAGCCCATCGTCGTGGTCAACAAGGTCGACAAGCCGGGCGCCAACTGCGACCGGGTGGTCAACGCCGCCTTCGACCTGTTCGACAAGCTGGGCGCCACCGACGAGCAGCTGGACTTCCCGGTGGTCTACGCCTCGGGCATCAACGGCTGGTCCTCGCTGGAAGAGGGCGCGCCGGGTGAGCAGTGGGGCCCGGACATGTCCGCGCTGTTCAACACCGTGCTCAAGCACGTGCCGGCGCACCAGGGCGACCCGGAAGCGCCGCTGCAGCTGCAGATCTCTGCGCTGGACTTCTCCACCTTCGTCGGCCGCATTGGCGTGGGTCGCGTGACCCAGGGCACGCTCAAGCCGAACATGGACGTCATGGTCTGTGAGGGCCTCGAAGGCAAGAGCTTCAAGGGCCGCGTCAACCAGGTGCTGACTTTCCAGGGCCTGGACCGCGTGCAGACGCTCGAAGCAGGCCCGGGCGAGATCGTGCTGATCAACGGCATCGCCGACATCGGCATCGGCGTCACGCTGACCGACGTTGCCAACCCCGCGCCGCTGCCGATGCTCAAGGTCGATGAGCCGACGCTGACGATGAACTTCTGCGTCAACACCAGCCCGCTGGCCGGCCGCGAAGGCAAATTCGTCACCAGCCGCCAGATCTGGGACCGCCTGCAGAAGGAACTGCAGAGCAACGTCGCGCTGCGCGTCAAGGAAACGGACGAAGACGGCATCTTCGAGGTCTGCGGCCGCGGCGAACTGCACCTGACCATCCTGCTGGAAAACATGCGCCGCGAGGGCTACGAGCTGGCCGTCTCCAAGCCGCGTGTGATGTTCAAGGACATCGATGGCGTCAAGTGCGAGCCGATGGAGCTGGTCACGGCCGACGTCGAAGAGCTGCACCAGGGCGGCGTCATGCAGGCGCTGGGCCTGCGCAAGGGCGAGATGCTGAACATGGAGCCGGACGGCCATGGTCGTGTGCGCCTGGAGTACCGCATCCCGGCGCGCGGCCTGATCGGCTTCTCCAACGAGTTCATGAACCTGACCCGCGGCTCGGGCCTGATCTCGTCGATCTTCGACGGCTACGAGGCCCACAAGGGTGAGATCGGTGGGCGCAAGAACGGCGTGCTGATCTCGATGGACGACGGCGAGATCTTCACCTACGCGCTGGGCAAGCTTGACGACCGCGGCCGCATGTTCGTCAAGCCGAACGACCCGGTGTACGAAGGCATGATCGTCGGCATCCACAGCCGCGACAACGACCTGATCGTCAACGCCACGCGCACCAAGCAGCTGACCAACTTCCGCGTCAGCGGCAAGGAAGACGCGATCAAGATCACCCCGCCGATCGACCTGACGCTGGAATACGGCGTGGACTTCATCGACGACGACGAGCTGGTCGAGATCACCCCCAAGAGCGTGCGTCTGCGCAAGCGCCACCTGAGCGAGCACGAGCGCAAGCGCGCCGCCCGCGAAGGCGTATGACCGGCGCGCGGCATGCCCGCGCCGTCGGCCTGATGGTGCTGGTGACGCTGCTGTGGAGCAGCGCGGGGGTGGTGTCGCGCCATCTGGAGGCGGCGCAGGGGTTCGAAGTGACCTTCTGGCGCAGCGCCTTCAACGCCATCGCGCTGATCGGGGCACTGAGTGCGCTGCGCGGCCCGGCGCTTTGGGCCGGTCTGTGGCGCGCCCCGGCGGTGCTCTGGCTGTCCGGCCTGTGCTGGGCGGTGATGTTCACCGCCTTCATGCTTGCGATGACGCTGACCGCCGTGGCCAACGTGCTCGTCACGATGTCCATCGGCCCGCTGCTCACCGCGCTGCTGGCGCGCGTCGCGCTGGGGCACCGTCTGCCGCGGCGCACCTGGACCGCGATCGCAGTAGCGGGCCTGGGCATCACCTGGATATTCGCCCGCGAGGTGCAGGCCGCCGATGCGCGCAGCCTGCTGGGCATGCTGGTGGCGCTGGCCGTGCCGGCGGCGGCGGCGGTGAACTTCACCGTCATGCAGCACACGCTGCACCGCCACGTCGACCCCGACGAGAGCCTGGGCGGCGAGACCCCGGCCACGCCCGACATGCTGCCCGCCGTGCTCGTGGGCGCGCTGCTGTCGTCGGGGGCGACGCTGCCGCTGGCCTGGCCGCTGCAGGCGTCCAGCCACGATCTGCTGCTGCTGGCGGGATTGGGTGTGTTCCAGCTCGCGCTGCCCTGCCTGCTGGTGGTGGGACTGACCCGGGTGCTGCCGGCACCGGAGATTTCGCTGCTCGGCCTGCTCGAAGTGCTCTTCGGCGTGCTCTGGGCCTGGCTGGGCGCGGGCGAAGCGCCGGGCTCGAGCGCGCTGGTTGGCGGCACCCTGGTGCTTGGCGCACTGGTGGCCAACGAGCTGGCCGCGCTGCACGGCCGGCGCCGCGCCGCGGCCTAGCGACACCGTCAGCCCGCGCTGGCCTGCGCCGCCGCCTGCCAGGCCTTGGGCGTCTGCCCGAACTGAGCGCGGAAGCTGCGGATGAAGTAGCTCTGGCTGGCGTAGCCGCAGGCCCAGGCCACCTCCTTGCCGGCCAAGCGGCCCTCGGCAAGCAGTCGAGTGGCCCGCTCCAGCCGCAGCCGGTTGATGCAGGCCACCAGGTGCTCGCCGCTGTGGCGATGAAACAGGTGCGAGAGGTAGTCCGGCGTGCAACCGAGCTGCTCGGCCAGGCTGCGCACGCTCAGCGCGGGGTCGCCGAGCTGGTTGCGCATCAGCAGCCGCAGACTCGCCACCAGCGGCGGCTCCAGCGCGTTGGTTTCGGCCGGCTCGTCGATGGCGCACAGGACGCCGGCGATCGCGGCGGTCACCAGCGCGCGCTGCTGTGCCATCGCCCAGGGCGCGCCGGGCGCCGCGTCGCTGCCGAGCCGCACGGCATGGCTGAGCCAGTCGTGGGCGTGCAGCGCCTGCGCATGCCGCCGGGCTTCCAGGTGCAGCACGCTGGGCTGGCCGGGCCGCGCCTCGTGGGCGAGGTGACAGCTCAGGGCGCCGGCCTCGGCGTAGATCACCAGGTTGCGAAAGGGCTGGCCGTCCTCGCCCGCACGGATGGTCTCCACGTGGAGCAGCTGCGGTGGCAGCAGCAGCGCCTCGCCCGGGCCGAGCCAACGTTCACCGCTGGGAAAGCGAAAGTGGCTGTGGCCGGAGATCTGCACGAACAGCTCCGGAGCGAGGTGAAAGTGCCCCTCGCTGCGGGCGGCGGAATCCCCCGGTGGGCCCAAGTGCAGGGGCTGGGCGCCCGACGACAGCGCCGTCATGGCGTGGGCCAGCGCCGCGCGCAGGGCGCCGGCCAGCGACGGGTCGGCGCTGCGCACCAGGCTGCGCAGCTGCGGCGGCAGGGGCTGGTCCGGAAACTCGGGGCAACCCAGCTGATTTAACGGGGGGGCGGACCGGTCGATGGGATCCAGGTTTTTTCGCATCGTTCGAAGGATTCTGCCAGCGAGTGCGCTTGTTTCCCTGAAGGATGCTCCCTAAGCTTGGGTCCATTCTCAAGCGGATTTCTGCCATCTTTTGACCATGAGCTTCGACAGCAGCGACGCCGTTCTGGAGGTGCCACCCGGCGCCTTGCCGGCCCGACCCGACCCAGCGGGCCGCCTGAAGCGTGCCCGCTGGGCCGCGCGGGCCCAGTTCGGCGTGCTCGGCGTGGCGGCCGGCACCTGGGGCGTGCACATCCCCTCGGTCAAGCAGCAGTACGAGTTGGGCGAGGCGCTGCTGTCGGTGCTGCTGTTTGCGGCGGCGGCCGGCTCGCTGCTGTCGCTGTTCGCCGCCGGGCGGCTGATCGCCCGCGTCGGGGCGCGCCGCGCCTGCGTGCTGGCGGCGGGCACGATCGGTGCGGCGCTGGCCTCGGTGCTGCTGTGGCCCTCGCTGGCCTGGCTGCTGCCCTCGATGCTGCTGCTGGGTGCGGCGATGGGCATCTTCGATGTGGCCATCAACAGCGAGGGCACGATGCTCGAATCGCTGAGCGGGCGCACCGTGCTCAGCCAGCTGCACGGCATGTTCAGCCTGGGCGCGATGGGAGGGGCCGCGCTGGCCGGCGCGCTGCTGCGCGGGGGCGTTGCGGCGAGCTGGCAGCTCGCCGCGATCGGTGCGGCCACCGCGGCGCTGGCCACGCTGGCCGGGCGGTGGATGCTCGACGCCCACGCCACCAGCGAGCCCGCGCCCACCGAGGACGGCGAGCCGCCCGCGCTGTTCGCCTGGCCGCGCGGCCAGCTGCTGGTGATCGGCCTGATGATCTTCGCCGGCATGAGCGCCGAGGGCGTCATGTACGACTGGAGCGTGCTCTACCTGAAGCAGGAGCTCGGGCTGAGCCAGCCCAGCGCGGCGATGGGTTACGCCGCCTTCACCGGTGCGATGGCGCTGGCGCGCTTCGGCGGGGATGCGCTGCGCGCGCGCCTGCCCGAGCGGCTGCTGGTGCGGCGCGGCGCGGCGCTGGCGGCGGTGGCGATGGCGCTGCTGCTGCTCAGCGGCCACGCGGGGCTGTCGATCGTCGGCTACGCGCTGATCGGCGCCGGCCTCGCGCCGGTGGTGCCCATCCTCTACAACGCCGCCTCGCGCACGCCGGGCACCAGCCGCGCGGCCGCGATCGCGGCGGTGTCGTCGATCGGCTACGCCGGCTTCATGATCGGCCCGCCGCTGATCGGCGCGATCGCACAGGCCGTTTCTCTGACCGCGGCGATGGCGATGGTCGTCGTGATGGCCGGCGCACTGGCCCTGGGTGCGCGCCGGGTCTGAGGGGCTGGCCTGAGCGGCTGGCACCGCCCCGCGAGATGGCCCCGCAGCGGTCAACCCGCTGCAACTGCGGCAAGATGGTGACCCTTCGCAGGAGACCGACGATGAGCCGCCCATCCGCCGCCGATACGCCCCCCGTGGACACCGCCCTCCTCGCTGGCGGCTGCTTCTGGGGCATGCAGGACCTGGTGCGCCGCCTGCCCGGGGTGATCCGCACCCGAGTGGGCTACAGCGGCGGGGATGTGCCCAACGCCACCTACCGCCACCACGGCACGCACGCCGAGGCGCTGGAGGTGGTCTATGACCCGGCGCGGCTGAGCTACCGCGAGCTGCTGGCCTTCTTCTTCCAAATTCACGACCCGACCACGCCGAACCGCCAGGGCAACGACCGCGGCACGTCCTACCGCTCGGCGATCTACTTCGCCTCGCCGGAGCAGGCGCGCGTGGCGCGCGAAACGATCGAGGACGTCGAGGCCAGCGGCCTGTGGCCCGGCCGCGTGGTGACCGAGCTGGCGCCGGCGGGCCCCTTCTGGGAAGCCGAGCCCGAGCACCAGGACTACCTGCAGCGCTACCCCGACGGCTACACCTGCCACTACCCGCGCCCGCACTGGCGCCTGCCGCGTCGGGCGGGGGAGGGCTCGGCCGCTGCCGCTGACGAGGCCGCGCTGCTGACCTGGCCCGGCATCCTCGACCTGCTGCGCCACGGCCAGCCGGCACCCGAGCGGCGCGATGAGCGCAGCGAGGCCGAGTGGCGCGCCCGGCTCAGCCCCGCGCAGTTCCAGGTCACGCGGCTCAAGGGCACCGAGCGGCCGCACAGCTCCGACATGTGCGCGCTCTTCGAGCCCGGGCGCTACCGCTGCGTCTGCTGCGGCACCGAGCTCTTCGACGCCTCGACCAAGTACGACAGCCGCAGCGGCTGGCCCAGCTTCACGCAGGCCGTCGCCCCCGGGCGAGTGGCCTACCACGGCGACGAGAGCCACGGCATGTGGCGCGTCGAGACCACCTGCGCGGTCTGCGACGCCCACCTGGGCCACGTCTTCCCGGACGGCCCGCCGCCCAGCGGCCTGCGCTACTGCATCAACGCGTTGGCGCTCGAGAAGGCCTGATCCGTCGGTTCCGCCCGATACTCGGGCGCCGTGAGCCCGACCCAGTCCCCGCCTGACCTGCTGTCCGACGACGTCCCCAGCTTGCGCCGCCTCTTGAAGCAGTGCCGCACGATTGCGGTGGTGGGGCTGGATCAACTGCCCCGGTCTGCCCGAACACCCGCAGCACGCGCTGGCGGTGCGGCAGTTCCGCCGCCTTTGCACCTGGCGGCGGCCACCCGAGCGAGCTGACGGCCGCCTTCCTAATGCTTTGCTGATGCGGCCGGTGCTACGGTGCACGGCATGAGCTCATCGCCTTCCAACATTCGGGCCGCCCTGTCGGCGACCGGCATCTGGGCCCTGGCCTGGGCGGCGATGGCCGTGCTGGACGGGCAGGTGGACTTGTCGAGCCTGGCCATGCTGGTGGTGCTGGCGTCTGCGCTGGGCTCGCTGTGGCTGGCGCCCTGGGTGAGTGGCGCGGTCGGCGCGCTGGCGGTTCTGGCCTTCAACTTCGCGTTCGTGCCGCCACGCGGCACCCTGCACGTCGATTTGCAGCAGCATGCCCTGCTGCTCGTGGCGCTGCTGATCGTCAACCTCATCGTCGCCGGCCTGGTGTCGCGCCTGCGCCACGCGGCGCGGGAGGCCGCGGCGCAGGCCGAGCGGGCCGAGACGCTGCGGGCCTGGGGGGAGCGCCTGCGGGACTCCGCCGACCCCGTCGCGCAGCTGGGCAGCCTGTGCGATGTGCTGAGTGCCAGCACCGGTCTGCCCGCCGCGGCGATCGCGGCCTACACAGCCGTTGCCAGCGCCACCGCCCATGCCGCCGCAGACCAACCGCCCACGTCCTTCTTGCATGCCGGCGCCGCGGACGCCGACCAGGCCACAGGGCTGAAGCTCTGCCTGTCCGACGCCCGGCCCATGGGCCCCGGCACCGGTCGCTACGAGGATCAGCCCGATCTGTACCTGCCGCTGCGCGGGCGCGGAATCTGCCTGGGGGCCGCGGTGCTGCGAGGCTTCGGCGCGCAGCACCGGGCGCGGGCCGACGAGGCGGGCGGCTGGCAGGGGCGGCTTCAGGACCAGCTCCAGGCGCTGTGTGACCAGATGGGCCTGGCCTTGCAGCGGGCCAGAGCGGACCGTGCCGAGCAGGCCGCACGCGAGCAGGCCCAGCAGCAGGGGGTGCGCAACTCGCTGCTGGCGGCGATCTCGCACGACTACCGCACGCCCCTGGCCACGGTGCTGAGCGCAGCGTCGGCCTTGGACGAGCAGGCCGAGCGGCTCGACGTTGCCCAACGGCGCCGGCTGGCGCAGCGCATCGTCGAGGAAGCCGAGCGGCTGTCGCGGTTGACCGACAACGCCCTGCAGCTGGCGCGCCTCGACGGGCCGGGCGTGGTGCTGCGCTGCGACTGGGAATCCGCCGAGGAGGTGGTGGGCGCCGCCCTGAGACAAGCGCGGCGGCGCGACCCGCAGCACCGGGTGCGCGCCCGGCTGGAACCTGGGCTGCCGCTGCTGTGGTGCGATGCGATGCTGATGTCCCAACTGCTCGACAACCTGATCGACAACGCGCTGAAGTACAGCCCGGAGGACGCGCCGGTCGAGATCCTGGCCCGGCAGGTGGGCCCACAGATCCTGCTGGCGGTGCGCGACCGCGGCCCAGGCATCGCACCGGCCTGGCGCGAGCGGGTTTTCGAGGTTTTCCACCGCGGTGCGCCTCCTCAGGAAGCGCCGCGGGCGAGGGCGGGGGACGCGGCCGCAAGCCGCCCGGGCGCAGGCGTGGGCCTGGC
>Ga0228698_1000998_pt1 | contig 15537 bp, 8 predicted proteins | sample McNCre117_Aug_MG_FD_178015 | JGI IMG/M metagenome (GOLD analysis project Ga0228698, IMG submission 178015) | Freshwater microbial communities from McNutts Creek, Athens, Georgia, United States - 1-17_Aug_MG | ecosystem: Environmental > Aquatic > Freshwater > Creek | place: USA: Georgia...
TTGGAGCGCAGCCAGCGCCACGCCCGCGGCGAGGCCATCGACACCGCCCGCGACGCGATCGACGTGCTGATCGGCGCGGCTTGGCAGGTCCAGGCCACCGCCGCCGCGCTGGCCACTCCGCTGCCGGCGGCGGGCGCTGGCGCGGCGGTTCAGGCGACCCAGGCCCACTGCCCCTGCTGCGGCAGCCTGGCCCACGGCAGCCTGCTGCAGGCGGGCGACGGCGTCGGCGGCCTGCGCTATCAGGAATGCAGCGCCTGCGGCACGCGCTGGCACGCGGTGCGCGCGCGCTGCACCGTCTGCGACGACGGCGAGGTGGTCAACTACCTCAGCCTGGAGTCCGAGCAGGCCGCTGTGGCCGCGGAAACCTGCGACGCCTGCCACGGCTACAGCAAGGTCTTCTTCCAGACCCGCGACGCGGCGGTCGAGCCGCTGGCCGACGACCTGGCGACGCTTGCGCTCGATGTGCTGGTCGGCGAACAGGGCTACGCCCGCGCCGCTCCGAATCTGCTGCTCGCCGAGGGCGAGGCATTGGGCTGACGCCAGTCCTGCGGGCGTCGGCCCTCCCTGAAAGTTTTTTTAATGGGTTCTCTCGGACCGCTGGAGCGGGCCGGTGCTGCCCGGGTCGGGCCACACCGCCCACCCATTCAGTGCTTGGAAGCGGCCGCCGCGCCGTAGCCCGTCTGGGCGCGGACGAACTGGTCGTCGAAGGCCGCCTTTTCGTCGCGAGCGCTGGCGCTGCTGTCCATCAGCGACACCACGATGCAGACCAGGAAGGCCACCGGCATCGAGAAGATCGCCGGCTGGTCGTAGGGGAACAGCGCGGTGGCGTTGCCCAGCACCGTGACCCAGACCGACTTGGACATCACCACCAGCGCGACGGCGATGGCCAGGCCCACGTAGCCGCCGGCCAGCGCGCCGCGCGTGGTCAGGCCCTTCCAGTACATCGACAGGATCAGCACCGGGAAGTTGCTCGACGCGGCGATGCCGAAGGCCAGGCCCACCATGAAGGCGACGTTCTGCTTTTCGAAGGCGATGCCCAGCACCACCGCGACGATGCCCAGGACCACCGTGGCGTAACGAGAGACCTTCATCTCGTCGGCCTCGCTGGCGCGGCCCTTCTTGATGACGCGGGCGTAGAGGTCGTGCGACACCGCCGAGGCGCCGGCCAGCGCCAGTCCGGAGACCACCGCCAGGATGGTCGCGAAGGCCACCGCCGCCAGGAAGCCCAGCAGCAGGTTGCCGCCCACCGCCTTGGCCAGGTGCATCGCCACCATGTTCCCGCCACCCAGCAGCTTGCCGCCGACCTTGCCGGCCTCGAAGAACTCCGGGTTCTGGCCGACGATCACGATGGCGCTCAGGCCCATCAGGAAGATGACGTTGAAGAAGTAGGCGATGAAGCCCGAGGCGTAGAGCACCGACTTGCGCGCCTCCTTGGCGTCGGTCACGGTGAAGAAGCGCATCAGGATGTGCGGCAGCCCGGCGGTGCCGAACATCAGGCCCAGCGCCAGCGACACGGCGGTCACCGGGTCGGCGGTCAGCTTGCCGGGGCTGAGGAGCTTCAGGCCGTCCTTGTGCGCGGCGGTCGCCTTGGCCAGGATCTCGGTGTAGCTGAAGCCGAACTGGCTGATCGCCAGCAGCATCACCAGCGTGCCCCCGGCCAGCAGCATGCAGGCCTTGATGATCTGCACCCAGGTGGTGGCGAGCATGCCGCCCTTGATGACGTACACCGTCATCAGCGCGCCCACGGCGACCACCGCGATGGCGTAGTCCAGGCCGAAGAGCAGCTTGATGAGCTGGCCGGCGCCGACCATCTGCGCGATCAGGTAAAAGCAGACCACGGTCAACGAGCCGATCGAGGCCATGGTGCGCACCTTGCCCTGGTCAAGCCGGTAGGCGGTGATGTCCGCGAAGGTGAATCGGCCCAGGTTGCGCAGCCGCTCGGCCATCATGAACAGGATCAGCGGCCAGCCCACGAAGAAGCAGATCATGTAGATATAACCGTCCAGACCCGAGGTATAGGTCATGGCGGTCAGGCCCAGCAGCGTCGCGGCGGACATGTAATCCCCCGCGATCGCCAGGCCATTTTGGAAACCGGTGATGCCACCGCCGGCGGTATAAAAGTCGGCGGCCGATTTGGTGCGGCTGGAGGCCCAGTAGGTGATGCCCATCGTCCCGGCGACAAAGACCAGGAACATCACGATGGCGTGCAGATTCAGCGGCTGCTTTTCGGTGGCCTCCATCGCCGGGCCGGCCCAGGAGGCGGCGCTGGCAAGGGCAGCGCTGGCGGCCAGGCTGGCGTGCGCCAGCGGGCGCAGGATCGGGCGGGTCATCGCTTGGCTCCCTTCTCGGCGTCTTGCAGGATGGCGCGGTTGAGTGCGTCGAATTCGGTGTTGGCGCGCCGCACGTACAGCGCGGTGAGCACCCAGAACAGCAGGAACATCGACAGGATCACCACCGGCCCGAGCGTGACCAGCGAGCCTTCGCCCAGCCGGGTGGCCATCAGCGCCGGGTTGAACGCCACCAGCAAGATGAAGCCGTAGAAGATCACCAAGACGGTCAGCGACAGCATCCAGGCGTAACGGCTGCGTGTCTGCACCAGCGCCTGGAATTTGGGATTGGCCTTGATTCGGCCATAGATTTCTGTACTCATGGGGAATCGTCTGCGCAAGCAGATTCTCGGAATGGGTAAGCCCCCATTTTAATGAGCAGGATTCCTGGGATATTTCAGATTGTCTGACGAGGATCAGATTCAAAATACCCCAACGCGCCAAACTGGCGTGGCTCGTACGCCAATATGTCAGGGTATTGTCAGAAGCCGGGAAATTCGACCGATACCCCTAGAGGTTCGGTGAAATCGGCTTTCATCAGGTGGGATGGGGTGTCCATTGGGCGGACGCCCCACGCCGGCAGACGGGTCCGGTCTGCGTCGGCGGACGCGTCAGGCCTGCGGCGGCAGGTCGCGCAGCAGCGCGTCGCGGGTGAGCAGCAGCACCTGATCGCTGCCGGCGCTGGTTTCAAGCCAGAGGGCTTCGAGGCGGGGAAAGGCGGCCTCGAAGTGGCTGCGCTCGTTGCCGATCTCCAGCAGCAGCACGGCCTGCGGGGTCATGCGCGCGGGCGCGTCGCGCAGCAGGCGACGAATGAAGTCCATGCCGTCCAGACCGCCGGCCAGCGCCAGTTCGGGCTCGGCGCGGTATTCCTGCGGCAGGCTGGCCATCGAGGCGGCGTTGACGTAGGGCGGGTTGCACAGGATCAGGTCGTAGCCGTTCGGCAGCTGGCTGAGTCCGTCGCTGACGATCAGCTCGATGCGCTCGCCCAGGCCGTGGCGCTGCACGTTGATGCGGGCAACGTCCAGGGCTGCGGTGGAGATGTCGGCGGCATCGACCTTGACCTCGGGAAAGGCCATGGCTGCGAGCACCGCCAGGCTGCCGTTGCCGGTGCACAGGTCGAGCACCCGCCGTGTGTCCTCGCTCAGCCAGGCGTCGAGCTGCTGGCCCATGTCGGCGTCACCCAGCAGCTCGGCGATGAAGGAGCGCGGCACGATGGCGCGCTCGTCGACGTAGAAGGGCACGCCCTGCAGCCAGGCCTCGCGGGTGATGTAGGCGGCCGGCAAACGCGTGCGGATGCGCTGCTCGATCACGCCGCGCACCTGGTCGGCGCGCTCTGGGGTGACGGGCGCATCGACCACTTCGTCGAGGGCGTCCACCGGCAGACCCAGTGACCACAGCGTCAGCCAGGCGGCCTCGTCGTGGGCGTTGGTGGTGCCATGGCCGAAAGCGACGCCCGCCGCTTCGAGTCGGTGTGCCATGGCTTCGATCAGGCCGAGCACGCTCGAGGCGTCGCCAGCGCGCGCCGGTGCGTCGGGCAAGCTGAGGTCCACTTCCAGGGGCGGCAGGGTGGGGGGATCGGCGGCGGTCATGCGAGCATTCCTTCGAGGGTGCGGCGGTAGATCGCCTTGAGGGGCCCCAGGTCGGCGACCTCGCCGTGCTCGTCGATCTTGTGGATCGTCGCATTCAGCGGTCCGAACTCGACCACCTCGGGGCAGATCTGCGCGATGAAGCGGCCGTCCGAGGTGCCCCCGGAGGTCGAGAGTTCGGCGTGCCGGCCGGTGGTGGTCTGGATGGCGGCAGACAGGACATCCAGCAGCCGCCCCGGGCGGGTCAGGAAGGGGCGCCCGCTGAGGCTCCAGGCAAGGTGAAAGTCCAGCCCGTGGCGGCGCAGGATGTCCTCAACGCGGGCCTGCAGCCCTTCGGGCGTCGATTCGGTGCTGAAGCGGAAGTTGAAGTCCACCACGAAGTCGCCGGGGATCACGTTGGTCGCGCCGGTGCCGGCGTGGGCGTTCGAGATCTGCCAGGACGTGGGTGGGAAGTGGTCGTTGCCCTCGTCCCAGCGCAGCGCGGCCAGCTCGGCCAGCGCCGGCAAGGCCTGGTGGATGGGGTTGCGCGCCAGGTCGGGGTAGGCGATGTGGCCCTGGATGCCCTTGACGGTCAGTCGGGCCGAGAGCGAGCCGCGCCGGCCGTTCTTGATCATGTCGCCCAGGTGCTGCACCGAGGTGGGCTCGCCGACGATGCAGGCGTCCAGCCGCTCGCCGCGCAGCGTCAGCCACTCGCAGACCTTGACGGTGCCATCCACCGACGGACCTTCCTCGTCGCTGGTGAGCAAGAAGGCGATGCGCCCGGCGTGGTCCGGATGCGCGGCGACGAACTCCTCCACGGCCACGACCATCGCGGCCAGCGAGGCCTTCATGTCCGCCGCGCCGCGCCCGTACAGGCGCCCGTCTCGGTGCGTGGGCACGAAGGGGTCGGAGCTCCACTGCGCCAGCGGGCCGGTGGGCACCACGTCGGTGTGGCCGGCGAAGACCAGCGTCGGGCCCTCGCGGTGGCCGGCGCGCACCGCCCAGAGGTTGCTGACGACGCCGTCAGTCGGGCCGAAGGGCAGGGCGTGGCAGTCGAAACCCAGCGGCGCGAGGCGCTCGGCGATCAGCGCCTGGCAGCCCGCGTCGTCCGGGGTGATCGAGCGGCGGGCGATGAGCTGCTCGAGCAGGGAGAGGGTGGCGTGGTCCATAGACTGAAAAAGTCGGTCGGGGCGACCGCAGTGATCGGGTCGATCCGCGCGCTCGAAGCGGGCGGCCTGGCCTGCGCGCGGGGCGGGGCCGGCGGCTTCAGCTGCCGATGCGCGACAGGGTGGCGCGCGGGCGCGCCTTGTCGGTGGTGGGCGCGTGCACGTCCAGCGTGATTTCGGTGAAGGAGGGGCCGGGCGCGGCCTCCTGCTCGGCGTCGGTCTGGCGCTTGGTGGGCGCGCCGTCGTTTTGTAGGCGCCACAGCAAGTTGGTGGGCGAGTCGGCGTGCGACAGGCCTTCGTCGCGGGTGACGATGCCCTCGGTGATCAGTCGGGCGATGTCCTGCTCGAAGGTCTGCGAGCCTTCGGCGATCGAGCGCTCCATCGCGTCCTTCACCCCGGAGAAGTTGCCTTGGTCGATCAGCTCGGAAATCAGCTGCGTGTTGAGCAGCACCTCGGCCGCGGGCACGCGCCCGCCGCGGGTCGAGCGCAGCAGGCGCTGGGAGATGACGGCCTTCAGGCCCGAGGCCAGGTCGGTCAGCATCGCCGGGCGCGACTCGGGGGTGTAGAACGACAGGATGCGGTTGAGCGCGTGGTGGCTGTTGTTGGCGTGCATCGTCGACATCACCAGGTGCCCCGACAGCGCGTAGGACAGCGCCGCGCTCATCGTCTCGCGGTCGCGGATCTCGCCGATGAAGATGCAGTCCGGCGCCTGGCGCATCGCGTTCTTCAGGCCGATCTGCAGCGACTGCACGTCGCGGCCCACCTCGCGCTGGTTCACCACCGACTTCAGGTTCGGGAAGATGAACTCGATCGGGTCCTCGATGGTCAGGATGTGCCCGGCCTGGTTGCGGTTGCGGTGCTGCAGCATCGACGCCAGCGTGGTGCTCTTGCCGGTGCCGGTGGCGCCCACCATCAGGATCAGCCCGCGCCGAGACATCGACAGGTTGCCCAGCATGTCGGGCAGGTGCAGCGTGTCGAGCGCGGGGATCTCGGTGGGCATGCAGCGGAACACCGCCGCGATGCTGCCGCGCTGGCGGAAGGCCGACAGCCGGAAGGTGCCCACCCCGGGCAGCGGGATGCCCACGTTGAGCTCGCCGCTGTCATCGAGCTCTGACAGCTGGCTGGGCGTGAGCAGCTCGGCGATCAGCTGGCGCGGCTGGCTGGGCCCGAGCTGCTCCTGCGTGAGCTGCAGGATCTGCCCGTTGATCTTGATGAGCACCGGCATGCTCGCCGACAGGAAGATGTCCGAGGCGCGCTTGTCGGCCATCAGGCGCAGGATGCGCTCCATGTTCTTGCCGGGCGTGGCGCTCATCGTGCAGTTCCCCTTGGTCTGTCGTGGCTCGTGGTCGGCCGGGTCACCGTGGGCCGGAGCTTGCCCGGCCCGCAGGGATCGTCAGTCGCGCAGCAGGTCGTTGATGCTGGTCTTGGAGCGCGTCTGGGCGTCCACGCGCTTGACGATGATGGCTGCGTACATGCTGTAGTCGGCGCCGTTGGCGGCCTTCTTCGGCAGGTTGCCGCTGACCACCACCGAGCCGCTGGGGATGCGGCCGTAGGAAATCTCGCCGGTGGCGCGGTCGAAGATCGGCGTGCTCTGGCCGACGTACACGCCCATGCCCAGCACCGAGTTCTCCTCGACGATCACGCCCTCGACCACTTCCGAGCGCGCGCCGATGAAGCAGTTGTCCTCGATGACGGTCGGGTTGGCCTGCAGCGGCTCCAGCACGCCGCCGATGCCCACGCCGCCCGACAGGTGGACGTTCTTGCCGATCTGCGCGCACGAACCGACGGTGGCCCAGGTGTCGACCATCGTGCCCGAATCGACGTAGGCGCCGATGTTCACGTAGGACGGCATCAGGATCGCGCCGGCGGCCACGAAGCTGCCGCGGCGGGCGACGGCCGGCGGCACCACGCGCACGCCGGTGGCGCGCAGCTCGGCCTCGCTCAGGCCGCCGAACTTGGTCGGCACCTTGTCGAAGAAGGCCAGGGCGCCTTCGCCCATCACGACGTTGTCGTTCAGGCGGAAGCTCAGCAGCACCGCCTTCTTGATCCACTGGTTGACCTGCCACTGACCCACGCCCTGGCGCTCGGCCACGCGCAGGCGGCCGGCGTCGAGCTCGGCGATCACATGGGCGACGGCTTCACGCACCTCGGCCGGTGCCGCGGCCACGGACAGGTTGGCGCGGTCGTCCCACGCGGTTTCGATCAGGGATTGCAGTTGGGTGGACATCGATGCTGAGGACTGAAAGGGTCAAGAGGGGGAGGTGTGGGCGAAAGCGGCCGGTCACGGGGAGCGGCGGCCGCCGTGACCGTGGCCACGGCGGTCGATCGGTGGATCAGGACGAGCGGTTCGTGCGAATGAACTCGGCGATGCGTCCGGCGGCCTCCAGGCACTCCTCGACGCCGGCCACCAGCGCCATGCGCACCCGCCCGGCGCCCGGGTTGCTGCCGTGCGCCTCGCGGGCCAGGTAGCTGCCCGGCAGCACCGTCACATTGTATTGAGCCAGCAGCTCGCGCGCGAAGGCGGTGTCCGATCCCCCGCAGACGTCGGCGGGCACCTGCGCCCAGAGGTAGAAGCCCGCGTCGGGCAGCGCCACCGCCATCACCTCGGCCAGCACCGGCGTGACCTGGGCGAACTTGCGGCGGTAGAGCTCGCGGTTGTCGACCACGTGGGCCTCGTCGTCCCAGGCCGCGGCGCTGGCCTGCTGCACCGGCAGGGCCATGGCGCTGCCGTGGTAGGTGCGGTAGAGCAGGAAGTTCTTGAGGATCTGCGCGTCCCCGGCGACGAAGCCCGAGCGCAGCCCCGGCACGTTGCTGCGCTTGGACAGGCTGGTCAGCAGCACCAAGCGCTCGAAGCCGCTGCGGCCGAGCTTCACCGCCGCCTCCAGCCCGCCCAGCGGCGCTTCATCGCGGAAGTAGATCTCGGAGTAGCACTCGTCGGAGGCGATGACGAAGCCGTGGCGGTCGCTCAGCGCGAAGAGCTTGGCCCACTCGTCGAGCGGCATCACCGCGCCGGTCGGGTTGCCCGGCGAGCAGACGTAGAGCAGCTGGCAGCGCGCCCAGGTGGCGTCGTCGATCTGCGACCAGTCGGCCGCGAAGTTGCGCGCCGGGTCGCTGTTGGCGAACACCGGCGTGGCGCCGCCGAGGAAGGCCGCGCCCTCGTAGATCTGATAGAACGGGTTCGGGCAGACCACCACCGGTCCGCCGACGTCGCGGTGCTGCGTCGGGTCCAGCACCGTTTGCGCCAGGGAGAACAGCGCCTCGCGCGTGCCGTTGACCGGCAGCACCTGGGTGGCGGCGTCCACGCTCACGCCGTAGCGCCGCTGCAGCCAGGCCGCACAGCTCTGGCGCAGCTTGGGCTCGCCGGCGGTGGCGGGGTAGGCGGACAGGCCGTCCAGCGACGTCGCCAGCGTTTCGGCCAGAAAGGGGGGCGTGGCGTGTTTGGGCTCGCCGATGCCCAGGCTGATCGGCCGCAGGGCCGGGTTGGGCGTGACGCCCTGGAACAGGGCGCGCAGCCGCTCGAAGGGGTAGGGCTGCAGCCGCTGGAGCAGAGGATTCATGGGGCCCGATTGTCTCATCGCGGCGGAGCATCGAACGCCCTGGCGCCACCCATCGACGCCGCAGGGGGCTGCCTCGTCTGTGTCGCCCGCTTCGGGGGCGTCAATCTGACCGCGGCCGCTCAAGAGTATTGAGCCAAATGAACCCCACAACGCACAACGGGTCAGCACCTTGTGAGTGCTGACCCGTTGATTTCATTGGTGCCGGAGAAAGGAATCGAACCCTCGACCTTCTCATTACGAATGAGCTGCTCTACCGACTGAGCTACACCGGCGAAGAGCTAGATTATAGAACGAGATCGAGCACTTTCGGAAGTACGTGTTGTGTGGAAGTTGTCACGTGGCCCTTTCCAGGTCGGCGCGGCGGGGCTGAGCGGCCAGTTCTTCGATGAGGGCTTCGAGTTGTTGGACTTGGCGGTGCAAATCGAAGAGTGGGGCGGTCGTGGCCCGTTGCGCGAAGCGGCGGCGCAGGGCGATCAGGTCGCGGGGGTGGCGAAGGTGCTGTTGGGCGATCCGTTCGTAATCGTCCAGGTCGTTGGCCAGGAACTGCGTGGGGTCCAGCCCGGCAGCGTGCAGGAGGCGTTGGTCGTGCGCGAAGGCGAGGCTGGGTACGCCGGCAGCGAGGGCGTCGCCCAGAGAATGCGGATCGGCGATGCGGCCGGGCGCAAGGTGCAGGTCGGCGAGGGCCAGTGTGTTCAAGCGCAGGCGTGAAGCACAGGCCGCGGGGCTGGCGAAGATGAGCCGTGCGGCGGCGACTCCGGCCTGTTCGGCCTCGGACTGAAGCGCCACACGTGCGACGCCTGGGTGGTCGCTCAGCCACAGCACCGCAGGAGGACAGGCCTGCAGCAGGCGCATCCAGATCGAAAAGAGGGCCGGTTCGATCCAACGGCAAGGCGCCCAGCAGGCGAGCACCGGAGCCCGTTCCGGCAGGCCGGCGGCGCGCCGATTCGGGCTGTCGGCCAACCCTTTGGACGGGGCCTGCATCCGGCCATGCAGCCGCAGCGGTGGGTGCGCGGTGGTGACGACGTGGGGCCCGCCGGGTTCGCGCTCCGTGGCCGCAGCCGGCGAGGCGCCGGGCGACTTCGGGGTGATCACCGCATCGATCCAAGGGGGCAGGGTGTGGCCCTGCCGTTCGAGCCAGCCCACCTGGCAAGGGGCGACGCGGCGGGCTAGGATGCCGCTGCGCTGTTGCGGGCCACAGCCTTCCAGGTCGAACAGCAGGTCGAAGTCCATGTCGGCGAGCTGTCGGGCGGCCAGGCGGTCGGGCTGACCGGTGAGGTCGATCAGGCGCAATTGGGCCTCGTCGGCCTGTTCGACCGGGCTGAGGATGTGCCCGTCGGCGCGGCCCCAGGAGACCGCCCAGGCTTCAAAGCGAGCGGGATCGTGCTCGCCGACCAGCGCTTGCGTCCAGGCCGCGTCGCGACCATCGGCGCGCTCTGCAAAGGCGTAGGCGATGCGCAGTCGTTGGCGTGGCTGGCGCGGGGCTTGGTGCCGTGGCTGGTCGGTGTTGCGACCTTCGACGCTCGCGGCGTCGGTGGCCTGGCGTTGCCAGAGCCGCTCCAGCAGTGTTGTTGCCTTCGGGCTGAAGGAGGGGCGGGCTTCGGCCAGCCAGCGCAGGTCCTGTGCGGGGGGGAGTGGGGCTGCCGGCTGGCTGGCCAGATCGGTCTGCAGGGCGGTGAGGTCGGCATCGATCGACGGCAGCTCGGGCGCGTCGGTCGCGGGGCTGGCGGCCGCGGGCCAGCGCGCCAGTTCTCGCTGGAGCAGGGCGTGCTCAATGCGCAGGTCGGCCGGCAGCGGGGCCGCGGCGGCTCGGAGGTCGAGCGCCGCCAGCGCCCGCTCGGGGTGCTGTACCAGGCGTTCGAGTCGCACCAAGCGGCGCAGGCCGGCCTCGTCATCGGGCTGGGCGCCGTGGGCGCGGCGGGCGGCGGCCACGGCGGGAATCCAGGCGGCGCAGTCGGCATGGGCCTGGGCCAACTCCGCGAGGCTGCGGGCGTACAGCGCTGCGTGTGGGGGGGACGAGGCGATCACCTGTTCGAAGTGAGGCAGGGACTCGTCGGCTTGGCCGCTGCGTGAAAGCACGACACCGAGGTTGAAATGCAGGTCCAACGCACCGGGACGCTGCTGCAGCGCCTGACGGTACAAGCCAATGGCCTCGGAGAACTGGCCCAGGCGGGCGAGCGCATCGGCGCGTTCTTGCAGCGCACCGGGATCGTCGGGGCGCAGCGCCAGTGCGTTGGACGCCTCGGTGGCTGCCAGGTCGCTGTGGCCGCTGTGCTGAAGCAGACGGGCGTGCAGGGCGCGCAGGCTGGCATCGGCGGGGGCTGCGGAGACGGCGTGTTGCACCGCCGCGAGCGCCTCGGCCAAGCGGCCGCGGGCCCACTCGGCCAGAGCCAGGCCTTGCCAGCCCTTTGGAAAGCCGGGGGTGCGCTGCGTGACGATGGTGAAGTAAGCCACCGCCAGGTCGAGGTGGCCCGCCTGCTGAGCCAGCACGCCAAGCAGGTGCCAGAGGTCGCTGCGGTGGGGGTGGACGACGAGCAACCGTCGGGCGCTGTCTGTTGCGTGAGCCGCATCGCCTTGCTGGAAGGCCTGAAAGCAGGTCTGCACAGCGGCCTGCTCTTCGCCCAGCAGGTCGAGCCCCCTGTGGACCGGGTGGGCCACTGCGTACATGGCTGCGACCGGGCCGATCTGTGCGGCCCAATCGGCCAGGGTGGGCGAGGGCTCCGTGACGGTGAAGAGGCGTTCGACCGTGCAGCCCTGCGGCGCCGCATTGCCCAGCCACCACACCGGTACGGCGAGTTGATGGGCAAGTTGTGCGGCGGCGGGGTCGTCGGTGACGAGGTGATCGAGCAGGGCGACTTGGTCCGCAGCGGTGTGCTCGGTCGCCCAGGGGGGCAGTGTCGTCCAGCCAGGGAGGTCTGGCGTGGGCGGTAGCGAATTGGCAGCCGAGCGGCCGTCGGCTGTGTCTGCGGTGACGGCTGTGCTCCAACAGAAATAGAAATGACGCAGTCCCGGAATGTTCAAGGCATCGGGCAGCCGATCAAGTTCAACCGCGCCCACAGCCGCAGCGCCGCGGCCCAGGAGTCGCCAGCCGATCGGCCGCTCGTGCTCGGGAAGCCAGCCGAGTTCACACCAGGCGTTGGCCACGCGGCGCAGCGCGGCCACATCGACGCTGCGGCTGGGCTGCACAGCGACCCATGGGTCTGCTTCGGCCGGAGCAGCGGGGCGGGGCGGGGCGGACGGGTTGGATGGCACGGGACGGAGCGGCTGCGTCCGGCCGGAGGAATGCGGCCGGGAGAAGTTCGAGCGTCGCCCCCCGAGGGTAGTGCGAAACCGCTGCGCCCCACAGGCCAAGCAGATCCGTGTTCCGCAAGTTGTTTTCGGCGTTGGATTTTTGCCGCGGTGAGGCATTCGAACCGCGATTCGGCGTGCAACAGCGCGGTCGGCGAGTGGCTTATTGGCCGATCAAAGGGCTCAAGGCTGCGGCATCGTCGCCGATAACGCCGTCAGAGCCGCCATGTTTGAGGCCTCCATCAGGGGGATTCGAGCACATCGGCGCCGAGCTTTTTCAATCGGGGTGTGTGGTCCACGTCATCGTCCACAGCGCCGAATCGTCGACTTCGAGTCCGAACAGGAACGTCCCATGGCCACTTCGATCATCGCGTCGCTCACCACCGCCCAAGTGGCGGCCCTGTCGACTCGCACGATTGCCGCACTGGCCACGGACGACTGGTCGGTGTTCACCTCGGATCAGGTCGCAGCGCTGAGTTCCTCCCAGGTCGCGGCGATCACAACGGCTGGACTGGCGGCGCTGACGACCGAGGCGATCGCTGCGCTGGAAACGCGGGACCTGGCGGGCATCACCACCGCTCAGATGCAGGCGCTGACCACCGCCCAGGTGGCGGCGCTGGGCACCGATCAGGTGGCGGCACTGTCCACTCGGCAGGTTCGGGCTCTGACGACCGACCAGGTGCAGGCGCTGCGCTCCGATGAGATCGCGGCGCTGACGTCGACTCAGGTGGCCGCGCTCAGCTCCGATCAGGCGCAGGCATTGACGTCGACGCAGGCGCAGGCGCTCGAGACCGCCGATCTGCGTGCGATGAGCACCACGGCGCTGCGTGCGCTGGGCACCGATGCGGTGGCTGCCCTGACGACCGATCAGGCCGCAGCACTGACCACGGCACAGCTTCAGTCGCTGACCACCGACCAGATCGCGTCGCTGCAGACCGACGAGCTGGCGGCGCTGTCGAGCAGCCAGTTCCAGGCGCTGAGCTCGGCCCAGATCGCGGCGCTCACCACCTCGCAGGTGGCTGCGTTGACCACCGGTCAGGTCGCGGCGATGACCTCGCGGCAGTTGACCGCGCTGCACACCGACCAGATTCAGGCCCTGACCACCGAAGGCATCGAGGCCCTGACCACGGTGCAGGCGGCCATGCTGACCACCGCACAGGCCGCGGCGCTGACGACCGAGCAGATCCAGGCTTTCGAGACGACCGACCTGGCGGCACTGAACACCGCAGCGGTGCGCGCGTTGACCACTGCGGGCATTGATGCCCTGACCACCGCTCAGGCCGCTGCGTTGACGACAAGGCAGATGGCTGCGCTGAGCACCGATCAGGTACAGGCCATTGCCACCGACGATCTGGCGGCGCTGTCGTCCGCTCAGATTCGCGCACTGGGCAGCGGCCTGATCTCGGCATTGACCACCGGTCAGATCGATGCGCTGCAGACGCAGCAAATGGCGGGGCTGACGACAGCACAAATGCGCGCGCTCGATACCGCGCAGATCGAAGGGCTGTCCACCGCCAACGTGGCCGCGCTCGACAGCAGCCAGCTGCGTGCGCTGAGCACCGCCCAGATCGAGGCGCTCAACACTGCGCAAGTCCAGGCCATCGAAACTGCTGACCTGCGGGCTCTGAGCACTACGGCATTGGCTGCGCTTGGCACAGCTTCGGTGGCGGCGCTGACCACCGCTCAGGCGTCGGCGCTGACTTCGGCCCAACTCTCCGGCCTGACCACCGAACAGGTCCAGGCCATCAACACCGCCGATGTGGCGGCGCTGGGCACGTCCCAGCTGGTGGGCTTCACCACCTCTCAGGTGCAGGCGCTGACCACCGGGCAGATCGAGGCGCTGACCACCGGGCAAATCGGCGGCTTGACCACCCGCCAAGTGGCGGCGCTGACCACCGATCAGGTGCAGTCGATCGAAACCGCCGACCTCGCCGCGCTGACCACTGCCCAAGCGGCGGCTCTGAATTCCAATCAGATCGCAGCACTGAGTACCAATCAAGTCCAGGCGCTTGAGACCCAGGATCTGCGTGCGATCAACACCGTGGCGATCGCTGCGCTGGGCACCGACGGCATCGTCGCACTCAGCACCGCGCAAGCAGCCGCGCTGTCGACGAACCAGGTCGCGGCACTGACCACCGCCCAGGTGGTGGCCATTGCCACCGACGACCTGCACGCGATGGACACCGCGCAGGTGCGGGCCATGGGCACCCAGCAGATCGACGTGCTGTCGACCGACCAGATCGGTGCGTTGAACACCGCGCAGGTGGCCGCGCTGACCACGCGGCAGGTGGCTGCCCTCGGCAGTGATCAGATTCAGGCGATCCAGACCGATGACATCGTGGCACTGAATGCGGCGCAGACCGCGGTGCTGAACTCGGCGCAGGTCGCCGCGCTGACCACCGCGCAGGTGCAGGCGATGGAAACGGCGGACCTGGCAGCGATCCGCAGCAGCGCGATCGGCGCACTGAGCACCGACGGCGTGGTGGCTCTGACCACCGCGCAGGCCGCGGCATTGACGTCGACCCAGGTTGCTAACCTCACCACCGCCCAGGTGCAGGCCATGGCCACCGACGACGCGGCCGCGCTGACCACCACGCAGGTGCGTGTGTTGACCACCGATCAGGTCGCGGCGCTGACCACCGGCCAGGTCGAGGCCCTGCAGACCGGCCAGGTTGCGGCGCTGACGACTCGCCAGGTGGCCCAGCTGAGTTCGGCCCAGGTCCAGGCGTTGAAGACCGATCAGGTCGTGGCACTGACCACCAGCCAGGCTGCGGCACTGGATTCTGCCCAGGTCGCCGCGCTGACCAGTACGCAGGCTGCGGCGCTGGAGACGGCCGATTTGAGGGCGATCCGCACCAGCTCGATCTCTGCCCTGGCCACCGACGGCGTCGAGGCTCTGAATACAGCCCAGGCGGCTGCATTGAGCAGTGGCCAAATCGCGGCGCTGACCTCTTCTCAGGTCGCGGCAATCAGCACCGCCGGCATCGCCGCGCTGACCAGCAGCCAGACTGCGGCGCTGCACAGCGGTCAAGTTCCAGCGCTGAGCACGACCCAGATCAGCGCGCTCTTGACCGAAGACGTGCGTTCACTCAGTACCCGGGCGCTCCAGGCGTTGGGCACTGATTTGATCGATGCGTTGACCACGGCTCAGGCGGTCGCGCTGCGCAGCAGCCAACTTGCTGCGCTGACCACTGCGCAGGTGGCAGCGATGGGCACGGACGACCTTGCAGTTCTCAGCACGCTGCAGATCAGTGGCTTTTCCACAACTCAAGTCGGCGCATTGACGACGACACAGATCGGTGCGCTGACCACCGATCAGGCGGCGGGCTTGCGCACGGCTCAGTTGGCGGCCATGGGCACTGATCAGGTCCAGGCGCTGCATACGGACGTTTTGGCGGCACTTTCCTCCGCTCAGGTGGCCAGCCTGGGTTCGACCTGGGTCTCGGCGCTGACGACGGCACAGATCCAGGCCATCGAGACGCAGGACATCGGCGCGCTGAAGACCGCATCCCTGGTGGCCCTGGGCACGGACCAGATAGCGGCGCTGACGACGGCGCAGGCGGCGGCGCTGAGGAGCACGCAGCTGGCGGCGCTGACGACCGATCAGGTTCAGGCGATCAACACGGCCGACCTGGCG
>Ga0228698_1000999_pt1 | contig 15533 bp, 15 predicted proteins | sample McNCre117_Aug_MG_FD_178015 | JGI IMG/M metagenome (GOLD analysis project Ga0228698, IMG submission 178015) | Freshwater microbial communities from McNutts Creek, Athens, Georgia, United States - 1-17_Aug_MG | ecosystem: Environmental > Aquatic > Freshwater > Creek | place: USA: Georgia...
ATGGACCGCTTGCAGATTGCGATCGGCCACAGCCAGCGCAACCAGGAGCATGGCGCGCTGATGTTTCTGGACCTGGACCGTTTCAAAGAGCTCAACGACACCCGCGGGCACGACATGGGCGACCTGCTGCTGCAAGAGGTCGCGCGGCGCTTGCAAAACGGCATCCGTGCGGTCGACACCGTGGCTCGCCTGGGCGGTGATGAGTTTGTGGTGCTCATCCAGAACCTCGGGGCCGACCTCGAGGGCGCACGCCTGCATGCCTCCATGGTGGGCTCCAAAATTCTGGCGAGCCTGAACGAAACCTACCTGCTCAAAGACACGCCGCACACCACCACACCGAGCATCGGGGTTACCCTGTTTGCAGGCGCGCCCACCACGTCCTCAGAGGTACTGAAGAAAGCCGACGTGGCTATGTACTGCGCCAAGCAGCGGGGGCGCAACAATGTCTGCTTTTACGAAGAAATACCGCCCCTAGCGCACGCCAAATCTGCGTGAGCAGCTATTGATTTTATAGCAACAAGCAGCTCCCTTGTGCCACTGCTTCCACTGAGGTTTGTATGCTGAACTTTCTTCCCTCGCTCTTGGTCGGCTGCATAGCCAGCTTGCTGCTGGTCATCAACATCTTCTTCTGGGTGCCCATCCTGCTGGTGTTCGCGGCCATCAAGCTACTGCTGCCTTTGAGAGCCGTGCGGCTGCGGCTGGACCCCGTCATCCTGGCGATTGCAGAGGGATGGATCAGCTGCAACAGCGGCTGGATGGCCCTGACGCAGCGCACCGTGTGGGACGTGCAGGGGCTGGACGGCCTGCGGGCAGACAGCTGGTACATGGTCAGCAGCAACCACCAAAGCTGGGTCGACATTTTTGTGCTGCAGCACCTGCTGAACCGGCGCATTCCCTTGCTCAAGTTTTTCCTCAAGCAGCAGCTGATCTGGGTGCCGGTGATGGGCCTGGCCTGGTGGGCCCTGGAGTTTCCGTTCATGCGCCGGCACAGCGAAGCCTATTTGAAGAAGCACCCCGACATGCGGGGCAAAGACCAGGAAACCACCCGCAAAGCCTGCGAAAAGTTTGCGCTGATCCCCACCAGCGTAATGAACTTTCTGGAGGGCACGCGCTTCACCTCCGCCAAGCACGCTCGCCAGCAATCGCCCTACCCGCACCTGCTCAAGCCCAAAGCCGGTGGCTTGGCCCTGGCGCTACAGGCCATGGGGGGCAAGTTCCACAGCATTCTGGATGTGACGATTTATTACCCCGACGGCATTCCCACCTTCTGGGATTTTTTGTGCGGACGGGTGCGCCGTGTCGTGGTCCGTGCCCGGTCTGTGCCCGTGCCGGCGGCCTTGTGCCTGGGCGATTACGGCCAGGACGCCGCATTCCGCGCCGACTTTGCCGCCTGGGTTGCCGCACTGTGGCAAGACAAAGAAGCCACCCTGGCAGCGCTGGAGCAGCAGTATCCGCGCACGCCTGCGGCCTAGCCGCGCTCTTTCAAATCACATTGCGCAGGGCCTGGGCGGTGTTGAGCAGCACCGGCAACACCCGCCCCAGTGCGTCCTCCTGCGTTTCTTGCCGGATGGGCATGACCACACTCAGGGCGCCCTGAATCTCCCCGCGCATGTCTCGCAATGGCACTGCAATGCCACGGCAATCCATATCAAACTGCCGCTCTGACACAGCCCAGCCCTGCTGGCGTATGGCTGTCAGATTGCTGCGAAACACGGTCTTGTCGGTCACGGTGTAGGGCGTAAATGCCGCCAGTTCGCGCGCTGCCAGCCAGGCGTCCAGGTCTTCGTCCGCGCGGTGTGCCATGAGCAGCAAGCCGGCAGCCGTCACATGGCTGATCACCCGGGCGCCGAGCACGAAGCCGGAGTTCATCACCCGGTTGGGACCATTGCGGGCCACGTACACAATTTCGCCCTCGTCCAGCACGGCCAGATAGGCGATTTCCTCGATCGCCGAAGATATGCGCTGCAAATACGGCTGGGCAATCCGCGGCAACCGCGCCGATGCCAAGTAACGCTGCCCCAGCCGCATGACTTTGGGCGTCAACCAGTAGTGCTTGCTGTCAGATGCCACAAACCCCAGGTGCTCCAGGGTCAGCAGATAGCGGCGTGCCGCCGTACGGGCCAGGCCGCAGCGGTCACCCACCTGCTTGGCGGTCAGGCGGGGGTGGTCTTCATCAAACACCTCAATCACGGCCAGTCCGCGCTCCAGGCCGGCGATCCAATCGCGCGCCAGCAAATTGCTTTTTTTCTCGGCCGCAGCCGGTAGTCCGTCGTGCACGTTGTCCATGGTGTGTAAGGACTTCCCCTAGTTACGTTTGATCATCACCCTTGCGCGTTTGATAGTCGCACAAATTTGTGCCTGCGGTCACAGAAATTTGCCATTTGCTCTCTACAGTGTCATGCAGACCGGTGGACAAACGCGCCACACGGCATGACAACAACGAACCGGAGACCGCCATGAATTCACGCAGCAGCACCTTCCAGCGTCTGGTACTGGCCAGCGCCCTCAGCGCACTGACCTGGGCCGCACAAGCGCAGGACATCAAGATCGCCAACATCGTGGAACTCTCCGGGGCGGGCACCACGTCCGGCACCATGTTCAAGAACGGCGTGGAAATGGCGATCAAAGAGATCAACAGCAGCGGCGGCATTCTGGGGCGCAAGATCAGCTACACCACCGAAGACACCCAAAGCAACCCCGGCGTAGCCAAGGGCCTGACACAAAAGGCGGTGGACAATGAGGTGTTTGCCATCTTCGGACCGGTGTTCTCCGGCTCCATCATGGTGTCCATGGCCGAAAGCCGCAAAGGCGAAATTCCCAACTTCACGGGTGGCGAGGCCGGGAGCATCACGGCGCAAGGCAACCCATATGTGTTTCGCACCTCTTTCGGGCAAAGCGTTGCCTTCCCCAAACTGGCGCGCTACATCAACACCAAGTCCAAGAAGCTGGCCGTCATTTATGTGAACAACGACTTCGGCAAGGGCGGCCAATCCACCATCAAGCAATTGCTGGCCAACAGCCCTACCCAGATCGTGGCCGAGATTTCTACCGACTCGGGCCAGATCGACTTCTCTGCCGCCGTGCTGCAAGCCAAGCAATCCGGTGCGGATGCCTTGTTTGCCTACAGCAACGAGGAAGAATCCGCCCGCCTGCTGCGCGAGTTGCGCAAGCAAGGCTGGAACAAGCCGGTGATCGGCGAAACCGTGCTGACCAGCGCCAAAGTGGTGGAACTGGCGGGTGAGGCAGCCAATGGCGCCGTGGCCCACGTGGGTCTGACGGTGGAAGCGCCGCAGCTGCAAGATTTCGGCAAGCGCTACCAGGCGCTCTACAACACAGTGTCTGACCACAACGGGGTGAAGGGCTACACCGGCGTGTACATCCTCAAGGCGGCGATTGAAAAAGCCGGCAAGGTAGACCCCAAGGCGGCGGCAGCGGCATTGCGCAACAGCTGCTTCTCCACCAAGCAACACAAAGGCATCCTGATGGATGTGTGCTACGACGACAAGGGCGACATCGACCGCGAGAGCTTCATGACCGAAATCCGCAATGGCAAAACCATCGTGGCCGAGACCTTGCCACCGCTGAACAAAAAATAACCTGTTTTCATTTACTGCGAAGAACCTTGTCCATGTCAGATCAACGTTTCGTTCTCGCCGGAGTCATGGGTTGGCCGGTTGCGCATACGCGCTCACCTGCCATCCACAACCACTGGATTGCACACTACGGCCTCAAGGGTGCCTATGTGCAATTGCCGGTGCAACCGGCCCGTCTGGAAGCCGCCATCCGGGGGCTGCCAGCACTCGGTTTTGCGGGCTGCAATATCACCGTGCCCCACAAAATCAGCGCCATGGCTTGGATGGACGAGGTACACCCCGCCGCCCAGCGGATTGAAGCCATTAATACCGTGGTGGTGCGGGAAGACGGCTCCCTGCTGGGGGTGAATAACGACGGCGTGGGCTACATCCAGAGCCTGCGCGATGCGGACCCGGCTTGGCGTGCCGACACAGGCCCTGCCTTGGTGCTGGGTGCAGGTGGTGCGGCACGTGCCATTGTGGTGGCGCTGCTGGATGAAGGTGTGCCCGAGCTGCGGATTTGCAACCGCACCCAAGAGAAAGCGCAGGCCTTTCGGGATGCCTTCGGAGACCGGGTCAAGGTCATTCCCTGGAGCGAGCGCAATGCCGCCATGGCGGGCGTGAGCCTCTTGGTCAACACCACCACCCAAGGCATGCACGGCCAACCGGCGCTCGACGTTGCGCTGGACGACCTGCCCGCACACGCCATGGTGTCCGACGCCATCTACATCCCTCTGGAGACGCCGCTCTTGGCAGCGGCCCGCCAGAAGGGACATCGCACCGTGAACGGCCTGGGCATGCTGCTCAACCAGGCGCGCCCGGCCTTCAAGGCCTGGTTCGGGGTTATGCCCGAGATCACGCCTGCATTGCTGAGCGCCGTTCACGCCACCTTCAAATAAGCCGCGAACCCCCAGTGCATCTCTACGACCTTCCGAAAATTGACAGCCATTGCCATGTGCTGGACCCGGCCCGCTTCGCCTATGGTGTCGACATTCCTTACCACCCCGCCGGGCAGGAACTGGGCACGGCGGACTACTTCACCCATGTGCTGCAGGCCTACGGCGTGCAGCACGCGCTGCTGGTTGGGCCCAACTCGGGTTACGGGCTGGACAACCGCTGCTTGCTCGATGCGATTGCGCGCGGGGCGGGACGGTTCAAAGGCATTGCGGTGGTCGAGGCAGATGCAACATCGCAGTTGCTAAGCAACTTGCAACAAGCCGGCATCGTGGGGGTGGCCTTCAATGTGGCGCTGCATGGCTTTGCCTACTATGCAAACATTGCGCCCTTGCTGGAGCGTCTGGCGGGCTTGGGCATGTGGGCCCAGTTCCAGGTCAGCAAAGACCAGTTGCCGGACTTTCTGCCCATGATCCGGGCCTCCGGCGTGCGCGTGCTGATTGACCACTGCGGGCGCCCTGATCTGCAAGACGGCCCGCACAGCCCCGGTCAGCAAGCGCTGGAGCAGTTGGCAGCAGATGGCATGTCCGTCATCAAGCTCTCGGGATTTGCGAAATTTTCGGAGCAGGTCTATCCGTTTGAAGACGCGCGGGTACATGCCCAACGCATGCACACCGTGTTCGGCCCGGACCGCTGCATCTGGGCCTCCGACTGGCCCTTCTTGCGGGCACCGTACCGGCTGGACTACGGCACCTTGCTGCAACTTGCCGCCAAGTGGTTCGGGCCAGACGATTTGAAAAAGATGATGTGGGACAACCCGGCCCGCCTCTTCGGCTTCGGCGCCGCCTAGCCCGCTGCGGCGGCCAAACCCAGTTTGGCCAGCCACTCATCCACCGAATCACCGCTGCTCATGGCGTCTGCGACGAGACCATCGACCATGAACGTAGGGGTGGTGTGAATGCCGTTTTGGCGGGCGTATTTGGCCTGCCACTTCATCTCTGCCATCAATTCCGGCAGCTCAAAAGTGTCTGCCACCGGAATACCGCTGTGCTCTTCGATGCGGGCCAAAACACCGCGCACCGACAGCTCTTGGTTCGGCCCCGCGCAGTGGTTCACGAGAATGAAATCCTCCCGGTGCGCAAACACTGCCGCCATCACCGCCTTGGCGGCTGATCTGCCTACTTGCGTTGCGGCTGCAGCCAGAATAGCACGCGTCACCACCGGTGACAACAAATGCCAAGGCTGCGACAAAAGGCGGATTTTCAGGGTCAGGCGCTCATCCCCGGCACGCGCCAACAAGTCGTCCAACTTGGCAAAGGCTTTGGCAGAGAACGGGCACGTTGGCTCCAAAAACACCTCTAGGGTCTTAGGGCCTTGCCCCCAGACAAGTGCGGATACGGTGGGTTGTGCCATCGGTGCGGTCATAGATGCTTTCAAAATCAGTCTTTGGGCTCATGGTAATCGGCGGCCCCAGCCTTCCAGTAGGCGGAAATGCGCGTGGCCTCGCGGGGAAATTGTCGCTCTACCAGCACCGCCTCGCGTGCCAAGGCCATGGCATGGGCTTCACCGGCACACCAGATAAAACCCTCACCTTCCGGCAAGCTGAGCTGGCGCAGCGCTTGGACAAATGCATCCTCGGTCGCTAGCCACTGCAGTTGCAAATTGGCTCGGCTTTGAAACACACGGATATCGTCGGGCTGAGGCAGCTGCACCAGCACCAGTGCGTGGCTGCCTTCGGGCAGCTCCTCCACCCGGCGGTGAATGGCGGGCAGCGCAGACGCATCGCCAGCCAGCACATGCCAATCGTAATCAGCAGGAACGATCATGGAGCCCCGCGGTCCGCCAATCACCGCGCTATCGCCCACCTGGGCCTGGCGTGCCCACTGGCAGGCAATGCCGTTGTCATGCAAGGCAAACTCCAGCGTGAGTTCACGTTTTTGCACATCGAAATGACGGGGGGTGAAATCCCGCTTGTGAGACACACCAGAGGCATCTTGCAGTATCAATTTCACATGGTCGTCAAATGACAAGGAAACAAAGCTTGCCAACGATTCACCGCGAAAGGTCAGAGACAAAAAGCCGGGGCTGATGCGCTCTACCCGGCTGACCTGCACCTCACGGGCAAGCAGATCATGGCGAACCCGTTGGACGCGACGGGTAGTGGAAATGTGATTCATGGAAATTTATATAGTTGATAATGTCATCAATTATGAAGCAGAAGGTTGATATGGTCAACAATAAATCAACAGCCGAAAAAAATGACGTCTTGGAACTGATGCATTCCGTGATGCACCAGATGCGCTCACTGCAAATGCGGGGTGTGCATGACGGTGCGCAGGAGCTTGCTCCCATGGAAGGTAAAGCGCTGGGCTTCTTTGCCCGGCACCCAGGTGCCACCCAGAGTGACCTCGTCACTCACTCCGGCCGGGACAAAGGCCAGATTGCCCGCCTGATTGCCGGCTTGAAAGACAAGGGGCTGCTGCTCGCACAGCCCGATGCCCAGGATGGCCGCGTCACCCGCCTGCACCTGAGCGACCGTGCACACGCCATGCACCTGGATGTGCAACGCCAGCGTCAACAACTCTCCGAACTCGCCATGGCGGGTATCAGCGCAGACCACAAACGCCTGCTGATTGCGTTGCTGCACACCATGCAAGGCAATCTGCAACAGCTTCCCTGAGTTGCTGCGGGCAATCCCGCTTTCCACTAGCAGCTATGTAGGTCGCGCATAGGTTTCACATCCCGGGCATGCAATAGATACCAAGGGTTTACACGGAGTGCTTACGCTCAAAGCACTCCACAAAACCTGTGCAACGCAAGCGTGCATCCCGTCATGAAACCTATCCAACGCACCTTCTGGGGCTTCTTACTGTTACTCGTCGCACTCTGGTGGCTCGCGGACAACACCGACCCCGCCACCTTGACGCAGCTATTTGCATGGCGCAACCTGCTGCTGCAAACCAGCGGGGTGCTGGCCATAGGGGTGATGAGCGTGTCCATGGTGCTAGCGGTGCGGCCCGTCGTACTCGAATCCCGCCTGGGCGGTCTGGACAAGATGTACCGCCTGCATAAATGGCTGGGCATATCCGCCTTGGTGGCCTCCCTGAGCCACTGGCTCATCGGGCAAGGCCCCAAATGGTTGGTAGGGTGGGGATGGCTGGATCGGCCTACCCGCGGCCCACGCCCCCCCATGCCAGAAGATTGGGCACACCGACTGTTCGCGGCGCAACACGGGCTGGCAGAAAACGTGGGGCAATGGGCCTTTTACCTTGCTGCGGCCTTGATGGTGATTGCGCTGATCAAAGCCTTTCCATACAAGGCATTTCTAAAAACCCACACGATCTTGGCACTCACCTACCTGGCCTTGGTGTTCCATGCTGTTGTACTGCTGAAGTGGGACTACTGGGCCACGCCTTTGGGAGTCGTCATGGCCTTGCTCATGGCGGCCGGCAGCGTGTCTGCAGGCATTGTGCTGCTGGGCCGGGTGGCGCGCCGACGCCAAGTGGCGGGTACGGTGGTGGGCGTTGAGCGCCATGATTTATTGAAAACCTTGTCCATCGACATTGCGCTGGACGCAGGCTGGAGCGGCCACCAAGCCGGGCAATTTGCCTTTGTCACCTTCCATGCGGATGAGGGTGCACACCCGTACACCATTTCGTCCGCATGGCGAAGCGATGGCCGGATCACCTTTATTGTCAAAGCATTGGGGGACTACACCGCCTCGCTCGCGCAACGGATCGAGGTCGGTGGGCGCGTGCGCATCGAGGGCCCCTACGGGCGCTTCAATTTCGAGGGACACAGCAAACGCCAAATCTGGATCGGAGGCGGCATTGGCATCACACCGTTTGTGGCCCGCATGAAGGCGTTGGCACACACACCGCAGGAACAGCAAGTTGACTTGTTTCACACCACCGCAGCATACGATCCGCATGCCATCGGACTGATGAAACAGGATGCCCGCAACGCCGGTGTGCGCTTGCACGTGCTATGGGACCCGCGCGATGGCCGCCTGGATGCTCAACGAATCGTGCAGCAGGTGCCGGATTGGAAAAATGCAGACATCTGGTTCTGCGGGCCCGCCCGGTTCGGACAATCCTTGCGCCAAGCGCTCACGGCCATGGGCCTGAACCCCAAGCACTTTCACCAGGAACTGTTTGAGCTACGTTGAAGGGCCGAACACCAACGCTGGCGTCAGCGGGCAATAGCTTGCAGCACCTGCTTCGGTATGCGGCAGGGCTTCAAGGTCTCCGCCTGCACGCAGCCGATGCGGATGCGCCCTTGCGCCAGCAAGGTATCCCCGCGCCAGGCCTCTTGCGCAATCACCATGCTGGCGGCGCCCTGCTCTTCAATTTGCACCGTGATGCTCAACATGTCATCCAGCCGGGCAGCACTCAGGTAGCGGGTGCTGACCTCCGCCACCACAAACATGGTGCCGGTATCCTCACGCAGTTGCTGCTGCCCTACCCCTGCGGCGCGCAGCCACTCGGTGCGGGCACGCTCAAAAAACTTCAGGTAATTGGCATAGAACACCACGCCACCGGCGTCGGTGTCCTCCCAATAGACGCGCACCGGAAACGCAAACACGCTCATAGGCTGGCGGCCAACGCTTCCAACTGGCGAGCGGCAGCAGCCCAGCCCTCGTGAAAGCCCATGGCCTCGTGCTGCTTCTGGTCCGCTTCCGACCAATGCAGCGCGCGTGCCAAGTAGTGGGTGGCGCCATCGGGCGCGTCAGACAAGGTCACCTCACCCACCATGAATGCCTTGCCGCTGGGCACCCAGGCGCTGACAAACGCGTCGGTAAACACCAACTGGCGGCCGGGCTCCACCTTCAAAAAAACGCCTGCGTTCGGCGCTTGCTCACCATGGGGCCCCACCATCTGGGTGAAAAAACGGCCACCGGCGTGCAACTCGATCTCCGCATGGCTCACCCCCCAAGGCTTAGGGCAAAACCACTGGCACAGCAGGGCCGGCTCGGTCCAGCAACGCCAAACGGCAGCGCGGGGGGCGGCCAAGGTGCGCTCCAATGTCAATGCAAATTCGGGGGATGGGCTGGACACAGGTACGCTCCTTCAATGGGCCATCAACACGGCATCTGCAATCAGCTTCGCAGACACCACAAACAAACTCACTTGGACGATACGGTAGAACCAACGATCCGCCAAACGCTTGGTCAAATACACACCGGCAACCGCCCCCACCAACGAGAACGGCACCAACAAGGCCGCGTAGTGCAAAGACTCCCCCGAGTAAGGGCGCAGGTTTTGATAGGGAATGATTTTGGCCGCGTTGATCACCGCGAACACGATGGTGGACGTGCCCGCAAACGCGGCCTTGGGCAGCTTTTGCGGCAGCATGTAGACCTGATACGGCGGTGCACCCGCGTGGGAAATGAAGCTGGTAAATCCGGCCAGCATGCCCCAGAACCAGCCCTTAACGGTGTTGGGCGGCTGGGCCACAGCCGTCGCCTGGTTGCGTAGCCACAGGTTCAGGCAAAAGCCCACACCCACCAGGCCGATCATGAGCATGATGGCCCGGTCCGACACCATGGAAGCGGTGGCCCAGCCCACGCCCACACCCGCAATACCGGCAGGGATCAGGATTTTCAAATTCGGTGCACTGTAGGCATGGCGGTACAACCACACACCGGCCACATCCGAGATCACAAAAATCGGCAACAGCAATACAGCGGCTTTCACCGGCGACATCGCCATCGACAAAATCGGCACCGCCAACATGCCCACGGCGGGCAAGCCGCCTTTGGACAAACCTACCAAAAATGCGGCCAAGCCGGCCAGGAAAAACAGGGCATCAAATGTCATGCACCGATGATAGTGCCCTCCACTATTTCGCGCCCAAGCCCATGGACCGCGTGATCACCTCTTTCATGATCTCGTTGGTGCCGCCATAAATGCGCTGCACGCGCGCATCGGCGTAGGCGCGGGCAATCGGGTACTCCCACATATAGCCGTAGCCGCCAAACAGCTGCACACATTCGTCCATCACCTTGCACTGCAGGTCGGTGGTCCAGTACTTGGCCATGCTGGCCGTGGCGGTGTCGAGCTTGTCCTGGCAAATCAGCTCGCAGCACTTGTCCACAAACACGCGGGCCACCTGCACCTCGGTCTGCAACTCGGCCAAGGTGAAGCGGGTGTTCTGGAAGCTGGCGACGGGTTGGCCAAACACCTTACGCTCTTTCACGTAGTCCACCGTCCAGTCGATGGCCGCTTGGGCGGAGGCAACGGCACCAATCGCAATCTGCAAGCGCTCCCACGGCAGCTGCTCCATGAGGCAAATGAAGCCCCGGTTTTCATGCGCTTTGCCGCCCAGCAAATGTTCGGGGCCCAGCTTCACGTTGTCAAAAAACAGCTCGGAGGTGTCTTGTGCCTTCATGCCCACTTTTTTGAGGCGCTTGCCCACGCTAAAGCCCGGCATACCGCGCTCCACCAGCATCAGGCTGGTGCCTTTGCCGCCTGCCGCCGGGTTGGTCTTGGCGACCACGACCACCAGGTCCGCATGCCAGCCGTTGGTGATGAAGGTCTTGCTGCCGTTGAGTACATAGCTGCCATCGGCTTCGCTACCGGAGGGGCCTTCTTGCCATAGCGCGGTGGCCTTGATGCCCTGCAGGTCCGAGCCTGCGGCGGGTTCGCTCATGGCAATGGCCCCCACCATCTCGCCGCTGGCAAGCCGAGGCAGATAGCGGGCCTTTTGCTCTTCGGTGCCGTAGTGCAGGATGTAGGGCGCCACGATTTCGCTGTGCAGGCCAAAGCCTATGCCCGTGGTACCGGCGCGCGCCAGCTCTTCCATCTGCACCACCGAATACAGCTTGTCCGCCTCTGAGCCGCCATAGGCCTCGGGCATGGACATGCACAAAAACCCGTTCTCTCCCGCCTTGCGCCACACCTCGCGCGCCACATAGCCCTGCTCTTCCCACTCGGCATGGAAGGGGCTGATCTCTCTTTCCACAAATTTGCGGAAACTGTCGCGGAAGGCTTCGTGGTCGGGGGAAAACAGGCTGCGTTCGATCATGGGGTTTCCTCGGGTCGTTGAATTTATTTTTACAAAGCAAATGCTTGGTGAAATGAATATACTGCATTCCAACTGAAAAAGCAGGCCCTGACCTGCGCCCGCACATCCCGAGGAGACACCCCATGAGCGAAGCATTTGTGTTTGACGCCATCCGCACCCCGCGCGGCAAGGGCAAGAAAGACGGCAGCCTGCACGAGGTCAAACCCGTCACCCTGCTGGCCGGTCTGCTGACCGAGCTGCAGCAGCGCAACGGCTTTGACACGGCGCGCGTGGATGACGTGGTGATGGGCGTGGTGTCCCCCGTGGGCGACCAGGGTTCGGTCATTCCCAAGGTGGCCGCGCTCAAAGCCGGCTGGGACTTCCAGGCCGCGGGCGTGCAGATCAACCGCTTCTGCGCCTCCGGCCTGGAGGCCGTGAACATGGCGGCGCAAAAAGTGCGCTCGGGTTGGGAAGACCTGGTGGTGGCCGGTGGCGTGGAGAGCATGAGCCGCGTGCCGATTGGCTCCGACGGCGGCGCCTGGGCCATGGACCCCGAGACCAATTCGCAAATCCTGTTTGTGCCGCAAGGCATTGGCGCGGATTTGATTGCCACGCTGGAAGGCTTCACCCGCGCCGATGTGGATGCCTATGCGCTCGAATCACAACGCCGCGCCACCAAGGCGCAAGCGGCAGGCTACTTTGACCAGTCGGTGCTGCCCGTGAAAGACGCACTGGGCCAGACCATCCTGGCGCGCGACGAGTTCATCAAACCCGGAACCACGCTGGAAGGCCTGGCCGGGCTCAAACCCGCGTTTGCCGACATGGGCGGCATGGGCTTTGACGCGGTGGCACTGACGCGCTACCCGCAGGTCGAGCGTATCCACCACGTGCACCACGCGGGCAACTCCTCGGGCATTGTGGATGGCGCGGCCGCCGTGCTGGTGGGCAACGAAGCCGCCGCCAAGGCCCATGGCCTGACACCGCGCGCCCGCATCGTGGCCACGGCGCTGAGCGGTGCCGACCCCACCATCATGCTCACCGGCCCCATGCCGGCCACGCGCAAGGCCCTGGCCAAGGCGGGGCTGACGGTGGACGACATTGACCTGTTTGAAGTGAACGAGGCCTTTGCCGCAGTGGTGATGCGTTTCATGAAGGAGATGAAGGTGCCGCACGACAAGGTGAACGTGAACGGCGGCGCCATCGCCATGGGGCACCCGCTGGGTGCCACGGGCGCCATGATTCTGGGCACGCTGATTGACGAGCTGCACCGCCGCAAGCTGCGCTACGGCCTGGCCACGCTGTGCGTGGGCGGCGGCATGGGCATTGCCACCATCGTTGAGCGGGTTTAAGGCGTTTCAGGCCTCTAGCCCCCGTACTTATTGCGCAAGCAGCTCCTCATTTCATAGCAGGCACCTTCCATGAAAACCATCCGCTATTCCCTGGACGCCGGTATCGCCACCATCACCTTTGACGAGCCAGACTCCCCCGTCAACACCATGTGCCTGCAATGGCAGGAAGACATGGACGCCGTGGCCGCCCGCGTGCTGCAAGACAAGGACAACATCACCGGCATCCTGCTGGCGTCCGCCAAGAGCACATTCTTTGCGGGTGCGGACCTCAAGGCCGCCATGCGCCTCACGCCGGCCGATGCGCCGCGCATCTTTGAAGAGATCGAGCGCGTCAAAAAGAACTTCCGCACCATCGAGACCCTGGGCAAGCCCGTGGTCAGCCTGCTCAACGGCACGGCACTGGGCGGCGGCTGGGAGGTGGCGCTGGTGGGCCACTACCGCATTGCCGTGGACGACAAGAAGACCCAGTTCGGCCTGCCCGAGGTGACGCTGGGCCTGCTGCCCGGCGCCAGCGGCGTAACCAAGATGACGCGCCACCTGGGCCTGATGGGCGCACAGCCCTACCTGGTGGAGGGCAAGACCTTCAGCCCCAGCCAGGCCAAGAGCCTGGGCCTGGTGCATGAGCTGGTGGCACCCGGCCCGGACGCAGCGGCCGAGATGACAACCAAGGCCCTGGCCTGGATTGCCGCCAACCCCAACGCCCAGCACCCCTGGGAGGCCAAGGGCTACAAGGTGCCCGGCGGCCTGCCCAGCAACCCGGCCGTGGCGCAGATGCTGCCCGTGGCGCCAGCCGTGATCAAGAAGCAGACGCGCGGTCTCTACCCCGCGCCCGAGGCCATCATGGCCTGCATGGTCGAAGGCCTGCAGGTGGACCTGGAAACCGCACTGCGCATCGAGAGCCGGTATCTGGCCAAGCTTATGTCTGGCGCGCAGGCCAAGGCCATGATCAACACCTTCTTCTTCAACCTCAACGCCATCAAGAGCGGCCAGAGCCGCCCCGCCGGCGTGCCGCGCTTCAAGCCCGCCAAGGTGGGCCTGCTGGGTGCCGGCATGATGGGCGCAGGCATTGCCTACAGCCAGGCCAGCAAAGGCATTTCCACCGTGCTGAAAGATGTGAGCCAGGAGAAGGCTGACCTGGGCAAAAGCTATTGCGCCAAGATCACCCAGGGCCGCGTGGACAAGGGCCGGATGAAGCCCGAGGCACAACAGGCCATCCTCGACCTCATCCACCCCACCGGCAGCGCCGCCGACCTGCAGGGCTGCGACCTGATCATCGAAGCCGTGTTCGAGAACCGCGAGCTCAAGGCCCGCGTGACGCAGGAGGCCGTGCCGCTGCTGGCGCCCGGCGGCTTCTTCGCCTCCAACACGTCCACCCTGCCCATCACCGGGCTGGCCACGGCCAGTGCCAAACCCGAGAAGTTCATCGGCATCCACTTCTTCAGCCCCGTGGACAAGATGAAGCTGGTGGAAATCATCAAGGGAAATCAGACCGATGACGAAACCGTGGCCCGCGCCTATGACTATGTACAGGGGCTGGGCAAGTTCCCCATCGTGGTGAACGACTCACGCGGCTTCTTCACCAGCCGCGTGTTTGGCACCTTTGTGATGGAAGGCGCGGCCATGCTGGGCGAAGGCATCCCGGCTGCCGCCATCGAAAACGCCGGCATCCAGTGCGGCATGCCCGTGGGCCCGCTGGCCGTGCTAGACGAAACCGCACTGACGCTGAGCCTGCATGTGATGGAGCAGACCCGCAAAGACTTTGAGGCCGAGGGCAAGACCTACACCACCACACCGGGCGAGCTGGTAGTGGAAGCCATGGTCAAAGAACACAACCGCCCAGGCCGCGCGGGTGGCGCCGGCTTTTACGAATACCCCACGGAGAAAGGCGCCAAGAAATTCCTGTGGCCCGAACTCAAACCCCTGTTTGAGAAGCCGGATGTGCCCTGGAGCATCACCGACCTGAAAGACCGCCTGCTCTATCGCCAGGCCATTGAGACCGCGCGCTGCCTGGCCGAGGGGGTGCTGACCAGCGTGCACGATGCCAACATCGGCTCCATCTTCGGCATCGGCTTCCCGGCCTGGACGGGCGGCGCCCTGCAGTTCATCTACGGCATGGGTATCGAGGTGTTTGAGAAGCGCGCCGCCGAGCTGGCCGCGCAGTTTGGAGGCGGTTTTGCGATCAGCGATGATGTGAAACACGCCATCCGGCGCTTCCAACCCGTGTACTGAATCTATGCTCGCCCGACTCCTGCAACGCTTTCTATTGGTACTGGCTCTTGCGGGTGCCGGTCTGGCCGTGTTGTGGCACGGCGCTACCGGAGATGTAATGCTGGGCGCGCTGCTCATGCCCTGGCTGGCCGTGGTGCTGGCCACCTCGTACAGCATGCTCAAAAGCCGCGCACCCGATGCGCCTGCGGCCCTGTTTTACCGCGCCTGGTGGGGCGAGACGGTGGCCACCTTCCGGGCTTTTGTGCTGCGCCAGCCCTGGACAGAGGCCCAGCCCACCGTGCTGCCGGCCACCGGTGGTACGCCGCAAGTGCCGGTATTGCTGGTGCATGGCTATGTGTGCAACCACCGGCTCTGGGACGATCTAACGCCCCGCCTGCGCGAGGCCGGGCATGACGTGCTGGCCATCAACCTGGAGCCGCTGTTCGTGTCCATCGACCACTACGCGGCGCACATCGAGGCCTCGGTGCAGCCACTGCTGCAACCC
>Ga0228698_1001000_pt1 | contig 15523 bp, 17 predicted proteins | sample McNCre117_Aug_MG_FD_178015 | JGI IMG/M metagenome (GOLD analysis project Ga0228698, IMG submission 178015) | Freshwater microbial communities from McNutts Creek, Athens, Georgia, United States - 1-17_Aug_MG | ecosystem: Environmental > Aquatic > Freshwater > Creek | place: USA: Georgia...
CGGAATTGCGCGAAGAGGTGAAAGCGCAGGTCAAGGCCGAGGTCCGCGAACAGGCGAAGACGGAGGTGCGCGCGGAGCAGCAGAAGTTGCGCGAGGCGGAAACCCGCATACTCAGCCGGATCCTCGGCAAGTACAGCGGCTGGGAGGGCGCCACGCAGTTCAAGCTGGAGAACGGCCAGGTCTGGCGCCAGGCCGAGCCGGGCGTCTACTATACGAACCCGGTGGAGTCGCCGGCCGTCCTCATCGAAAAAGTTTTCGGCGCGTGGCGGCTCTACGACCAGAGTGGCGGCTGGGTTCGCGTGGTGCGGATCAAGTAAGCGCTCGCGGCAAAATCCGCACCTGAATTTAGGCCTTTTGGCCTCTCTAGGAATATCGGGGGCATGTGCTTGTATCCGGGTCTCAGTTTTCGTGCCCGGCAACGGGTGCGAGAGGTGACCAAAAGGGCTCGCGTGCGCCTGACTGGCCCGTTGTGCGCGCGCGAGCCCGACACTTTTTGGGACATAGTGCAGTGTAATGAAGAAGGCGCGGCGGTCTGCCGCGCCTTCTTCATTGGTCGAAAGAGCAACCCGGGTCAGCGCACGCCACCCATGCGGCGGCGCACCCACGGCACCAGGGCCAGGAAGACGCCCGCGACGAGGAAGACCGCGAGCGATTGCTGGCCGAAGAACCGGTCGAGATGCGACGCGTCGCCCTCGCCAAACGCGGTGGAGAGCACGCCGGCGAACTTGTTGCCGAACGCCGCCCCGAGGAACCAGATGCCCATCATGGCCCCGACGAGGTGCCGGGGCGACAGCTTGGTGAAGGTGCTCAGGCCGACCGGACTCAGGCACATCTCGCCGACGGTCTGCAGGAAATAGAGCCCGAACAGCCACAGCGGGCTGACGCGGCCCTCGACCGCCAGCTTGGCCGCCGGCACCATCAGGGTGAAGGCGGAGGCGAGGAAGACGAGGCCGATGGTGAACTTCATCGGGCTCGACGGCTGCCGGTCCCCGAGCCTGGTCCAGAGGATCGCGAAGACCGGCGCGAGCAGGACGACAAAGAACGGGTTGGCGGCCTGATACCACGAGGACGGCACCTCGAAGCCGAGGATGTGCGTCGCCGTGAAACGGTCCGCAAACAGGTTGAGCGAGGTGCCGGCCTGCTCGAACAGGGCCCAGAAGATGAAGGCGCCGATGAAGAAGTAGAACACGGCGCCGAGCCGGCGCAACTCCTCCTGCCTGGAATAGCCGAACCACAGCATGACGGCGATGGGCGTCAGGATGAACAGGTAGCGGATCCAGGTGAAACCCGCGCGGTCGGAGAGCCACACGACGCCCCAGAGGCCGATGGCGCCGAGCAGCATGATGGCGGGTTTCTGCCAGGAGCCGGCCGTGCGCACCGGCGGCGTGCCGACCTGCCTGAGGCCCTGGCCGAAAAGGATGAAGATCACCAGGCCCAGCACCATGCCGAAACCGGCGGCGGCGAAGCCCCAGTGCCAGGAGTGGTCGGGGTTGAAGCCCCAGGCGGACAGCATCGCCTTGAACCGGCTGTGCTGGGCCAGGAAGCCGGTGATGATCGGGGCGACCATCGAGCCGAGGTTGATGCCCATGTAGAAGATCGAGAAGCCGGCGTCACGGCGCGTGTCGCCCGGCGCGTAGAGCTGGCCGACCATCGCGCTGATGTTCGGCTTGAGCAGGCCGGTGCCGATCACCACCAGCAGGAGGCCGAGGTAGAACGTGGCCTCGCTCGGGAAGGCCATCGAGAAATGGCCGCAGGCGATGAAGAGGCCGCCGGTGATGACGGCCATCCGGGCGCCGAGGATGTTGTCGGCGATGCTGCCGCCCGGGATCGACATCATGTAGACGGAAAACACGTAGGTGCCGTAGATCAGCGAGGCCTTCTCCACCGTGTACCCGAAACCCGCGCTCGCGACCGGCAGGGTCATGAACAGCGTGAGCAGGGCCCGCATGCCGTAGTAGGAGAAGCGCTCCCATCCCTCGGCAAAAAACAAGGTGAACAACGGACGGGGGTGGCCCAGGAATTCGCCGTGGGCCGGCGGGGTCCCGGGGGCAGGGGGTTGATTCATGCGGGCGGATTCGGGCAATGTTTATGACAAAGGGCAAGCCCGGCCTCCGCGCGGCAGCGGGCGGGTAGGCCCGTGACTCGCTATCGACAACCCGGCGGGAGCCCCTCAAATCGCCGCATGGATTTCTTGTCTCTCAACCACCCGGGCCATCTCCGCGGATGAGCCGGTGGCGCAAAGGATGGCCGTGGCAGATGGCCGGCGAGACCCGCACCGAACGGAGCGAGCCGCTCGCCGTGCGCGGCCTCACGCCGCGGCGCGTGACGGTCTACCTGCCGCCCCGCTATGATCCCACCCGGGCTGCGTCCTATCCTTTGCTGGTGGCGCTCGACGGGCAGACGATGCCGCAGTGGCGGCTGGCGGAAACGCTTGACGAACTGGTGGGAGCCGGGGCGATCGAGCCGGTCGTCGTGGCGGCCGTGCCCGCGTCGCCGGAGCGCATCGAGGAATACGGCACGGCCGGACAACTGGACTTTGCCGGCCGGGGCCGGCACGCCCGGGCGTTCCAGGACCTGCTGGCGGGCGAGGTGCTGCCGTGGCTGCGCGAGAACCACCATGTGGCGGCGGACGCCCCGCGCACCGGGGTTTTCGGGGCCTCGATGGGCGGGTTGTGCGCCTTCGACGCGGCGTGGCGCCAGCCGCGGGTGTTCGGCCTCGCCGGGATTTTCTCGGGGGCGTTGTGGTGGCGGGCCGACGACACGGGCGTGGCCGCGCAGCAGGCGAGCCGGATCGCCCACCGGCGGGTCCGCGAGGCGGCGACGCGGCCGGATCTGCGCCTGTGGTTCCAGGCCGGCACGCGCGACGAAGCCGCGGACCGCGACGGCAACGGCGTCATCGATGCCATCCAGGACACGACCGAGCTGGTCGACGAACTGGCGGCGAAGGGATTTCGCCGCGACCACGATGTCGTCTACCGGGAGGTCGAGGGTGGCGAGCACCACGAGAGCACGTGGGCGCGCGTGCTGCCCGACTTCCTGCGCTGGGCGCTACCGCGACAAGGCTAGCGGTTGAACGCGGCGAATTGCACCCGGGCGGCGGACAGCGGCTGGTAGGCGGCAATGACGACCCCCACAAGATTCCCCGGCTGCACCGGCTCCATGTCGTGCCGGGCGTTGTTCAAGCCGGCGACGCGCCAGCCGTCGCGGGTCCTGGCCACGAGCACGTGGGCGACGATCTGGTGGTCGTGGTTGCGGTAAAGCACGGTCTGCCCGCGCTCGAGCAGTTCATAGGGATACTGCTGCAGGACCAGGATGGTGCCGGGCGCGTAGAGCGGCTGCATGGACTGGCCGGTGCCGACCAGCACGAAGGAATTCGGGGCGTGCTCGGCGCAGGTACTGGCCCGCTGCCACGCATCGGTCTCGGCCAGGGTCACGGCGCGCGGTGACTTGCCGGTGAAGACGCCGCGGATCCAGGTATGATCGGTTTCGCGTGCCATCCCGGCGAGTCCGCAAGACAACCCCAGCAGAATCCATGACGCGCGCCGGAACATGAGGTCCATAGGCTCTGCACGCGGCGGGCCAACGCGAGCCTGCATCCCTAGTGTTCATTACCCAAGCGGCCATGGGGAAGCCGGCGCGGGATCGGCGACATGGATCGGCGCGGTGATGCAATCCGGATGACTGATATGACACGAGCGGGTCCGGCGGCGCGCGCCGGCGCAAGCCCGGCCGCGCGGGGTGACGGGCATTGACCTGTGCAACCGGCTGTTGTTTAACGCATCCATGGTGCAGGCTCTCACAGTCGCTTTGGCTTCCGGCAGCTACCCGATACATTTTTACGGGGGCGAGACGACCGGCATACCGGGGGCGCTGGCAGAGCTGGACCGGCAGGGCCGGCTCTCCGTGGTGTTGACCGATGAGGGAGTGGTGCGGGCGCAGCCGGGGTTCCTGGCCGCCAATTTTGACCGCCGGCCGCGGCTGGTGCTGCCCGCCGGCGAGAAATCCAAGTCGCTGGAGACATTCGGCCGGGTGCATGATTTCCTGGCGGCGAACAAGCTCACGCGCCAGGGCGTCCTTTGGATCGTCGGGGGCGGCGTCACCGGCGACCTGGGCGGTTTCGCCGCCGCCACCTACCAGCGCGGCATCGAGTATGTGCAGGTTCCGACGACGCTGCTGGCGATGGTGGACAGCTCGGTTGGCGGCAAGACGGGCATCAATCTTTCCGCCGGGAAAAACCTGGTGGGGGCCTTCCATCATCCGCGGGCGGTGCACATCGCGACGGATTTCCTGCGGACGCTGCCGCCCCGCGAGTTTGCCGCCGGCCTGGCGGAGGTGATCAAGTACGGCCTGCTGGGCGACGCCGCGCTCTTCGCGCGGCTGGAGAAGACGCCGGTCGGCGCCGCGAGCGCGGAGCTGGGGGAAATCATCCGGCGCTGCTGCGAGCTGAAGGCGGCCATCGTGCAGGCGGATGAGCACGAGACGGCCGCCGAAGGCGGCCGCGCCCTGTTGAATCTCGGCCACACCTTCGGCCACGCGATTGAGCAGGTGACGGGCTACACCGCCTACCTGCACGGCGAGGCGGTCGCCATCGGGCTCGCCGGCGCGGCGCGGCTGTCGCAAAAACTCGGGCTCATCCCGGCGGCCGACGCGGTCCGGGTCGAGCAGGTTCTGGCCGCCAGCCACCTGCCCGGGCGCCTGCGCGGGCCGTTGCCGGTGGCGGAGCTGCAGGCCGCCACCACGCGCGACAAGAAGAACCGCGCCGACGGGGTGCGCTTCGTGGTCCTCAACTCGCTGGGCGCGGCCGCCACCCGCGCGGGCATCCCGCCGGCCACGGTCGAGGCGGTCTGGCGCGAACTGGGCGCCGTCTAGATTTGGGGTGCTATCCGGGCGCAAATCGCTAAGTTGTCCGACCCATGTCAGCCATCGACGAAGGCATTGTCCGCGAGTATTTCGAGCAAAACGGCGTCCGGGTGCGGCAGGTGCGCAAATACCAGGTGCAGGCGCGCCGCAAGACCGGCGACGAGGAGGTGGACCTGGTCGTCTACAACCCCGCCTACACCCGCAGCACGCGCCGGCCGGAATTCTTCCTGTTCGCGAACGAGCTGGCCTACATCCATCGCGCCATCGTGGTGGTGAAGGGGTGGCACACCGGCCGGTTCACGCCGAACATGCTCAAGAGCAGCCCCGAGATCTTCCGCTTCCTCGAGGAGAACGTGCTCAAGGAGGTCACGCGGTTCTTCCCGGTCGACGCCGAGGAGCCGGGCAACGCGCCCGATGTCACCAAGATCCTCGTGCTGCCCAGCCTGCCGACCGCCGAGCCGTTCCGCTCGCAGAGCGTCGCCATGCTCAAGGAGCACGGCATCGACGGCATCATCTCGTTCCGCTCCATGCTGCTCGACATCATCGAGCGCGTGGAGATCAACAAGAGCTACGGCAAGTCCGACACGCTGCAGGTCATCCGCATCCTGAAGAACTACGACCTGCTGAAGGATGCGCAGCTCGACCTGCTGGCCGAGCGCCAGCCCGGCCAGCGCCGCAACAATCCCAAGGCATGAGCATCCATCCGACCGCGATCATCGAGGACGGCGTCCAGCTGGGCGCGGGCTGCGTGGTGCACGCCCATGCCGTCATCCGGAGGCACGCGGTGCTCGGCGCCGGCGTCGTGGTGCACCCGTTCGCCGTGGTGGGCGGCGACCCGCAGTACCTGAAGTTCGACCCGGCAACGGCGTCGGGCGTGCGCGTCGGCGCCGGCACCGTGCTCCGCGAGCACGTGACGGTCAACCGCTCCATCCATGCCGGCCAGGCGACCGTCGTCGGCGCCCGGTGCTTCCTCATGGCGGGTTCGCACGTGGGGCACGACTGCGAGCTGGCCGACGATGTCGTGCTGGCGAACAACGTCATGCTCGCGGGCCATGTGACCGTCGGCAGCTTCACCTTCGTCGGCGGCGGCGCGGGCATCCACCAGTTCGTGCGCATCGGCGAGGGGGCGATGGTCGGCGGCCTGGCGCGCATCACGAAGGACGTGGCGCCGTTCCTCATGGTGGCCGAGCGCGACGAGGTGCCGGGCTTCAATCTCGTCGGCCTCAAGCGCCGCGGCTTCGGGCGCGACGCCGTGAAGGAGATCAAGGCGGCTTACGCCCGCGTCTTCGCCGCGGGGGATCCGCGCAAGCCGGCCGCCGCGCTGCTGGCGGCGGGCGTGGCGAGCGCGGAGGCCCGGCGGTTCCTGGAGTTCTTTGCCGCGGGCAAGCGCGGTTTTGCCCGGCCGGCGCCGGGCGGCGCCCCGGCGGCTGGCGACGATGAGCGCTAAGCTGGCATTCACCTGCGGCGATCCCGCCGGCGTCGGCCCGGAGGTCATTGCGGCCTGGCTCGACGCCCATCCCGCCGAGGCGGGAGGCATCGCGGTGATCGGCCCGGCGCAGTGGCTGGCGGCGCTGCCCGCGACGGCCGCGAGGATTCCCGTGGGGCTGGAGGAATATGCCGCCCGGCCGGGCCGGCCGGATGGCGAGGGCGCCCTGGTTGCCTGGGCCGCGATGGAACGCGCGGCCGCCGGCTGCCGGGCGGGCGAATTTTCCGGCGTCGTGACCGGGCCCGTCGGCAAGGCGGCGCTCGCGAGGATCGGCTACGGGTTTCCCGGCCAGACGGAATTCTTCGCGGCGAAGTGGGGCGGCGAACCGGTCATGGCCTTCTGCGGCGGCCGGCTCCGCGTCGTGCTCGCCACCTGGCATGTGCCGCTGCACGAGGTGGCGCGCCTGCTCGGGCCGCACCGGCTGCACCGGACGGTGGCCGCCGCCGTCACGCTGGCGCGGGCCGAGGGCATCGCCGCGCCGCGCATCGGCGTGTGCGGGCTCAACCCGCATGCCGGTGAGGACGGCCTGCTCGGCTACGAGGAGAAGGACCTGCTCAACCCGGCGCTCGACCACCTGCGCGCGGAGTTTCCCGGGCTCTCGGCCTGCCAGCCGGGCGACACGCTGTTCGCCCGGGCGTTGCGCGGCGAGTTCGACGTGGTCGTGGCGCTCTACCACGACCAGGGGCTGGCCCCGCTCAAGGTCATTGATTTCGACGAGGCGGTTAATGTCACGCTCGGCCTGCCGTTCGTGCGCACCAGCCCGGACCACGGCACGGCCTATGCGATCGCGGGGCAGGGGAAGGCCAGCCCCCGCAGCTTCGCCAACGCCGTCACCGTGGCGCGGCGCTTGATAAAATCCCGTTCCGGCGCATGAGTGGGCCCGTGAACACCGCCATCAAGCCGCCGCTGCCCGAGGGGGTCCGCGAGGGCAGCGAGCAGCTCGTCCGCCTCACGCCGGAGGCGGGGGCCAAGGTGGCCGCGCTGATCGGGCGCGAGCAGCAGGGCGATTTCCTGCGCATCGCCATCACGGGCGGCGGATGCAACGGCCTGAGCTACAAACTGAAGTTCACGCCGGAGCCGCGGCGGGGCGACATCCTCGTGCGCTCGGCACAGGTCCCGGTGCTCGTGGACCCCAAGACCGCCCTCTACCTCAAGGGCACGCTCCTTGACTATTCGGCCAAAATGGTCGCCGGCGGCTTCAAGTTCTCGAATCCCAACGCCAAGGCCAGCTGCTCCTGCGGCGAGAGCTTCAGCGTCTGAAAAGGCCCGTTTTTCCCCTCTAATAATAGGTGTTGTCATCACCCGCGTTAGAGGCAAAAACAGCCCCCCGACCAACCTGACCAGCAATCCCTCCCACCTGAATGGCACTTCCTTCCTCTTCGCCCGGCGGCCGCCCCCCCTATAACCGCGACAACCGTCGCAACAACGATCCCTTCGCCGCCATCCGCCGCAACATGCGGATCAAGTCGCCCCAGGTCCGCGTCATCAGTCCCGAAGGCCGCCAGTTGGGCATCATGGACACGCAGAAGGCCATCGCCCTCGCCCTGCAGTTCAACCTCGACCTCGTGGAGGTCGCCGCCGCCGCCACGCCGCCGGTGTGCCGCATCATGGATTTCGGCAAGTACGTCTACGAGGAGCAGAAGAAGCACGCCCACAGCAAGCCGGCCGGCGCCAAGCTCAAGGAGATCGAGTTCACCGTCCGCATCGAGAACCACGACTTCATCACCAAGGTCCGCCATGCCGAGGAATTCCTCGACCACGGCAACAAGGTTAAGCTCCGCCTCAAGTTCCGCGGCCGCGAGATGGCCCACACCGAGATGGGCTTCGAGGTCATGAAGCGCGCGCTCACCGATCTTGAGACGATGGGCACGCCCGATTCGCCGCCCAAGCTGAACGGCAAGCAGATCAACGTCATGCTCTCGCCGCTGCCCGTGAACAAGCGCAAGCCCAAGTTCCACGTGCGCGAATCGTCCGCCCCGGCTCCGGCCAGCCCGCCGCCCGACGCGCACTAGGCCCGGAGGCCGATGCCATGGCGCGGTTCTCCGCACGCGGCCTGCTGCTGCTCCTCACTTTGCTGAGCGCCTGCTCGGCCCAGCCTTGGCCGGGCGACCGCCCCGGCCGGCCGGCGGCCGCCCCGGCGAAGGCGGAACCCACCCCGGCCGCCGCGCCGGCCGCAACGGCGCCCGAGCCGCTGCGCGTGGCGCCCACCCGTCCGGCCCAGCTCTGGCCCTTCACCAAGTTCCGCGGACTGGACTATGTCGCCGTGCGCGACATCGCCAGGCGCTACGGGCTCAAGGCCGCCTGGGCCCGGGCCGGCACGGAGCTGACCCTCAGCGACGCGCGCGGCGTGCGCTTCACCTTCAAGCGGGACGAGCGGGATTTTTATCTCGATGGCGCCCGCGTCTTCCTCGGCGAGCTGACCTACCTGAATGGCGACGACCTCTGGGTGCCCAAGCTTGATGTCATCAAGACCATCGCGCCGCTCTTCGCCCCCGCCGACCACGCCGCCTTTCTCCCGGCGCCCCCGAAGGTCATCGTCCTCGATCCCGGCCATGGCGGCACCGATCCGGGCAAGCAGAACCTCCGCCTCAAGCTCGATGAGAAGGACATGACCCTCGATATCGCGCTCCGCCTGAAAAAACTGCTGGAGGCCCGGGGTTACCGGGTGGTCATGACCCGCACCACCGACAAGCGGTTCTCCAACAGCCCGGCCGTCGACCTGCCGCTGCGCGCCGAGGTCGCCAACAAGGAGGGCGCGGACCTCTTCCTCAGCATCCACTTCAACGCGGTGGACCGGGATCCCGAGCGCGTCTCGGGCGTCGAGACCTACGTGCTCACGCCGCAATTCCAGGTCTCGACCCAGCCGGAGCAGGACAAGGCCATGGTCCGCGAGCAGTATCCCGGCAACAGGCAGGATGTCGCCAACGCCCTGCTCGGCTACAGCCTGCACCGCCAGCTGGTCACCGGCCTGAAGAGCTCGGACCGGGGCTACAAGCGCTACCGCCTCGCGGTGCTGCGCACGCTCCAGTGCCCCGGCGCGCTGGTCGAATCCGCCTACCTCTCCAACGAGACCGAAGCCCGCCGCGTCGCCACGCCGGAGTTCCGCCAGCAGATCGCCGAGTCGCTCGCGGAGGGGCTGGCGAACTACGCCGCCACGCTCGCGGCCTTGCGTCCCGCGCCGCCGCCGGTCAAACCCTAGTCCTTCCCGATGAAAATCCCGCCCGCCGCCCGCCGTCTTGCCCTGCTTCCCGTCCTGTGCGCCGCCGTGACGGCTTCCGCCTGGGATTACGAGGGCCATCGCATGGTCAACCAGCTGGCGCTGGCCGCGCTGCCGGCGGATTTCCCGGCGTTCGTCCGCGAGCCGGCCAATGCCGAGCGCGTCGCCTTCCTCGCCGGCGAACCCGACCGCTGGCGCAACGTGCCGGACGGGGTGATGAAGCAGTCGGGCGGCAGCTGGACCGACCATTTCTGCGACCTCGAGCAGCTGCCCAGCGCCGGGCTCGATCCCGCCCGGGTGCCTTCCTTCCGCTTTGATTTCATCCTGCAGTTTGCCGCCGGGCGCGCCACCCACCTGGACAAGTTCCCGATCATCGATCCCGCCCGGGACACCGACCACACGAGCGAGTGGCCCGGCTTCGCCCCGTGGGCCATCACCGAATATTACCTGCGGCTCAAGTCGGGGTTCTCCTACCTCAAGGTGCTGGAGGAGCTGGGCCGGCCCGAAGAGATCGCCAACGCCCAGGCGAACATCCTCTATGTCATGGGCGTCATGGGCCATTATGTCGGCGACTGCGCCCAGCCCCTGCATACCACGGTGCACCACAATGGCTGGGTGGGGGCCAACCCCAACGGCTACACCACGTGGAACGGTTTCCACAGCTGGATCGACGGCGGCTTCGTCGCCCGGTCCGGCCTCAAGCTCGCCGACATCGCGCCGCGCGTGACGCCCGCCCAGCCGCTGGCACTCGCGGGGCAGCCCGACGGCCGCGATCCGTTCTTCGTCGCGGCGATGGACTACCTCATCGAGCAGAACAAGCTCGTCGAGCCGCTCTACGCGCTGGAAAAGAAGGGCGCGTTCAAGGCCGACGTCGCCGCGACCAGCGCCGAGGCGCAGGAGTTCATGAAGGTCCGGTTTCTCACCGGCGGGCAGATGCTCGCCAGCATCTGGGTGACGGCGTGGAAGAACGCCGTGCCCGACACATTCCTGCGCGCCGGGCTGATCAAGCGGGCGACCGCGGCGGCCCCGGCCAAGGCCACCCCGTGAGCCCGCTGCCGGCACTGATTTGGATCGCCCTCGGGGGCGCCACCGGCTCGGTCGCCCGCGCGATGGTGGCCCTGTCCCTGCCGGCGCGTTTCCCGTGGGCCACGCTGCTGGTCAATGTGCTGGGCTCGCTCCTGATCGGCTGGCTCATGGCCCGGCTCGGGCCGCTCGAGAGCGGGACGGCGGCCTCGTTGCGCAGCCTGCTCGTCACGGGTTTCTGCGGCGGCTTCACGACGTTTTCCACCTTCAGCTGGCAGACGTTTGAGCAGATGCAGAAGGGGCAGTGGGGCGCCGCGGCGGCGAACATGCTGCTGTCGGTTGCGCTCTGCCTGCTGGCGACCTGGCTCGGCTTCCGGCTGGGTCGCGCCTGAGGCGGCGGCCCGCCCGATAAAAAAGCCCGCCGGGCGGCGGGCTCGCGGCGGCAGGCGCGGGATGCGCTCAGAGCTTCTCGACGATCCGGTCGGCCAGGCCGTAGGCGATGGCTTCCTCGGCGTTCAGGTAGAAGTCGCGGTCGGAATCCTTGGCGACCTTGTCGAACGACTGGCCCGAGGCCGTGGCGAGGATCTGGTTCAACTCGGTGCGGAGCTTCTCCATTTCCTTCGCCTGGATGTTGATGTCCGAGGCGGGGCCGACCATCCGGCCGGTGATGAGCGGCTGGTGGATGAGGACGCGCGCGTGCGGGTAGATGTAGCGGTTGCCCTTTTTGGCGGCGGAGAGGAGGATCGAGCCCATGGATGCGGCCATGCCGGTGACGACAATCTTCACCGGGGAGGTGATGAGCTTGATGGTGTCGTAGACCGCCATGCCGGCCGTGATGGAGCCGCCGGGCGTGTTCATGTAGAAGGTGATGTCCTTGCCCGGGCCGGTGGTCTCAAGGTAGAGCAGCTTTTCGGTCAGGTCCTTGGCCGTCTCGTCGGTCACGGCGCCCCACAGGAAGATTTTACGCTGCTCGAGGAATTTCTTCTGGATCAGGGCGCCGACCGGGGTGGCGGTGGGCTTCGGGGTGGGATCGTCGCGGTCGTCCTCCTCCTCGTCGTCGAGGCGGGGCGTGACGGGGCTCTGGCAATCGCGGGAAAGGTTGTGGGCTGACATGGGGTCGAAACGTGCACCGGTCGGCCCGTTTTGCGAGTAGTTTTTGCGGCCGGCGCCGGTGGCGCCCCGGCTAGTATTTCACCTTGTCCGGCTTGGCGGCCCAGTCCCGGAAGGTGGCCTGCGCGGCGTCCCGCAGCAGGGGTGTCATCCGGATCGCGCGCTTCCCGGGCGGCAGGGGCACCTGCTGGTAAATGAAGTCGTCGTCGAAACCGATCGCGGCGGCGTCCTGCCGCGTGTTGCCGTAATACACCGTCGGGATGCGCGCCCAGTAGATGGCCGACAGGCACATCGGGCAGGGCTCGCAACTGGTGTAGAGCACGCAGTCGGTCAGCTGGAAGGTCTGCAGTTTCGCGCAGGCGTCGCGGATGGCCGTCACCTCGGCGTGCGCCGTCGGGTCGTTGGTGGACGTGACCCGGTTGTTGCCGCGGCCGACGACCTGGCCGGCCCGGACGATGACGCAGCCAAAGGGCCCGCCGCGGCCGGAGGCCAGGCCTTCGTCGGCCAGCTGGATTGCCGCGCGCATGAAGGATTCGTCGCTCATGGGCGGGGATAAAAGCGAACCGGGGGCCCGACGCGAGCCTCGGTTGGCGCACTCTGGTGCTGACAGGGGCGGGCGGGGCGGCTTGAGTGCCGGGCCACCAACATGAGCGCCCACCCCACCATCGGCGGCCTGGAAGTCCGCGGCCCGCTGCACCCCGGTTACACCGAGATCCTGACCCCCGAGGCCTGCGCGTTCCTGGCCGGGTTGTGCGAGAAATTCGGCCCGCGCCGCCTCGAGCTGCTCGCGCAGCGCGTGGCGCGCCAGCGGGCCATCGACGCCGGCCAGCTGCCGGACTTCCTGCCGGAGACCGCGGCCATCCGCGGCGGCGACTGGCGGGTCGCGCCCATCCCGCCCGACCTGCTCGACCGCCGCACCGAGATCACCGGCCCGGTGGACCGCAAGATGGCGATCAACGCCCTCAACTCCGGCGCGCAGTGCTGGATGGCGGACTTCGAGGACGCCAACTCGCCGACGTGGGAGAACTGCCTCGAGGGCCAGATCAACATGCGCGATGCCGCCCGCCGCACCATCGCCTACACCTCGCCCGAGGGGAAGCGCTACGCGCTGCAGGAGAAGATCGCCGTCATCATCGCCCGCCCGCGCGGCTGGCACATGGAGGAGAAGCACGTGCATTTCCGCGGCGCGCGGGTGTCCGCCTCGCTCTTCGACTGGGGCCTTTATTTCTTCCACAACGCCAGGGCGCTGCTCGCCCGCGGCTCCGGCCCGTATTTCTACCTGCCCAAGCTGGAAAGCCACCTCGAGGCGCGCCTCTGGAACGACGTCTTCGTCCACGCCCAGGCGGCGCTCGGCCTGCCGCGCGGCACGATCCGCGCCACGATGCTGATCGAGACCATCACCGGCGCCTTCGAGGCCGAGGAGATCCTCTACGAGCTGCGCGAGCACGCCTCGGGCCTCAACTGCGGCCGCTGGGACTACATGTTCAGCATGGTGAAGAAGCTCCGCAACCGCCCGGGCTACCTGTTCCCGGACCGCACGCTGATCACCATGGACGTGCCGTTCCTCCGCGCCTACGTCACCCACGTCATCAACGTCTGCCACCGGCACGGCGCCTACGCCATGGGCGGCATGGCCGCGCAGATCCCGATCAAGGGCGACCCCGCGGCCAACGAGGCCGCGCTGGCCAAGGTCCGCGCCGACAAGGAGCGCGAGGCCCGCGCCGGCCACGACGGCACCTGGGTCGCGCACCCCGGCCTGGTGGCGACCGCCCTCGCGGCCTTCGCGGCGAAGATGCCGGGCCCGAACCAGCTCCACGTCCTCCACGACGTGAAGGTCACCGCCGCCGACCTGCTGGCGCCGCTGCACGGGCCGATCACCGAAAAGGGCGTCCGCTGGAACCTGCACGTCGGCGTCCGCTACCTCGAGGCCTGGCTGGGCGGCTCGGGCGCGGAGCCCATCCACCACCTGATGGAGGATCTCGCCACCTCGGAGATCTCGCGCTCCCAGCTCTGGCAGTGGCTGAAGTTCGGGGCGAAGCTTGACGACGGCCGGCCCGTGACCGCCGCGCTCTACGACCAGCTGCTGCCGGCCGAGCTGGCCGCGATCCGCGCCGAATACGGCGACGAGCGCTACCACGGCGGCCGCTTCCCCGAGGCGATCGAGCTCTTCATGCGCATGTCGAAGAGCCCCGAGTTCGACGAGTTCCTGTCGCTCCCGGCCTACGAGCTGCTGCCCTGAACAATCAAATGTGGAAATCAGGAACGCGGGAAAATGAAGCCGGCCCGGTGCCTGATTTCCTGAGTTCCCCATTCCCCCGATGCCCGCTCTTGCCCAGCTGAACCAGCTTCCCCAGGCCGCGTTCACCGCGGCGCTCGGCCACCTGTTCGAGCATTCGCCCTGGGTGGCGGAGGAGGCCTGGCGGAAGCGCCCCTTCCGGGACGCCGCCCACCTGCACGCCGGACTCTGCGCCACGCTGCGCGCCGCCCCGGCGGACCGGCAGCTGGCGCTCATCCGCGCGCACCCCGACCTCGCCGGCCGGCTGGCGCAGCAACAGAAGCTCACCGCCGAGTCCGCGCGCGAGCAGGCCAGCGCCGGGCTCGACCACCTCACCGACGCCGAGCTCGCCGAGTTCACGCGGAACAACGCAGCCTACCAGGCGAAGTTCGCCTTTCCCTTCGTCATCTGCGCCCGCCTCAACGCCAAGGCCGCCATCCTCGCGGCGATGACGGCCCGCCTGCGGAACGAGCCGCCGGTCGAGCGCGACACCGCCCTGGCCGAAATCGAGAAAATCGCCTGGCTGCGGCTCAAGGATCTTTTGGGCACCACTAATCCACACTAATCACTCACTAATGATCTGTTTGCTTCAGGGAATCGGCCCGGATTAGTGTCTTGTTAGTGCCCATTAGTGGTTAAAAACTCCTCCTATGCCAGGCAAACTCAGCACCCACGTCCTCGACCTCACCACCGGCCGGCCCGCCGGCGGCATGCGCATCGAGCTTTGGAGCCTCGATGGCAAACCGACGCTGCTCAAGGCGGTGGCCACCAACGCCGACGGCCGCACCGACGAGCCCCTGCTTGCGTCCGCCACGATGGTCGTGGGCAGCTACGAGCTGCTTTTTTTCGTGAAGGACTACTTTGTCACCCACCACACGGACAGCCCCTTCCTCGACCGCGTGCCGGTCCGCTTCGCCATCGCCGACGCCCGGGCCGGCTACCACGTCCCGTTGCTCGTCACCCCCTGGGCTTACCAGACGTACCGCGGGAGCTGAGCGTCATGGCCCACGCAGCGCAGCAACTCGTCTCGATGCTGGACGAGCTCGGTCGCATCACCGACGAGCCGGGCCGGCTGACGCGGACGTTTTTGTCACCGGCGATGCGGCGGGCGAACGCGCTCGTGGCCGGGTGGATGAAGGACGCCGGGCTGAAGGTGCGCGTGGATCCGGTCGGCAACCTCATCGGCCGGCTGGAGTCGGCCAACCCGCGGGCCAGGACGCTGCTGCTTGGCTCGCATCTCGACACGGTGCGTGACGCCGGAAAATTCGACGGCCCGCTCGGCGTGCTGCTGCCCATCGTGGCCGTGGGCGAACTGCACCGGCGCGGCGTGCAGCTGCCGTTCCATGTCGAGGTGCTCGGCTTCTCCGAGGAGGAAGGGGTGCGCTTCGCCAGCGCCTATCTCGGCAGCGAGGGCTACACCGGCCGCCTCAAGCCCGGCACGCTGGCCTTGCGCGATGCCGCCGGCGTGTCGGTGGGCGCGGCGCTGAAGAAATTCAACGGCGGCAGGTTTTCATTGCCCAAGCCGGCGCATGCGCGTGGCGAGTTGCTCGGC